>JAEEGL011127194.1_pt1 | contig 12717 bp, 7 predicted proteins | sample 9134231 | NCBI WGS metagenome assembly JAEEGL01 (sample SAMN16246548, study PRJNA631951) | gut metagenome | biome: gut microbiome; feature: rumen; material: fiber-attached | host: Bos | place: Iran: Karaj | collected 2018-10 | reverse complement strand
GGAAACGGAAAACCCAAGTTCGCCAACGACGGCGCAGAGTTTCCCGAGGCGTGTTCGCTCAAGGCCGACTACTTCAAGGGACTTGCGTCTGGCCACCGGATGGGCGACGGGCAGGTCGCCATCTCGCGCGATGAGGGGACGTTCGTCGTCGATACGCCGCGCACGCAGGGGTTCTTCGCGGAGTCGGGACGCCACAAGGCGGGGGTGCTTTCCGCGCGCATCATCGGCGCGCCGGCGGCGGTGTGGGTGAGTGCGCTCGACGATGCGCCTGTGGCGCGGTCGGGGAGGTTGCTCCTCACGCACGTGACGGACGTTCAGGATGAAGGTGCGACGTACGCCGACGAAGAAAAAAAGGTGCTGCTCAAGTGGGGAAAGCTTCCGCACCTGATGCGCGCCGGGCGCGCGTTGGTTTCGATCCGGCTTGACGGGAATGCCGTGCCGCGCGTTTACGCACTCCGCGCGGACGGTTCGCGTCGCTGCGAAGTTCCGTCGTCATGGAACGGAAAGACGCTCACGTTCACGGCCAATACGGCGCGCGACACGTCCGACGCCACATTCCTGTATGAGATCGAGGTTGCCCGACGAGATCACCGCCTTCTTGATTCATAAGAGACCGTATTGCAAAAACCCCATCCTTTTTCGTCAGTCCTAGGGTATTGACTAACAGGGGGAAAATAGGGTAAAATACTGTCGTGTTCTGCGGCGAATACCGAATGGGATTCCACAGGGACGCGAAAGAGAAGAAAAGGACAGTCGAATGGAACAGGACAAAGTGTCAGCCGGCGCGCCTCGGGCGCGCCTCTGGATGTACGCCCTTGGTGCCGCTCTCGCGGCCCTTGCGGTTTATGCGGCCACCGTCGCCGGGTATGTTTTCCCCGGCGAGTCAACTCATCTGTTCACGCAGTGGATGGGCATGGACGCGCTGGAGAATCCCGTGCATCCCGTCTGGGGGTGGCTGGTCAAGACCGTAGGAGGATGGACGGCCCCGGCATCGACCGCGCTGCGGATGAACATGCTGTCGCTTGTGTTCGGCGTCGTGTCCACCGGGCTTGTCTGCCTGCTGACGGGCTTCTTCGTCTCGATGACGGTGAAGAACGAGAAGTCCCTGACGAGCGTCAACGGCGCGTCGGTGGTCGCCGGCCTCGTCGCGGCGGCCGCGTTCATGTTCTCCTCGGCCGCCTGGGACACCTCGACTCACCTCGACTACCAGAGCTTCGACGTGTTCATGGCCCTTGCGCTCTTCTCGCTCTTCATACCGATGGCGCGCAACGTGGCATTGCAGCCGGCGCTTGCGGCGCTTCTCGGCGTCGGCGTGGCGGCGGGCCTCGTCGAGAGTCCGATATTCGTGCCGCTGGTGCTTCTCTACCTTCTCAGCCTGATCGTGACGTCCGTGAAGTCCGGAAGGAAGCCGTATCTTCCAGCGGTGCTGTTCCTTGTCGCGATGGCCGTGGCCTACATAGTGTTCGCGCGCATGGCCGCCGCAGCCTATCTCAAGCTGCCGGAGGCGGAGTCGGGCGGGCTCAAGACGGTCGGCGACGTCATGCAGAAGGTCTTCGTGGCGTATCTGCACGAGATCAGGCTCTGGGTGAGCAGGCCCGGATGGCTGTACGTTGTGATATTCACCGTGCTGCCTTTCATCGCCAGCATGTTCGCGGCCCCGCGCGGGCTCAACAATGAGCGCACGTGGAGCCAGTACGCGTTCCACACCGCGATGTCCCTCTGCGCCCTGATCGCCATCGCGACGCCCCTCTCGCCCTCCAGCCTGATGCGTCCGTTCGGCGTGGAGCCGGTGGCCACCAGCGCGCTCGCCGCCATGGTGGCGGGCTACTGCGCGGCGTACTGGCTTCTTCTCTGGCGCACGGCCCCGATGACGCGCGACGACGCGGCGCCGACGACCGAGGCCAGCATCGGCGGGCGCATGGCGCCGACCGCGCTTGGAGTGATGGTGGCGCTCGTGGCGCTGAACGCGCTCGTGGGCGCGTTCGGCACGTCGCGCGACCGCGGCGAGTTCGCAGACGTTTGCGCAGGCGAGATAGTCGATAGGCTGGGCGACCGCACGTGGTTCGTCACCAGCGGAACCCTCGACGACCATCTGCGCATCGTCGCGGACGCTCGCGGCAAGGAGCTGAACCTCATCTGCCTGCAGCGCGACATGGACGACGCGTACCTGCGCGAGTTCTCCGGGCTCATAAAGTCCAAGGGGCTCTCCGCCGGCAGCGCCAACCTCGCGCTCTCCATCGAGTTCGGAGTGCTGCCGTTCCTCCAGGACTGGATGGGCGGCAACACGAACGTGACGAAGACCGTGGCCGTGTTCGGCGTGCCCGACCTCTGGTTCATGGCCTCCGCGAGCCCCGTGCCGGAGTGCATGTTCTTCGGCGGCGCCAGGAACCTCTCCGGGGAGGTTGACGGCAAGAAGGCTTTCGCCGACTTCATGGAGTTCTGGAAGAAGATCGACCCCGTGCTGAGCGCGAAGAAGGGGCAGGGCTCGCGCAGCATCGCCAAGATGCGCGACCCGCTCGACAGGCTGCGCCTCGAGCTGCGCCGCCACGTCGGCTTCATCGCCAACAACCTCGGCGTGATGCTGCAGGACCTCAAGATGGACAAGGAGGCGTTCGAGCTGTACGAGCTCGTGCTCAAGTCGATCGACCCCGACAACATCAGCGCCCTCTTCAACGAGTTCGAGATGGCCCGCGCCGACCTGCCCGTCGTGGCCGGCCGCAAGAACGAGATACTCAAGCAGCTCAAGGCGATAGTCGACGACACCAACCGCCGCTACATCCTGTGGTCGCTCTCCCGCTACTACGGCTACATCCGCTCCGCAGAGGTGTTCGCCCGCATGGGATACGGCTGGGCCCACTCGGCCCTCCCGGGCAACGCGATCGCGCACGTGCAGCGCGCCCGCGACCTCGTCCCCGAGGAGCGCCAGGCCGGGCTGCTCAACATGCTCGCGCAGATCTACGCGGCGGACAACAAGACCCAGAAGTCGCGCGAGATATACGAGCAGATCCTTGCCTCCGACGCCGGAAACCACGACGCGTACATGGGCCTCGTGCGGCTGGCCATACAGAAGGGCGACTACGCCGAGGCCATCAGGCGCCTGGAGCAGGCCGTCGGCACCGCGAAGTCGCAGGAGGTGAGCGGAATGGACTGGGCGCTTCTGAACCTCATGAAGAACGACCTAGGCGCGGCGCGCCTTTCGCTGCAGAAGGTCACGGACCTCAAGCCCAAGTCGCTCCAGGCGTGGGCGCTGCTGGCGGGGGTGCTGCTGCAGCAGTACGACCAGTCGAAGTCCGACGACGAGAAGAAGAAGACCCTCTCCGAGCTGGAGAACGTGATACTGCCGAGGATGCAGTCCATCGCCGACACGCCGAGGGACTACTACGTCCAGATGACGCGCGGCCTCGTCTTCATTCGCAAGGGCAAGGACTTCCAGAAGGACGCCCGCGACGCCCTCGTCGTCGCCTCCAGCGTGCGGCCTGACGTCTCCGCCCTCGGCGACATGATCCTCAACCTCGACATCGCGCTCGTCGATCCCGAGAGCGCCGAGAAGCACGCCCGCCAGCTGCTGCGCCAGAACCGCCGCAACAAGCTCGCCAACTACGTGATGGGGTCCATCAGGCTCCAGCGCGGGGACTACGAGATGGCCGAGACGTTCCTGCGCATCTCCGTGGCCGAGGAGAAGCCCCTCGCCACCGCCCAGAACGACCTCGCCGAGGTGCTGCGTCGGCTCAAGAAGTACGCAGAGGCCGAGAAGGCCGCGCGCGACGCCGTCAAGACTGATCCGGGCCTCTACGTGGCGTGGGAGACGCTCGCCTCCGTGCTGCTCGACCAGAACAAGGGCCTAGACGAGGCCGAGACGTGCGTGAAGAAGGCCATGGAGCTAGCGAAGACGGCGACGAAGAACGGCGACCTGCGTATGCTGATAACCCTCGCGCGGGCGCAGCTCGCGAAGGGCGACATCCCCCACTACAACTCCACCGTGCGCACCCTGAACAGCCGCAGGAGCGAGCTCTCGACGCACGACCTGCTCGCGCTCGACGCCCTTCAGAAGTCGGCCAAGGGCAAGCGCTAGCAGCGCAGTCCCTGCCGTAAAAGCCAACAGACAAAAAGGAGAACACAAAGATGAAGAAGATTCTGCTTTCGCTCGCGTTCGCGGCCGCGTCGCTCGCGTTCGCCGCCGGCCCCACCCGCGCCGACCGCATCCGCGAGAAGCTCGCCGGCGGCGACAGGAACTACGTATTCGTCACAATGCACCGCGGCGACTGGCGCAGCTACCCTGAAAACTCGAAGGACGCCATCAAGGGCGCGATAGCCAAGGGCGCCGACATTGTGGAGCTCGACGTCTGCCGCACGAAGGACGGACGGTTCGTGCTTCTGCACGACCGCAAGCTCGACCGCGTCACGAACGGCAAGGGCAAGGTCATGGACCGCACCCTCGCCGAGATCAAGAAGCTGCGCCTCAAGGACGGCCAGGGCGGCAAGAAGGCCAAGGTGACGGACTACGAGGTGCTGTCGCTGGAGGAGGCGTTCGACATCGCGCGCGGAAAGATACTGATCAACATCGACAAGTTCCGCTTCTGGCCCACGGAGATCCTCGAATGCGTCAAGCGCTGCGGGATGGAGAAGTACGTGATCCTCAAGGGCGAAATGTCGCCCGCGCAGGTGAAGGAGACCTTCGGCGAAAGCTGGAAGGACGTCATGGACGGCACGCTCTGCTTCATGCCCATCATCTGGATCAACCGCGAGGGGGCGATGGAGAAGTTCAACGACTGGCAGTCGCAGGCGCGCAAGCCGATGGCATACGAGCTCTGCTTCAAGGCCGAGGAGCCGGCCGACGTGCTGAAGGCCCTCGCCAGGGACAAGGCGACCGGCCCGCGCATCTGGATAAACACGCTCTGGGACTCCCTCTGCGCCGGCCACACCGACGAACGCGGGCACGGCGGCGACGCCGAAGGCTCCTGGGGATGGTGCCTTCGCCAAGGCGCGACGATGATTCAGACCGACAGGCCCGTGGACTGCATCAGGTATCTTGAGTCCGTCGGCCGCCATACGCTCGACTAGCCCGCCCGCGATGAAGCTTATCGCAGTTGACGTCGGCAACACATCCACTGCCGTCGGGCTGTGGCGCGACGGCCGCGTGACGCGCGTGTCGCACTGCGACGGGGGATTCGCCGAGGCGTCGAAGAAGGCCGCCGCCATAGCGTCCGGCGCTGACGCCATGGCCTACCTGTCCGTCGCCCCGAAGGCCGACGCGGGGTGGCGGCGCTTCGCCAGGTCGCTATCGCTGCCGTTCGTGCCGGTTACGCACCGCCTCTTCGAATCGTCCGCCGGCGCCGCGCTTGGGATGCGGCTGGACTACCCGCGCCCCGAAACGATAGGCGCGGACCGTCTGGCGGACGCAGCGGCCGCCGTTGACAGGTACGGCGCGCCCGTCGTCGTGTGCGACTTCGGCACGGCGTTCACCGCCGCCGCCGTGACGGCCGACCGTGTGTGGCGCGGCGGCGTGATCGCGCCGGGGTTCCCGCTCATGCGCGACTATCTTCACGAGCGCACGGCAAAGCTGCCCAGGATGAAGCTCGGAGGCCGCTGCCCGAAGATCGGAAGGTCAACCGAGGAGGCGATGCGCTTCGGCGCCATGGTGGGCTATCGCGGGATGGTGCGCGAGATCGTGACGACCCTTGCGGCGAACTTCCGCGAGGAGTTCCGCCTCGTCGCCACCGGTGGATTCGCGAAGTGGGTGCTTGGCGGAAGCGGAATGCCGTTCACGGTGGACCCCACGCTCACGCTACACGGCGCGGGGCTGCTCGCGTCCTTGGCGGACGGCGTAGGCAACAGGAAGGAGAGGGGAAAATGAGAGGCTGGCTCAAATGGGCCGCGGCGGCCGTGGCGCTGTCGGCGGCCGCGGGATGCGGTCTGTTCTGGGACGATCCGTACGTGCAGGTCACCACGGCGCCGCTCAACTGGTGCGAGGTACACTACTACAACGCCAGGCACGAGCCGGTGAGAAGGGTGGCCGTAAGGATATCCGGAACCGGGTACGTCGAGGTGCGCAGCGGCACGTCGCGCAGGGTCTCGGACAGCTTCGCGAAGACGGTGTCGGACTCCACGTGGGACGACATCAACGAGCAGCGCTACTACGTTGACGTTGACCATGTGAGAGAGGTGTTCCAGGACCTCGTGAACGCGGGCCTGTTCGACAAGGACAAGGTCTTCAGATCGACGAAGTACCCATCCGCGGGGCGGTTCGTCGCCGTGCGCGCGGCAATCGACGGAAAGACGTACTCGGAGCCAAGCAACGTGTTCGAGACGGACCCGGAGCTGGCCGAACGGCTGTACAACGTCGTGCAGGAGTTCCGCCGCGTGACGCTGGGGAGCAAGAAGAGGATGGTGCCGAACAACGGCGCCACCAAGGACGGGAGGGAGCCGAAATGAGGCGCGTTGGGATAATCGGGGCGGGGCGCTTCGGAATGGCGCTCGCCCAGTCGCTCGCCGAGACGGGCGTTGAGGTGCTGCTGCTGGAGCGCAACGGCTCGCTCGTGCAGAGCGCGGCGGGCATCGTCGGCGGGGCGGTGCAGGGCGACGCCACCGTGACCCGTACGCTCGAGGACGCGGGATTCGCGGACTGCGACGTGGCAGTGGTGGCCGTGGGGTCCAACATCGAGGTCTCGACCCTTGCCACGGCCAACTGCAAGGAGCTTGGAATCCCCACCGTGATCGCGAAGGCCACCAGCGAAATGCACGGCAAGATACTTGAGAAGCTTGGCGCCGACCAGGTGATATACCCCGACCGCGAAAGCGCGCACCGCCTGGCGCACGCGATAAAGAGCGGCGGAGCGTTCGACCTCCTCGAGATATCCGAGGGCTGCTCCATCGCCGAGATAGGCGTGCCGGAGTCGTGCAAGGACAAGACCCTCGCCCAGGCCGACCTCCGCAACAAGACCGGCGTCACCGTGCTCTGCATACGCCGCCTCGACGAGAACCCGAAGAAGCCAAGGGCCGTCATGATCCCCGGCCCGAACGACCAGATACATCCAGACGACAAGCTGATAGTGTTCGGCACCACCAGGCAGATAGACGCGCTTACGGACGAGGGATGATGGACGACCAGCGCATTGAGCAGATGCGCGCCTGGACGGCGCGTCTGAACGAGGCGGCCGACGCGTACTACAACGGACGCGGCGAGCTGATGACCGACTTCGAGTGGGACGCCCTCTTCGACCGCCTCAAGGCGCTTGAGGACGAAACGGGCGTCGTCCTGCCCGACTCTCCGACCAGAAAGGTCTCGGCCGACGACCTCGCGGGACAGAAGGAGCCGCACGAGTTCCCCGCCCTCTCGCTCGCCAAGACGAAAAGCGTCGCCGAGGTGGCCAGATGGGCCGGCGGACGCCCAGTGTGGATTTCGTGGAAGCTCGACGGCCTCACCCTCGTCGTGACGTACGACGGCGGCCGCCTGACGAAGGTGGTGACCAGAGGCGACGGGCACGTTGGCACCAACATCACGCATCTTGCCGCCGGAATAGACGGAATCCCCCGCACCGTCAAATGCTCCGGCCACCTCGTCGTGCGCGGCGAGGCCGTGATCTCCTACGCCGACTTCGAGGCGTTTCTCGCGCAGAGCCGCGAGGACTACGCAAACCCGCGCAACCTTGCGAGCGGATCGCTCACGCTGAAGGACGTCGACGAGCTCAAGCAGCGGCGCCTGCGCTGGATCCCGTTCACGCTCGTGCATTCCGACGACTCGATTCCGTCCTGGGGCGCCCAGATGAACCGCGTGGAGTCGGTCGGCCTCTCCGCCGTCGAGCGCGAGCTCGTTGACGATCCAACCGAGGAGCGTCTGAACGCGGCGATAGAGCGCTGGACCCTGAAGGTGACGTCCCGCGAGAATCCCTATCCCGTTGACGGGCTGGTGGTGTGCTACGACGACGCCGAGTACGCGAAGACCGGCAGCGTCACGGGGCATCACGCCACGCGCGCCGGCCTCGCGTTCAAGTGGCAGGACGAGACGGCGGCGACCACGCTCGAGCGCGTGGAATGGTCCTGCGCCGTGGCGTCCATCTCGCCCGTCGCCGTGTTCCGCCCCGTGCAGCTCGAGGGCACGGTCGTGAAGCGCGCGTCTCTCTGCAACATATCCGAATGCGAACGCCTCGGAATCGGCGGGCCCGGCACGGAAATCTCCGTAATCAAGGCAAACAAGATCATACCGAAGGTCGTCGCGGTGACAAGAACGGTCGGCGCGCTCGAAATTCCGGCGACATGCCCCGTGTGCGGCGCGCCGACCGTGGTGGAGACCGCGGAAAGCGGAACGAAGAAGCTCCAGTGCACGAACGCCGAATGCGCGGCAAGGGCTTTGCGCAAGTTCATGAGGTTCGTGTCGAAGGACGGCATGGACATCGACGGCCTCGCCGGAGAGACGCTTGCGAAGTTCGTCAACCGCGGCTGGATCAGGCGCTTCGGCGACATATACCGCCTTGGCGACCACTGGGCCGAGATAGCGCAGATGGACGGCTTCGGGGAGAAGAGCGCGACAAAGATCAGGGACTCCGTCGAGAAGGCCCGCAGAAGGGACGCCGTGCGCTTTCTCGTTGCCCTCTCCATTCCGCTGTGCGGGGCCGACGTGGCGAAGCGGCTGCTGGGGGCGTACCCTCTCCGCAGGCTTTTCGGCAAGGCCGTCGAGGCGTCCCGCGGCGGCGACCTCTTCTCGCCGGGCGAGGACGTGTTCGCGGAGATCGACGGAATCGGCCCCGGCAAGTCGGCCGCGCTTGTGCGATGGTGCGCCGACACGAAGCACATGGAGGACGTCGAGGACCTTCTTTCGCAGGTCGCGCTCGACGAATACAGCGCCGCGTCCGGCGGCAAATGCTCCGGGATGGTGTTCGTCATCACTGGCGACGTCCACATATATCCAAACCGAGCCGCCTTCAAGGCGTATGTCGAGGCGCAGGGCGGCAAGGTCGCAGGTAGCGTTTCCTCAAAGACCAGCTTCCTCGTGAACAACGACGTCACATCGACTTCCGGCAAGAACCGCAAGGCGCAGGAACTAGGCGTTCCCGTGATATCCGAGGACGAGTTCGTCGCCCGCTTCGGGGGCTAGACGCTCATTGCCTTTTCAGCGTCTTGAGCGTCAGCCCGGAGAGGTTGTGCCCTTTTTCGCGGAGGATGAACGACGCGATGTATGCGACCGCCACGCAGACGACGAGCCCGATGCCGCCTAGCAGGAACGGGTGGAACTTGAGCCCGAACACGTCGCAGTGCAGAATCTCGCAGCTGAAGCACACGAAGTAGTTCGCCGCAAGGCCCAGCACCGCCGCGACGCCCTTGATGCGCGGGATGAACACGCCCATGAAGAAGAGCCCCGTCAGACCCGCCGTGAGCATTGCGATGTACTTGTTGAAGTTGTCGAAGAGCGCGCTCGACTCCATGCGCGCGAGCGTGAGGGCGGCCAGGATGCCGACCGCGCCCACAATGTACGTGCAGATCTGTCCGCAGCGGATTTGCGCCTTGCCGGGGATGTTCGGCTTGAAGCGCTTGATGAAGTCGGTGACGACCGCCGTCGAGGCGGAGCTGAGGTTTGCCGAGAGCGTGGAGATCGTCGCCGCGAACACGGCCGCGATCACGAGGCCCGCGAGCCACGGCGGCATTTCCGTGGCCATGAAGATCGGCAGCACCGAGTCGCCCTTGGGCATCGTGACGTCCATCGCCGTCGGGTTCGAGCGGTAGAACGCGAAGAGCGCCGTGCCGATTCCGTAGAACACGATCTGCGCGAATACGCTCATGCAACCGTTGAACCAGAGCGAACGCTTGGTGGCGTTCTCGTCCGGCGTCGCGATGTACCGCTGGATCACGCACTGGTCGCTGGTGTAGCTCGAGAGGTTCGAGATGAGCCCCTGCACAGCTACGACCCAGAACACGGGCTGTGAAAAGAGGAGGCGGAAATCCCACATCCGCGTCTTCTCGCACGAGGTCGCCACGTCCCAGAATGTCGAGAAATGCGCTCCGTCGGGTCCAGTCTTCATGATGAGCAACACCAGCACCGAGACGGCACCGCCCATCAGGACGATTCCCTGCACGAAGTCGCTCCAGATGACGGCCTCGAGTCCGCCAAGCGAGCAGTAGATCATCGTGAGGATTCCGCAAATGAGGATGCAGGCGTCGATGGAGATGCCCGTCACCGCGTTGAGCGCAATCGCGGGGAGGAGCGTCACGACTGCGACGCGACACACCATGAACACGACGAACGCCGCCGAGCCGAACAGCCGCACGCCGAGGTTGAAGCGCTTTTCAAGGTATTCGTAGGCGGAGGTTATTCCAAGCCGACAGAAGAAGGGGAGGTAGTAGTAGATCGCGACAGGCGCCATGCCGATGATGAAGAACGCCATCACGAAGTAGCGCCAGTCCTGCAAGTACGCCTGCGTGGGAATCGCGATGAACGTGATCGAAGAAAGCATCGTTGCGAAGATGGACATTCCGGCGACGTACCACGGAATGCGGTTGCCGCCGCGGAAGTAGTCGTTCTCGTCCTTCTTCTTGCGGATGAAATAGACGGCCATCGCGACCATCAGGAGCGCATACACGCCGACGACCGCCCACGCCGTCGCGCCGAACTTGCCGGTCTTCTTGAAGTTTGCGACGGAAACGACGTCAGTGCGCTTCATCGGCGCGACTTCGCCGCCTGCAAGAACGAGCGTGTACTGCTCGGGCGTCTTGCCGGGCTTGATGCCCGCCGCAGCGCCGCAGCGGGAACTGTCCCCGGGCGCGAGCTCGCCGTATTCGCACCAAGTATCGGTCACGCAGTTGTAGGCGAGGATTTTGCGTTGCCAACCGAGCTTCACAGGGTCGGTTTCCTTCGAGCCGTTGATTGCGCGGTCGATCCAGCCCTTCTCGCCAAAGCCGCCCACGAGAAGAATGTGCTGGTGCCCGCTCGGCAGAAACGCCGCGCCGATGGTGGTGGTGTTTTCGGGCAACTTCGCAAGCGTTTTCCACCCTTGCTGTTGTACGCTTGCTGTCTTTTCGGCGTCACGCGGGTACGCCGTACCACCATTTTGTTGTTGTACGCTTGCTGTCTTCCCCACCTCCGAAAGCACCAGCGCGTAGCCATCGTGGAGAGGCTGCTTCGTCGCGGCATCAAAACCGCCATAGACAACGAGCAGCTTTTCCTTCTGGTCGCCGTTCTGGATCGCCGCGACCATCTGCAAACGTGTGGGCCCTGGCAGCTCTGCGACGAGCTGCCAGCTATCTTGCTGTTGTACGCTTGCTGTCTTCTCGGCGGGCTGGGAGCTGCCCGCCTTCCCTAAATCAATGGCATACACTTTCTTCTGCGCCACCACGTACACCTTCGTGCCGTCGGCCGCCGCCGCGCCCATCGCGACGGGCTCGGGCAAAGGCGGCAATGACGTGAGACGCGAGACGAGAGACGCGCCATCTTCGAGCGTCAGCAAAAACGCATCGGCAACCGGCAGGGCGGTCGCCCCGCGACCGCCGCTCACGCCGCCCGCGCAAAAAATCCCCTTGGGCGTCTCGCAGCATACGCCCTCGGCGATGGGTTGCGGCAGTTCGCCGACCTTGGTCCACTTGCCGTCCTGTGACCGGGCATATATGCCCGAGCCATAGACCTTCTTCCCATCAACGAAATCGCTACCGCCGGCGACGAGGAACGTGCCATCCTTGAGAAACCCCGCAAATGGCCTTGCGACCTTCGCGGGCGTGGTTTCGCCCGCCTTCCAATCCACCGCCACGGGCGACGCCACCGCCGCTCCCGCGCAGAGAACCCCTGCAACCGCCAACATCATCTTATGCACTGTCATTCTTTTTCTCCAATGAGCGCGGGCGAGTTAGCCCGCGCGCTAAAGTTAGTTGTTTTTAAACGTTGTTTCCAATCAATGTTGCCTCTCCAGTGCCTTGATCGCAAGGTCAGCAAACGGCACCTTATCCCTTGGATGCACGTCGTGCATATCGCCGAGGCCCGCGCCGAAGGTATCCACATAGATTGCCCCAGCCTCTTCGCACACTTTCTTCTGCGCGGCACGGTACGGCGCCCAAGGGCGGTTCATCTTCGGCAGCCCTATCATGACGAATGGAATCTTCCTATCGCCCCGCAACTCCGTGACAAGTGCTCGAAGCGTCTCTTCAATGTAATCCGATGGAAGTGCCGTATCCGGCGCAACGCACGTGGTCGCGTTCGACTCGCCCTGGTACCACAGAATGCCATCGACCTTGATTCCACAATCCCTGATGGGCTTGATTCCATGATCGTACATCTTCGAGACCGGCCACCAGTACGCCTCTTCCCTGTTGCCCCTGCGGCGCGGGTACTCCCTCGCCACCCACTTGCACGGGAAGTCCTTGTTCTGGTCAAGACGGTGGCGGTTCGTCGCGATCGCCGCGAGGTGCGGATAAAGTGGCTTGCCGTCCTTGCCAATGGCGCACATCGTCTGCTCGCTAAGAAATGATTCCGTCGGCGCACCGCCAGCCGCGACGTAAAGCATGAAAATCGCCTTGCCCGTCGCCTCGGCGCGCCGAATCGCGAAGGAAACGCCGAATGCGCTCTTTCGCAAAGCATTTTGAGACGTCAACTTGTTCCACTTGCCGTCGTTGAAATCCCAGAACCAGATGTTGCACTTCGCAAGCCGCTCCAGCTCGCCCTTGACGCGCGCCTTTTCGGCGGGCGACGCGTTAAACTCGCCCCAGCCCTTCTGCATGTTGGACTGTCCGGCGCAGAGC
>JAEEGL016150520.1_pt1 | contig 12718 bp, 5 predicted proteins | sample 9134231 | NCBI WGS metagenome assembly JAEEGL01 (sample SAMN16246548, study PRJNA631951) | gut metagenome | biome: gut microbiome; feature: rumen; material: fiber-attached | host: Bos | place: Iran: Karaj | collected 2018-10 | reverse complement strand
CTTATGTATGTTGTGCTTTCCTTCGGTGAATTAAGCACTATTCCCAACTTCTCATAAATTGTTCCATGCCCGGCATTACTATTGATAATCGGAAATGTCATAGGCTTAAGGCAATGGAGCATTACAGAAGCCGATGCTGACTTCATACCCTTAAATGGCTTGTCCAGCACCTCTGCGGCAATATCAAAAATCTCTTTGTCATCATCAATAGTTGATATATCTACAAGCATACTGATGAAAGCCGCAACATTTTTATCACTTACGTCTCTCTCAAAAGAATAAAATCCTGTTCCAAACATGCCCACAGAAGGTTTAACCTCGTCCTCACGATTCTCATACTTCTTGTGGCATGCATTATCCCAGACTTTATCAAGCACTGCGGCCAGTCTGCTCTTTTCCGCTTCTGGCAGGCAGGTTTTCTCCACATATTCTTTCTTTTTCTCAGTATTCATTTTCCATGTGCCTATAGCCATGGCATAAACAGCATTAAGATCTCTGAAGCCACAATCATCAAAAGATTCCTTCTTTGCATATGACGATACGATTTCTCGCATGAGTTCATAACTGCCGTCATGCTTATCAGGAATCATTTCACTTTTCTTCTTTAGTTCTTCAAGAATCTCAGCTTTATTCATGCTGTTTTACCCCTCTGGATACTTGATCAACTGCCCACAATCTGGACATCTATCAGCTTTTTTAAACTTTGATTCGCACCTTGGACATACAACTACTGAGCCATCGACAGCTAACCCTTTGGGTTCCACCGGCGTATTGATTGAATCTGGCAATCCAGCCTCTTTTTTGCATAGTTTACTGTCTATGAACTCTAAGGCATCTTCAATGTTATGAAACGCAATTCTTCGTTCCTTATGACTGTATTTATAGCTCGGCTCATCAGGAAGCTTAGAAAAAAGTGGAGTGTACTTTCCTCCGTAAATCCTAATATGATTAGGTTTAAGCCATATTGTTGCCCTTTCCTCAGCAGGTTTCTCCTCAAAAAGAAGGACATGCCATTCTTTTTTCCCGTTATAGTTTTCTCTAGCGCTGGAATCTATTCTTTTACCAGCTTCTAGCAGTGCCATCTGATTTTCTTTTGTAAATAATCCGCGTTCTTCCATGCTGCACCTCTCATTTCACTGAATCTCTAGGTTTTAATAGAATCTGCTCTCTTTCTTTTTGTTTACCATATTACTATTATTCAATTATCATATTTGCGACCATACCTACAGGAATCTCTATAACACATTTTATAAAGTGTCTGTTATTCTTTTTAAGGCTAAAGGCTTAGCGTAGTCAAGGTATGCTTCACTAATATAAACTGTATCTTTCTCTTTTGGCTCTGCCCACATTGATGGGTAAACTACTAATTTCACTGTCCTGTTCCCATGCTCAACTACTATGTTATTCTTGTCAGACTTAATGCTATAACCGTCTACTTTCAAGATATGATGAAGGGGCATGAGCTTTTTTGCCTGAACATCAGATGATAATGCTGACTTAATAGTTCCATTAATAGCCCAATTATATAGTTCCAATGCTGCAAACCTATCTAACAAGCCATGAATGTGCTGATTTCTGTAGTGCTTCAAGCAATTATGGCAGGCATTATCACAATCACACTCCGTGAGGATTTCCTTTACTTTTTCCAACAGGTTCACTATATCTTCTGCTACAGTAACCGCATAACCAGCACCACTGGAAAGGTTGTCATATAGATAAATATCTATATAAGCACCTTGATCAGCCCTTCTAAATCTGTATCCAGTAACTAATTCTGTAAATTCAACATCTAGTTCCTTACTTGCAGCCAGCCTTAAAGCTTCTGCAAAGGACTGTGCAGCACGTGGTAGCCAAGGATTATCTTCTCGTTCCACATTTAATAGCTCCGTATCCAACTTGATTTCAAGAACAAGCATATCCGTCACAAAATCATATCCTAGATTCACATTGGCTACATCAGCATGTCTGCATTTAGCACGTGCAAACTTGCTCTTATAAGGTCTAAGCATATCATTCAACACTTTAGGATCATTCCCCGGAGCAGCAGCTCCGCAGTCTTTACAAATCATGAATCCAGTATTATTGTCACCATTATTTACCATGATTATTCTTTGATTAGATCTTGATGCAATACGTATATTTTTGCATCCAGTTATATCTTTCATCCCATCCGCTTCCGGCAATGTGGAATACAGTGGCTGCTGAACAAATGTATATTGCTCATCAACCTGTGCATCAGATATGGATTCACCATCACGGGGTGCAAATCCCCACGGTCTCAACATCTCACGACTTTCAAATAGTTCTTTTTCTCCACAGAATGGACAATGGCCAATGCTTTCCTCTTGAAGACCAAACCATCCACACTTGTGGCACTCCAGCAAAGGCTTAAGATAGTTAGGATCCTCAACGAATGAGCGAGCCGGCGAAAGTGCCTGTCCTTTTTTCTTTTCACTTCCAGGATAAAACAGGCCTCCTATTTGATATGTTTCCTTATCTACTACAATAGCTCTTCCTGGGGCATATTCGCCAATAGCCACATCCAAACCGCGATCTATTTCATACTTAGTCTTGCCATAATTATCTGCCACATAAGTGCTCACAACATTCTTGGGGAAAGAATATGTAGGGATAATGCCTTCCTCATACAACGCATCCAACAATGTCTTCGCATCAGATGTTAGCTCTGAGCCCTCAACACCATATAATTCAGGATGTTTGTCCCGTTTTTCTTTTAGTAATGAAAGCTGATCTTCGAACTCATCACAAAACGAATTTAGATTAAATTCCGCTTCTGAGGGCACAAGCAATCCCAGCTGGTCTTCTTTTACAGATCTGAGATATTGTGTAAACTCATTCAGCCAGTTGTCCAAAAATGTCGCTGCAGGCGTATCATCAATACTGTTATGTTTAGAATCTAAAAATTCTCTTAGAACCACAATCGCAATATGTCTCTGAAGAAGCTTTACGCTACTGATATCTATCCACGGTCTTCTTGGATCTCCTCTGAACATAGGAACAGGGTCATTAAAATATAAAGTGTCATGAGGACCATCCTCACAAAAAGTAACGATTGTAGATAAACTTGCTCCTCTTCTACCTGCTCTTCCGGCTCTTTGTTGATAGTTTTCTCTCATAGGTGGAATATTTCTTAATCCAACTGCAACAAGAGAGCCTATATCAATACCAACTTCCATTGTTGTAGTACTGCTTAGTATATCTACCGGTGACTCTCCTTCTTGAATAATATCCTGAAAACGCATCTCATATTGCTCTGTTTTGCTCCAAAGGTCATCCCTCTGATCTTTATGGGATAACTGTGCAGTATGTTCCTCAGTGTCTATAACCCTTATCTTCTCTCCCTCAATAGCTTCTTTAATCGGTTTTCTCCAGAAATTTAGAGAGTTATAATCCTGCTCTGTCATAGCATGAATATTCTCAGAACCACAACTCGGGCACTTCTTCTTAAGCGTAAACGGTGTCACTTCAGAACACTGTTCACACTTATACCACTCATGATTACTTTGGTACCTTGGCTTGATCCTTGAAAGATCAATATACAGTTTTCCATTATCAGGCTGCGCTGAATCCAAAAATACAGAGTTGAGAATCTCGGTATATTTTTGTGCTATGTCCGAATCTGCTTCCCATCCCATAATTTCGAGGATATTTTTAGAAATCTTCCAGTTCTTGTCCAGTCCATAACCACCAAATACAGCACGTACCCTTAATCTTACTTCATCAGATATAATATGACCCAGTGCTGTAAATCTGTCGCAAACATCCAAAATCCAAGCATTAAAGAACTCAATAAACTCATCGTCCTCTACTTCAATATGATTCTCACTCAGCTGATCCACAGCATCAAATAATGCCTGTTCTGTGGGTTCAATCCAACAGATAGCTGCATCGCACAGTGTATTATATCCACCAGAAAACAGTTTTAATAAGAACTCTTGCATCTGCAAAGGCGCATTTGCAACAGTGTATCTAGGAGAATAATCTCTATGGTGCTTTATTGCGCGGGCATAGTTTCTTCCTGCCGTACCACTATCGGACAAGAATTTTTCCTTCTCTTCGCCATGAAATAGCTGAACATTCTTCTCGCCAGCAGCAAGACAGAAGTAATCATACAGCTCATTCATTGACAATTCCGTTTTGGATTCCTCCATAATATTGATTGCAAATGTAAAAAGCTGACGGGCTGCAGCTATTTCAGAGGCTTCTGACATATCTCTAGCAAGTTTGGCCGCTCTTTGTCTGCTGTCTGAAAACAGCAGCACTTTTCTTCCCTGATTGGGATATTTTTCAGGCAGCAAATCTTTACCAGACACTGCCGGTTCCGATTCAAACTGTGATTTTATTAAATTATAAAATGACTGATTTCCTCGCGTACTGAACGAAGATAGCTGAGACCGCTGCAAGGTATGTCTACAATGCGGACACACAGAGAATGTCACTATCTGAGGTCTGCCCTTAGCAGAAAACTTGCAGTAATATAGCTTTCTGATTCCTTCCATTCCATCAAGCGAATCGTCTCTAAAATTGATAAAGCCGCTCTTAGTATCAAGATAGCATGGTATTATCTTATTCTCACCCTGCTTCTTAGGCAGCTCATAGTCGTTTGTTGGGATAAACAGGTGAATCTCCTTCATCCTCTTATCAAGTATCTGCCCAGGATAATGCCACAAATATGCCGTCCCCTTAAAGTCAGCATCGTCTTCATAAATATATCCTTTATAGAATAGCGCACCACACCTTCTATCGTTATACAGCTCATATACCACACTATGGCAATGAGGACACACATACCTACCATCGGACAAAAAGATTTCACCAAGAGTTAATGAATCATCAGAATGGGAATGACTACACTCACTATTGGTACATGCATAGACTCCTTTAATTCCCTTAAACAGCATATGCATTCTCGCAGGGAACAAAACACTTCCCTCTTCATTCTTTGCGAGAGAAGCAATTGCCAAAAGTACACTAATAGCATCTAAGTTATTTTCTTTACTAGGGAATATTTCATCTGCAAGTTCCTGCAGCGATATTGCTGCTCCCCTACACATTTCGAACAATTTGTTGAATGGCCTGTAATTAACTAAGTTTTCATACATCCATCTATAATAATCATCTAAGGATTCCAGTTTTCTGGCATCACCACAAAAGGCTGTCCAGAAGTTTTTCATCTCCGAAAGCCTATACTTCTCATCTTCTATTTTTGAAACATCAACTATTTTGAATTGCTCATAAGGGATATCCTGCATCTTATCAACAGAAATATTTTCTCTTTCTCCTGTCAAATAAACAAAACTGTCCCCAGAATCATTTGCCGAGAGCCTATTGGCAAAATTATGTACGTACTCGCGATCAGCCTCATCTTTGCTTGGCATACTCGCAGTTGTAAGTATAAACTGTACGCGTTCTCTGGATATGCCAAGCCGGTGAAACAGTCTTCTTATCAGAAGTGCAACCTCTCCACCAGATGAGCCCCTATACATATGAGCCTCATCAATCACGAATAGTAGCTTGTTATTCTTGTTAGAATCCAGCCATGCCTTAGTTTCATCCCATATTTTTCTCTCTCGTGGACGTATAAGCATATATTCCAACATAGAGTAGTTTGTAATAAGTATATCCGGACAAAACTGCTGCATCTCAAACCTCGTCAGCAACTCTGCATCTTCAGCATCAGGTATATGTCTCCCCTCGTGAAGGTTAGCCAAAAACTGCTGCATATCCTTTTTAGCTGGAATCTTTCCCTCTTTTTCCAATTGTTTAAAATAGCTTATTTCATCATTAGTTTTAGGAAAAGATATTCTTTCAAGGGTCTTCTCCAAATCACGATCTGCTTTTGTAGACGGCTGCTCGCCAGGATAAGGCGTTCTTCCTGTGTACATTCCAAATTGAGGTCTTCTGGACTTCGCACCGCAAGTTGATCTAAACACGCCAACATATTTATTGTCTTTATCGCCTATAAGCCGCCTAAGTCGGCCAACCTGATCCGAAACAAGTGCATTCATCGGATACATGATTATGGTTCTCACACCTCTATGTCCCCAGGAATCATTAGAATCATGGGCTTCCATTGCAATCTTAGCCAGTATCGGCCACATAAAGCACTCAGTCTTACCGGAGCCAGTTCCAGTTGCCACAAATAGATCCCGGCCATGTATAGCTGCTTCAAGCGCTTTTATCTGATGCACAAACGGAGCCGGATACACACCCAGCCCCTCCTTTGACATCTTCAAAAAGAATTCTTTCAGCCAATCATCTACGTCCATTTTTGATATGCCGTTTAATACACTCTTGTAGGCAGGTGTTGACTCAATATAGGGTTTTTGATATAAAAGTCCCTCATTATCAAGCTTAGGATCTACCGCCTCTAGCAGCAACGGTGTTTTACCAAAATACTGAGATCTGATATAATCTTCAAGCTCTTTTCTAAGTTTTTTATGGACAGAATATGCTCCATTAGACATCTTTAACTCTCCTCAATAAACTTGTACCCTATAGATTCAAATAGACTTTTTATCATAAAAAACACGTCACGCGAAAAAATACGATTAAAATCCCCGAACTTATCATGATAGTCAGCAGGCCAACTGTATAGCTTAATAAGGCTCATCTCCTCATTTGGATACAGATACCCTATTGATAAACGAACAATGGCTCCATCAACGATGTATTTTGATGCCGGAAGAGTGCCTTTTTCAGACATAATACTATTTGCTATTGCTCTATACTCTCCGCCCTCTGTCATCCATGCAGGAAGTTGGTACATACCCTTCGTATCAGCATCACTCATCAAATAATAGAGATAGCTGCCATTCATGCCACTTCTTGCAATAGTCACTCCATCACTGTCAGGTCTCTCTATCCAATACCCATTAGTGAACGGCTTCTGAGTTTTAAGATACTCAAACTTCATTTCTGGCACATCAGAAAACGATGCATTCTTCATAAGAAGTTGGTAGTATTCGCTGAGCTTAGGCCTATTAATTGAACAGTATGCCATAACATCATTAATACTATCTTCTTCGCCACTACTTTTATAATAAGTACCCAGCCCACTTACACATAAATCGCCTTCAGGAACAACGCCTCTGCACAAAGCAATTCCATCATAATGAATCTCATTTTGCACACATGGTCTAATCCTGTAGTTACTGTGATATATACACCCAGACACCAAAAATGCCTTGTATATCTCATCACTAATCTCATCAAAATACATCCCCTGTATCTCTGGAAATACAGTCTGATAAGCCTCTAACGCACCGTCAATCCTTGCTTTGAAATGTGCTATGGAAACATTATCAACATTCGCATCAAAACCATCCCAAAGGGCTGAATATCCCATATGTCCAATCATGCTGTATACTAATCTGCACACATAATCCATCACAGATTCATGGTTTCCCTTGAATATACAGAAATCATTTGAAATTAGTTCCAAAATTTCTCTTTTGTCATTCATCAGCTATTCCCAAGTTCCTCTCAACAAGAGCTACTACGTCGGAAGAAACCCCATTATCCGTAGCGCATTTTTTTACGTATGACAATATATCATCACGTTTTTTAACCACGCAAAGCATTGGGAACACAGCAAACAACATATCATAATCAGAACTATCATCATCAAGGATCTCATGCATTTCGGTTAACAACTTACTTATCCTTTTCCGCGACAACTGGCTCATAGGGAGCTTCTTTATCAATTTGTTATCTTCTACATTGACATCCTTACTTTTTTCAAAAAGTTTCTTTACCGCATCTCCGCGTATATATTGATCATTTGCCAGGCTATCCACGAATAATCCAGTATACAATGGATGAAAATAATCAAGCATACCTTTAGGTTCCAGGAAGAGATCTTCAAGCATTGGCTCTGTTGCTATAAACAGCTTTTTTTTGCAACTAATCATCTTGCCATAAAACCTATTCCATCGTGGATCAGTGGCATTTTCAATTATTACTACATCATCATTAGCGTTTAATATTTCATCAATTAGAGCTTCACTATAATCACCATCAAACCTTGCTTTTCCCGGTGTTTTTCCAAATAAAGCTACAGAGAATGCAGTTGCAATCTCATTAGCATTTGGTCCTGTAATTAGTAAAGGCGTATTATTTCTATATGCAGAATACAGGAAGGCAGCCAGTCCTATAGAGTATTTTTTTGCAACTCCCATCTCATACAGTCCAGCTTGAAGCGTATCCAACAAGTCCTCGATAATCTCCATTATTTCAGGTTCAATACCTGTATACTCTTCTCCTTCACAATAACTACTAAGATTTGCATTTACTGGACGTACAAGATTTTGAGAAACTGGTTGAGTAAATGCCATTTCCGCAATGAAGTCAGCAGCATTATTCCTTGCCTTCTCAATCCTTTCATTTATGATTCTTTCCACCTCATCCGCTATCTGTTCTTTTTCTGATACAGCTTTTGTATCTTCTTCCAGCTGCTTTTTTATTTTTTCATACGATTCATTTAATTTTTGAAGTCTATCATTCCCATCACTTATTTTCTTCTTTAACTCATTGGTCTTCTCAAGAGCTTCTCTAACCTCTTCCTCATTTTCGCGTTTCCACTTTTCAGCAGCCATTTCCATGCATGATTCCATCAAATTTGGATGGTCTTTAAGAATTGCCTCAAGCATTTCACTATCAAGATCGCTGCCATCTATATAGTCTTCCGCATTCTTAACAAACTTATCTATAACCTCCTTGGCATCAGCGTCCTGTATATGACATATTCCTGCCAGTTCTTTTGTCATATCCTCTGTTGCTATATTCTCTACAGTGCCCTTTAAAGCCTGATACTCAGCCCTTGAAAAGCCTGCTTGTTTCATGTTCCCCCAGCTTATTCTTTTCAAAAAAAGCTCCCGAACAATATCCAGCGGATTCTTTGTGTACACTATCCGCTTTGGAATCCCAAGGTCGAAACGTCTCAGAACTCTTGATGTTGATACATCATATACTTCATATGCCTTGACTTCATAAACCGGCAGTTCAAATACATCTTCATCCAAAACAAAGACGTCCTTATCGCCGCTATAATCGGTTTTATTGCATAGAATTCCCTCATAGCCTCTAGAGCTGTTTCTATAACACCAAAACTGTTTCTGAAAATGGCTCTTACGTGCTATCCCCTCAATAAGCTCCTTACAGACATCCTCAGCACTATTGCAATCATTAATTACTATTACCTCTATCGGAACCAAGTATTCATCCTTCTTCGATAATATAAAATCCTTCTCAGGATTTTTTATATTGGGAATCTTTCCCCAATTCCAAACAGCTATTGTCCCCGCTTCTTCATTAGTATCTTTTGAGAAGAGCTGGCTTCTATCCGGGTAAGACTTGTCCAATTCATCAAGCATTATTTCGCCGCTTATATCCACAAGCCTGTTTAGCTTCATATTGCCGTCATAATCATAATGAACTTCACACAAAGATGTATATGGCGTATCCTCAGATTTTGGAGGAATGGGCTTAGGTGCATACTTAACAATCTGTTTCTTTATTTCGTCCAGTTCGTGTGCAATGCTATTGTTTTGCTTTGTTTTCTCACTCAATTCCTGATCTAACGCTTCTATTTTCTTGTCCTTTTCCTTTGCAACACTCTGAACCTTTGCGATTTCATCACTCAGAGCATCAATTTCTTTCCTTAAGGTCGCATTTTCCTCCTCAGCACTGGATGAACCTTCGTCATCATCATTCTTCGATTCTTTTCTAATAGTTGCTGCCACTTCACAGCATACTTTAATAAATGAAATGCTATCCTCCGTCATTTCAAGGTCTTTAAGTTTAAAAAACAATTCTGGCATCTCTGAAAACACAGACTCAGGAAGTGTATAAGCAAGAGATAAATCTCTATTCATCACAGTTAAGTCCTTATTATTCCATGCTTCTTCTATCTGTCTCATCCATTCTTCTATAGTCTTGTTGAGAAAAGTAGTCAAAAAAGGCTTTTTCCAATATTTGGTCGCAAGTGCAACTGCCTCTTCGCCAGATATACTCACAGGTCTGAATCCCGGCTTAATCTCAGAAAAATTCTTCGAATTCCTAGTGAAATACTGTTTAATAGGATTGCCTCCAACCTGATTAAACAAGTACTCTACTTCTTTTTCTGTTAATTTTGCTGTATACTCCATTTTTAATACCTCACAACTCAGATACTATCTTTTTTATAAACCGATATGCATCGACTGATATAACGCCCTGCTTCGCTGTACTCCTAATCCATTGGCATACACGTGGATAGGGTCCTAGTTTTTCTTCCACTCTGACAAACCTATAAGGAATATCCATCTTTCTTCCAGAAAATGCCGCAAGTTTCCTAACATATTGCTCATCATTATCGCTTTCTTCCGCTTTTATCTTTTCACACTTAAGCTGCCATACCAAGTCAATACCTATGTATACCTTTACGCACGTATCAATTGTGATATCACTAATGCAGATCTTCTGATCCGGCTTCAGTTTTTCCCTTACTGGAAGTTTGCCCGGTCTTTCTTTCACAATCATGCCATCATACTGTGAAGACACGTAGAGCATCCCCTTTGACGGCACTTTGTTTGTTACACCTGCCTGAACGGCCTGTCCATCGGCATCAGTAATCGATACCTCCACGTTTTCTGCACCGCAGAAGAGCATCCCCTTCCAACAATATACATAGTCAACAACGCTTGATCTTCCAATAGACACCAGTTGTTGATCATAATCACTGGGGAATGATACTACACTGACATTTTCAGTAGATATAAGATATTTCTCCAACCTCAGTGCCGGCAATGTTTTTATAGCAATATCATTGTCTCCATAGATATAAAGAACTGTTTTATCACGATTATGCCTTAATGCATACTCATTTTCTGTATGTACAGGCCATAATGCCTTAATTTTCGTAGGTCTTTCTGTAAGACGATATCCAAAGTTTAGAAAAAATTTCGCAACATCTTCTGTGTATGCGGTAGGCGTTAATTCATACACCTTCCATGTGCACCATCCGAGTTGTTTACGTGATATATCCTTTTCCTTTATGTTTGAGTTCCCTGGGAAGGAATCATTTACACACAGAAGATAGTATGTTTTACCAACCTGCACATCTGCATCAGCAGGCAATGCTTTACCTGTTGCTTTGTCAAACATCCTGCCATTTTTTGTTATTCCAGCGATAGTCTCAGGCCAATACAGTGCAAGTTCACCGTTTGTATTTAACCTGTATTCTGTTGAGGGATCGCCACCCACAGGTAAATATGTTATTGCATCACTTTTCAATCGTTCATAAGAGTACGTGTATTGCTCTTTGTCAGTGTTAATTGTTATTTTTTTGTTCTTCTGTTCATCTAAAATAGCCTGTGGAACTCTGATCAGTCCAAGCTCAAGAAAAAAGTCATTGCTTGTAATATTGGTGATGCGTATCGGAAGATCATGCTGACTTGCTTTATATGAATAATAGTAGTTAGCACCCTCGCGCCTCTCTGGACAGCTCTTATCTGCTTCTCCTCTGCTATGCTTAAATGCCCTTACTTGTATTCTTCCATTCGTCAATGTCACATACTGCTTGCAGCAATTGCACATAAAAAGTCCACTATTAGCCGACACCTTTGCCGGAAACAGCTTTGAAGCTTCTTCTACAGTTATAGGTTTCCAACAGTGGTCATCAGGTGACCACATGCATACATGAGTTAATGAGGGCATATAATCTCCAAAACAACGCCATCAGCAACGCCTCGTAGCGTTTAAAATTAAACGATAATCCACTAATTTATATTATATCATCAAAGCCCTTCCAAAAGACTAAAATGATGCCACGAGTATAATAAAATGCAGTCATAATTTACATTATGAGAAGTTTCAGGATGGGACGGTGAAATGTATTGAGAATGAGATACAGTTTGACATCCCTGATACTTGGGCATGGTGTAGAATACGAGACATTTGTAATATGTCCGCAGGCAAATCCAAAAGTGCAGATAAGATAAGTGATAATCCATTTGAAAACAGTTATCCTTGTTTTGGTGGAAATGGAATTCGTGGCTATGTAGATGAATACAACAATGATGGTACATATTCTATTGTAGGTAGGCAAGGCGCTTTGTGCGGCAATGTGAATATAGCTTCTGGTAAATTCTATGCTACAGAACATGCTGTTGTGACATATCTATATAGTATGATCGATTTTAAATGGAGTCACTATTGCTTAGAAGGCTTAAACCTGAACCATTTTGCTACCGGTGCTGCTCAACCAGGCCTTTCAGTTGCAAATGTACTTAATGTTCTTTTACCATTACCACCTTTTAATGAACAATGTAATATTGGACAGGTAGTTGATAAAGTTCTTACCATAACAGATAACCTTGGAACTGAGAAAGATAACCTATTAGAAATAATTACAAAAACCAAATCAAAAATACTTGATCTCGCTATAAGAGGGAAGCTGGTTCCTCAGAATGAAACCGATGAACCAGCTTATGGTTTACTTGAACGAATCCGTAGTGAAAAAGAGTCACTTATCAAACAAGGTAAGCTTAAGCGTGATAATAAGGAATCAATTATCTACAAAGGTGATGATAACTCTTATTATGAACTTGCCGGAAAGAAGCAGGAACTTATTGACGATATCCTACCATTTGAAATCCCCAATTCATGGACATGGTGCCGACTCGGAAGTATATGTACAGAAATACTGTATGGATTG
>JAEEGL014506006.1_pt1 | contig 12718 bp, 10 predicted proteins | sample 9134231 | NCBI WGS metagenome assembly JAEEGL01 (sample SAMN16246548, study PRJNA631951) | gut metagenome | biome: gut microbiome; feature: rumen; material: fiber-attached | host: Bos | place: Iran: Karaj | collected 2018-10 | reverse complement strand
GGTCTTTTCTATACAGCAGCCATAACAACAAATGGTGTGCTCCTGGATAATCCCGAAACGATAACACTGCTTCAACAATGTGCTATTCGAAATGTACAAATTACTTTTGATGGGGACCAGTCGGCACATGACGCGCAGAAGTTTACAAAAGGAGGCAAAGGAACCTATGTAAAGCTCCTGAAAAATGCTTCTTTGTATTGCGCCTCCAATCCAGACACCCCTTTGCGCATTCGGGTCAATGTGTCGGATGCAAACTATCATACAATACCAACTTTATTAGAAGACCTATCACCCCTAAAAGAAAACACCGTTATCTTCTTTAGGTGGGTTTACGCAAATAGTGCAAGCAACTGGAAAGAGTTTTCGCAAAAGGAGAAGGGGGCCAATCCGTACGCACGAATTTATCAACTCCAACAGATGACCACTCAAAAAGGTTTTGTGGTAGATGATCAGTATGATAAACAACAATTCCGGTTCTCGCATTGCGAAGCTGATTCGCAAGGGTTCTATAGTATAGATCCATTGGGAAACCTCTATACTTGTGTACACGAATATAATCCTAAATATGCAGTAGGTAATGTCCGAGATGGCATTCTTCCGGAAAAGGAGGCTGAATATGTATCATTCCGCAATGTTAATGCCATGCATGATTCGGAATGCAGGACCTGCAAAATCTTTCCAATGTGTAACGGAGGATGCCGTCGATATAGAATTAATCATGGTACTCACCTCTGTGTTGATGAAAAGCATAGTATGCATCTGTACATAGATATGCTTCGCAGCAAATTGCTAAATATCAATTAATCAAAATTTTAAACACAATTATTATGCAAACATTAAAAAAATCAAATCTTCAAGTAACATGTGCTAATCAGAAAATGACTTTTGTTTCTGTTTCTGATCTGTCTTCCATGTCGGCTTTAAATGACCGGTATGTATGTTCTTGTTCCGCCGAATAAAGTATATTGCTTTTTTGGTAGAAGAAGGCTTGAGAGATTCTCAGGCCTTCTTTCGTTATGCAAGGTTGAAATTTAATTCCTAATTCAAAAAATAGTACTACCTTTGCAGCAGTTTTGACAAATTCATGTTTAATTCTAAAAAATACTACTATGCAAGAGAAAGAAATTAAGTCTCCTGAACTCCGAGGAGAGGAAACAAAAGGACCTGCACAAAAAACAGAACGGGCAGAAACAGTGAAAGTGCCAAACAATACTGATTGGTTTGATTTGGTATATAACTCGGTACTCGGCTTTCTTGCAGCAATTGCCGTTGCTGTTGTTTTCCTTTTTATGATAGCGGGATTAGGTTATTGGTGTTATGAAGGCTATTGCAGATGGTTTAGTACAAAAAATATGACGGCTGTCGGTAATAATGGCTACTTTTATGATTCAGAGAATGATTGTTTCATAAAGCCTAAACCCAACAGGCGTGTCTTGAAAGGATGCGAAGGATTGGAATATTCTGCGTCAGATTCTATAGGGGTAGTTCGCGTAGGAACAAACACATATCGCTATGTCAATTTAAATACATTAACATTCCTTAATGACGTAGAGTACTATAGAGCCGATTTATTCAAAGGGAAATATGCTATGGCATTGGCGGACGATACGTTGTACAGTATCTCTACAAAAGGAGAAATCATAAATAAAGAATATGCTGATTGGGTATATACAATGGTGGAGGAAATAAGTTATATGGTTGAGGAAATGGATAGCGACGGAGATATTTACTATCAAGAAATACCAACCGGTGTTTTTATGTACAGAGATGTTAATTTCAATTATGGGTTAATGTCATCGGATTTTACACGACTGACTCAACCACTTTTTTCCAGCATAACTGCCCGATCGAAAGATGTTTTTTTCTGTGAATACATGGACTCCGAAATGGGAGTATTGATAGATAGAAATGGTAAAATCTTAAAATAAGGAGACAATATTATGGAACGGTTAAGTGATTATTTAAAGGCTTCCAATATGCCCAAAGAGTTCGGGTTGGTTGTATTTGGAGAATTGGCAACTCATTGTTTGGAGGAGAATGAAGCAGAAAACAAGTTTTTGGAGGGTTTATGCCCCGAGCGTATTTCAATGGATGGCGAATGGCGGGGCACAGAATTTAAGGCTGAAATAAATAGTAAGAAGAAATGTAAAAATTATGCCTATTATGCTCCTGAATACCTGCAAGGAAGGCCTTGGTCTCCCGCATGTACATCTTTTGCAATATTCTCAATGGCTTACAGAATAATGACAGGGAAATTACCTTACATAGGCGACGTACCGGATGAGTTATTATGTTCAGAAGAAAGCATAGCTTATATAAAAAGTTGCCGTAAGAAAAACTTGTTAGAGATAACAGATATTCCTCCTTCATTTCAAGAATTTTTCATAAAGGGTTTGGCTCTAAAAAAGAAAGAGCGCTATAAAGCAATAGGAGATACCGCCGATGAATTTAGTCATCTATGCGAGACATTCAATGCTTCTGAATTCATTGATGAGAAACCATTGACTCCTTTTGAACCGGTAGCACAACAACAATTAGAATTTGAAAAAATAGTTGCGCAATGTAATCCTCCGACTTTTCTGCTGGACGTTCATAAAGAGGAGGAAGGAAGTTTGGATGACCTCGTCGGTCTCCATGAATTGAAGCAATATTTACGGAATGGGGTATTGGCAATCTTGAGAAATCCAGAAAAGGCAAAGAAATACAAGCTAACAATTCCTAATGGCTTGCTGCTTTATGGCCCTCCGGGATGCGGAAAAACCGCAATCGCAAAAAAGTTCGCAGCAGAATGTCGCATGAACTATACCGTCATTAGTGCTCAGGATATTGCATGCACTTTGGTGCATGGAACGCAGCAAATAGTTCGCCAATTGTTTGCACAAGCTGCTATGTATGCTCCTATAATATTAATCTTCGACGAGGTAGAGACAATGGTGCCCAACAGGAATAATCCCGATAACGTGAAAGTTGCAGAAGATACGAACGCATTCTTGAGCGAGCTTAATACGTGTGCAGAGCGCGGTATATTTGTTGTAGGAACAACAAATCGTCCTCAGTTTATGGATTCTGCGATCCTCCGCAGTGGAAGGTTTGATAAGAAGATATACGTTCCACTTCCGGATGAAGAAACTCGAACTAGAATTTTTCATTGCTATCTTCATGACCGTCCCATAGCAGAACAAATAGATTATCAGCAACTAGGTCGTCTTACTGCCGCAGGCTATATATCTTCTGACATTCGCCAGATATGCGATGAGGTAGCAGGAAGAGCGTTTAACGAGGATGCAATCATCACGCAAGAACTCATAGAACAGGTTATCCGCGATGGTGGACCGTCTGTTTCTAAGAGTGAACTGCGTACCTATGAGGATAGCAGGAGGCTTATGGAACCGACGGCTTCAAACTCTTCATATATTAACCAAATTGGTTTCAGATAACGCGTTTAATAATTTTGTGGTCATATTTCTGCTGCGTCTTTTAAATAATAGCTTCCTTTGTACTCATATTTTTTTTAGTTATCGACAAATAGGCATCCTACTGTGACGTACAGGATGGTCGCGAGATGATCGCGAGATACAATGCTAAAGTATTGCTGAGGAACACGAAAAAAGCACGAAAAACACGAAAATGAGTGCATTCTCGAATTTTTTGCGCTAAAAGTTTGCACATTTGAAAAAAATGTTGTAATTTTGCACCCGATTTTGCGCCTATGAGCGAGCAGAGCCATTATATCATCGAACTTTCGCGCCTTCCTGTAGGCACGCATTCGTTTGATATTCAATTAGATAACGACTTCTTCGCTTCTTTGGAGAAGACTGAAATCCTGAGTGGCAACATCTCTGCTAAAGCGACGCTTAATCTCCGGGAGGAGGACTACCAGCTCAACATTGCGGTTCACGGGACTGTTTTTGTTGTGTGTGACAGGTGCCTCGACCCAATGCCCCTTGACATAGACGACGAGCAAGAGATTTTCTCGGAGGACGAGGAGGACGAAGAAACCATACACCGTAAATCGTCCAATCGTACTTTGGATTTATCCTGGCTCGCCTATGAGATAGTTAGTATCAATATTCCGCTCGTTCACAGTCACCAACCGGGTGAGTGCAACACGCAAATGGAACTTCTCCTCCATGATCACCTTTGTGACGAGCCGGATCCCGAAAACGATACTGACGCAGATATAGAATAAAACATTGTACAATAATTTAACTCCTCTTACGGCATAGAGGGTCCCCGAAAATTTTAATTTTTGGGGAGAGCGGAGGCATCGGTTGCCCGTTTATTTAGCGAAGCGGTATAAACCAATGCACACCGATTGCCGAACGCGAAATGGCACATCCTAAAAGAAGACAATCGCACACCAGACAAGCGAAACGTCGTACCCATGACGTAGTGAAAGCTCCTACGCTGGCTACATGCCCGAACTGTGGCGCTCTTCACATCTACCACACCGTATGCCCGTCTTGCGGCTACTATCGTGGTAAACTGGCTATCGAGCAAGCTGAAGCTTGATCAATCGGAAAGGTGAAAAATGAAAGGTGAAAGGAATAGTTTTTTCCTTTTGCCTTTTTACCTTACTTATATAACGCGTACGTGAGTACGCACGTGACCCGAGAGGGCCACTCTGGAAATTCAAAATTAAAAATTCAAAATTCTAAATTGATGTACAACAACAATTCCAACAATGAAGGTGAGCGTCGTCCGAGACCGCGTTTTCACCGTGAAGGGACAGAGCGCCCGGCTCGTCCTCGTTTTACCAGAGACGGAGAAGCCCGTCCGCATTTTACCAGAGACGGAGAAGCCCGTCCGCATTTTACTCGTGACGGTGAGGCCCGTCCGCAACGTCCTTACGGCGAGCGCGCAGAGCGTCCTAACCGCCCGTTCGGAGGCAAACCTAAACGTAACCCCGGAGTCTATTCTGGTCATAAACAGCAAGTCTATCGTGAGCAACATGAGGATCCGACAAAACCGATCCGTCTCAATAAATACCTCGCTAATGCAGGTATCTGTTCCCGTCGCGAGGCAGATGATTTTATCCAGGCAGGTGTGATTACCGTCAATGGCGAGACTGTAGACAATCTGGGCGCCAAAGTGCTGCCGACGGATGATGTCCGTTTCCATGACCAGCCTGTCCGCCGTGAGCGAAAGGTATATATCCTTCTCAACAAGCCGAAGAATACTGTCACCACCACCGATGATCCGCAAGAGCGTCACACGGTGATCGATATTGTCCGCAATGCATGTGCAGAGCGTATCTATCCGGTTGGCCGTCTGGACAGAAACACTACCGGTGTCCTTCTGCTCACTAATGACGGAGACCTGGCAGCCAAACTGACTCACCCGAAATTCCATAAGAAGAAGATCTATGCCGTTACGCTGGATCATGAACTGGACGAAGTGGATGAAGCTATTATCCGTGCCGGCGTAGTACTGGATGACGAGCGCATCATCCCTGATGCCTTGGAGTTCCCGAAAGCCGACCGCAAGCATATCGGTCTGGAGATCCACTCCGGTCAGAACCGCGTTGTGCGCCGCATATTCGAGAAAGTAGGGTACAAGGTAGTGAACCTCGACCGCGTTTCTTTTGCCGGTCTGACCAAGAAGAATGTAGGCCGCGGCAAATGGCGTTTCCTGACTCCGAAAGAGGTTGCTTTCCTTCAGATGGGACAGTTTTAATTGGAAGATTTGAGGATTTGAAGATTCGGTGATTTGAAACGCAGCGTTCATTACATATTATTTTTTGTCACTCTTGCTCTGGCGATAGCCTCCGGCATTTTGATGTTCCATGTCAACGTCAATGCGGACATGACCAAATATCTGCCGGACGACTCCCAGATGAAGAGCGGTCTGGAGATTGTTACATCCGAGTTCGGCTCGTCAGCCCAGATGTCAGGATCCGATGTGCATGTGATGTTTGAGGGCCTGCGGCCGAATGAGATTTCCGGTATCCGGACGCTGTTGGACGGCTATCCGGATGTGCAGGGTGTATCGTTCCGGTATTCGTCGGATAGCACCCATGCAGTCTTCGATCTGGATGTGCCGAAATCGGTTGACCAGAAAGCGCTGGGCAAACAGATCAGTGCACGTTTCGGCGGCAACTGTGTCGTAGAGACCAGCCAGGACGGCGCCACACCGCCTGTTTCTGTGATTATCATCGCTGCGGTGATGATCATGCTGGTGCTCTTTGTCATGGCGCAGTCCTGGTTCGAACCCGTTGTGATCCTTATTACTGCCGGACTGGCTATTGTGCTCAATATGGGTACCAATGCCTTCCTGCCTTCCGTTTCGATCACTACCAATTTTATCGGTTCAATCCTGCAGGCGGTGCTCTCGCTGGATTATTGTATCGTCCTTCTCAACCGCTACCGTCAGGAACAGGATGAACATACAGACCGGCGGACAGCCGTTCTGGCGGCAAACAGGGCGATCAAGAAAGCAGCGCCGTCTATCCTCTCCTCGGCTTTGACGACGGTAGTAGGACTACTGATGCTCTGTTTCATGCGTCTTAAGATAGGTGCAGATATGGGTATCGTGCTGGCTAAGGGTGTTGTCTGCTCGCTGATCTGCACCTTCACCGCCATGCCGGCTCTTATGCTCCTCTTCCGCCGTACGATCAATGCAACGGCGAAGAAAGCCTATGTGCCGCTGACGGACGGCTTGGCGCGGTTCGTCGCACGCCATAAACTGCCCATGGCAGTGGGAGCGGTCATGCTATTCTTCGGGTCGTGGTATTTTTCCCGGCAGACAACCATCTTCTTCTCCGCTGAGTCGGAATCGAAGATAGAGGAGATTTTCCCTTCTCCTAATCCTTTTGTTCTGGTTTACGACACTCGGGACGAGGACTCTATCTATCCGCTGGTTGACAGCCTGATGGCACAGCCCGGCATCCAGTCTGTTATCTCGTATCCTACGCTGATGAGCCAGCCTCTTACTCCGGCCGAGATGGCAACGCACGTACGTTCGCTGCTCACCGACTTCAAGGATTTCATGCCGGAAGGAACAACTGTTCCGTCGGAGGCTCTGGATATGCTCAATCCGGAGATAATGGAGTTGCTTTATTATATGCGCTCCAAGGATTCGGTGGAGAACAAGATGGCTTTCCCCGATCTGGCGAAGTTCCTGCATACGAACGTGGCAACCAATCCGCTCTTCTCGTCCTATCTGGATGAGGATATGAAAAAGCAGGTTGAGATGCTTCAATCGATGCTTGACGTAGAGCCGGAGAAAAAAGAACCGCTCCATAGCGAAGCCCCGAACAAACCGGAGGCTGCCAAACAGGGTGCTGCTAAACAGGCCGCTGTTAGACAGGACTCAAGTCCGCTTAACAATGAACCTATTGTACAGCCCGTAGAGACGATAGCGCCTATTACCCATAACCCGTCTCCCATCACCGAAATAGACACGGTGGAAATACCTTCCGTGCAGATTGATAAGATCTATCTGGTGCCTTTTATCGAGCGTCTCAATGCCACCCAGACCTCCGCTATCTCGGTTGAGATGCGCAAACTGACGGACACGATGGCTATACGGTTGCCTATGTCCGTATCGGAGATGTCGGTCTTCATCGGCTCTACGCCTATCCAGACCCGTCTCGTTTACGGCTATGCTCCCGGAAAAGCGAAGAAACTGTCTCCGCTTCAGTATGTCCATCTGCTGGTGGATGATCTGTTCAAACGTCCGGGATTGGCAGGTATGATCTCGGAAGAACAGCGTACGCTTCTGGGCCAACGCGCCCATCTGATGGATCTGGCGGATGCCAATGCTCTTCTGACGCCGGAGGAACTGAATATCCTCCTTCGTGCTTTTGGAATCCAGGATCTCACGGACGACGAGCTGCTGGCGATCGCTTATCCTCCGGAGAAACCCAAACAGATCACTGCTACTTCGCCGAGCGAACTGAATACGGAAGCTATCATCCAATCGATAGCGGATATCCAGCTCTCGCTTCATAGCACCGACACCGCCCGTGCGAAAAACAGCGGGGCACAAAATGTACAGCCGCAACCTGCTACGCCCAAACGCAAAACCCCTTCACGCGCAGACCAGCAGGCGGAGCTGTTTACCGAACTTATGTTCTCCGGCGAAAGCTATACGCCGGACCAGATGGCTTCCAAACTGGACAAGCTGATGAAGCTCTCCAACGTGAAATCCGACCCCGTTACGCCGGCTCAGATGTCGCTCTTGTATGACTATTATGCTGCTACGAATAGCTCTTGCGACACGCTTCGGGCAGGATTCGGACAATTATTGAACTATATCTGTGATACACTGGTATATGATCCGAGATTGGCGGATGTACTCCCTGACACGATAGGTGAACAGGCTACCCATGTCAAAGCGCAGATAGCCGATGGGCTGGGGCAGTTAAGAAAAGAGAAACATTCGCTTCTGGTTGTTCTCTCGTCCTTACCGAAAGAGTCACAGGAGACGTATGATTTCGTAGATACACTGACGGCTCTGGCGGATGCGCGTTTGCCGCACGAGCATTATTATGTGGGCGAATCGGTGATGTACGCCGAGATGCGCGCCGGATTTGACCATGAGATGAATGTGGTGTCGCTTCTGACAATCCTTTCTATCTTCCTTATCGTTGCGCTTACTTTCCGTTCAGTCATCGTACCTACTATCCTGGTGGTAACGGTGATGAGCGCAGTGTATGTCAATGTGGTGGTAGCCGGTCTTTTCTCCGGTCAGATGCTTTATCTGGCATACCTGATTGTGCAGGCAATCCTCATGGGTGCCACCATTGATTATGGTATCCTCTTTGCTAACTATTACCGCGAGAACCGCAAGACCATGCTGCCTGTAGATGCCGTTTGCGCGGCTTACAGAGGCTCGATACGAACGATTCTTACTTCCGGACTGATTATGGTGATCGGTCCCGGAGTGATGGCGCTGGCTGTGGATGATCTGATGATATCGAATATAGTAGGATGTCTGGCGGTAGGCGCTTTCATGGCTATCGTACTGACGCTTACCGTAGTGCCGGCAGTTCTGGTTGCATTGGATAAATGGGTGGTGTACGGTAAGAAAAACAGATACACCGGCGACGTTGTAAATGATAAATGATTGAATGCTACGCCTGTGGCGTAATGTTACAGACATATTATTAAAAACATCGTTTTTAGCATTGCAAACATGGTTTGCAGCATTAAACAAACGCAGTTTGTATCATTAAGTAAAAGTTTTGGAACAAAATAACTCAACATACGAAACCGTAATTACCCCGAGGGACAAACTGCTGGCGGTTGATTGGAAAGAACTATGGCGGTATCGCGATATGTTCCTGCTCTTCGTGGCGCGTAATTTCCGCGTGGCGTACAAGCAGACCATCCTCGGTCCGTTGTGGTTTATCATCACGCCGGTCCTTTCTGTTATTGTCTATGCTACGGTCTTTGGAGGAATAGCTAATATCCCTACGGATGGTATCCCGCCTATCTTGTTCTATCTGCTGGGAATATCCGTCTGGGGGTATTTCTCGTCCTGTCTCAGTGCAACGTCCAACTCGTTTGTTTCGAACGCAGATATCTTCGGCAAAGTCTATTTCCCGCGTATTATCATGCCGTTGGTGGCAGTGACAACCAATCTTCTCTCTCTGGCTATCCAGCTTGCTATCTTTGCGGCGTTCTATATCTATTACGCTGCTACGGGAACAGAGCTGGTGGTTCATTGGCAGATAGTTCTTTTCCCGTTCCTGATTATCCTGTTAGCGCTGATGGCGGTGGGGTTCGGAATGATCTTCTCGTCTATGACTACCAAATACCGGGATCTGCAGATCATGCTCAACAAGATCATCTCCCTCTGGGTGTATATCACGCCGGTGATTTATCCGCTGAGTATGGTTACGAATGAGAAACTGCATCTGGCAATGAGTCTTAATCCTGTTACCCCGGTGATGGAGGCAATCAAATACTCGCTGTTGGGACAGGGTCAGTTCTCCTGGCTCTGGCTATGCTATAGCGCGGTTTTCACCTTCATTCTCCTGGTTTTCGGACTGATGCTCTTTAATAAAGTACAAAAATCGTTCATGGATACGGTGTAGCCGGAGGCTACAATGTTGCACTTTTAGTGCCTAATGTTTGAATGCTACGCCTTTAGCGTAATGATAATAATAAAAATATAACCCATCATTAAGCAGCTTGCTGCATCATTAAACAACGAAGTTGTATCATTAAGCGGCTTGCCGCATCATTAAGCAGCTTGCTGCATCATTAAACAACGAAGCAGTATCATTAAGCGGCTTGCCGCATCATTAAAAAAAAAGATCGTTTTGAAGCAAAGCGAAGAGACATATTTTAATACCGTTATAACGCCGCAAAGTTTTGCTCGCGGACTTGGCCTGCGCGAGTTATGGCAGAAACGCTACCTGATCTGGCTGTTTATCAAACGTGATATCACGGTCCAGTTCAAGCAGACGATTTTCGGCATGGGGTGGTATTTTATCTCGCCTCTCTTCTCGATGTTTATGTATATCATCGTCTTCGGCAGGATAGCAGGAATACCTACGGATGACATCCCGCAGCCTGTGTTCTATTTGTCGGGAATATGTCTCTGGGAGTATTTCTCTGAATGTCTCACAGCCGTTTCCAATACCTTCCAAAGCAATGCCGGATTGTTCGGGAAAGTCTATTTCCCGCGGCTGGTATCGCCTGTCTCGGTGGTGATATCCAAGATGTTCCGTTTTTCGCTCCAACTGGGAACGTTTATCATCGTCTATCTGCTTTTCCTTTTCAAAGGCGTGAACCTTTGTCCTACATGGTATCTGTTGCTTTTCCCGGTGTTGGTCTTCATGATCCAATGCTTGGCTTTGGGTCTCGGACTCATCATCTCTTCGCTTACAACGAAATACAAAGATCTTGTTAACTTCTTCGGCGTCTTCGTTTCTCTTTGGATGTACGCAACGCCTATCGTCTATCCGCTTAGTTATGTCACCAATCCGACGCTGCACAAGATCATGCTCTTCAATCCCATGACGGCTATCATCGAGACCTTCAAATACGGAGCTTATGGAGCCGGCGAATTCTCATGGACTTCCCTCGGATATAGTGCTGCAATCATTTTTGTCCTCCTTTTTATCGGTATTGCGATGTTCAACCGCAAGCAGAAGTTCTTTATAGATACGATATGATATGACAGAGTCATAATGATGCACTTTCAGTGCCTAATGTTTGAATGCTACACCCTTGGCGTAATGATGAAATGAACACGAAAGATACTAAATATAGAGACAAACTGATGCAGTTTTCTTTACGGATTGTCCGTCTTAAGAATTATCTTAATGAGCAAAAACATGAGTACAGTATAGCGGACCAGATCTTACGTTCCGGCACATCTATCGGTGCTAATCATAGGGAAGCAACGTATGCGGAAAGTGACTCGGATTTTATTCATAAGTTATCTATTGCTCAGAAAGAGTGTGGGGAAACGATATACTGGTTGGAATTATTAAGAAAGGCAGATTATATCGATGAAGAACAATTCACTGGTTTGTATCAAGAAGCAGAGGAAATTATGAAGATGCTTACGATTAGTATACTAACAACCCGTAAAAGAATAAATAACCATCATTAAGCTCCTCTGGAGCATCATTAAACAACGAAGTTGTATCATTAAGCAGCCTTAGCTGCATTATTAATAAAATTTATCTATGTTTATCGCCTAGACGCAGAATAGTTTAGTATTGCTAGCAGCATTCGCTGCTGCGAAATTGGCATTTAGGGGGCGCCGGAAACTCGCTTGCGAGCGCGCCATAAAGGTCAAGTACGCTCAAGGCCGCGTGGGCCAAAATAGTAAACTATTCTAAGTCGAGGGGTTTATCTTGGTTTATATACTAATAAATAAAAAATAAAAAATGCTGATAAAGATTAATAGCGCAGCTCCGGTAGGGATTGATGCAGTACCGGTGACGATAGAGGTGCATGCTGTGCCGGGGTTTGATTTCACGCTCGTCGGCTTGCCGGATGCCTCAGTCAAGGAATCGCATGAACGTATCCTTGCTGCGCTGACAGTGAATGGCATGGAGAACCTGCGCCGCTCGTTTACCATCAATATGGCTCCGGCGGATATCAAGAAAGAGGGTGCTTCTTTCGATCTGCCGCTGGCGATAGGCATGTTAGCCGGGGCTGAGAAAGTGAAGACCAAGAATCTGAACCATTATATGATCATAGGCGAATTGTCGCTGGACGGTTCGCTTCAACCGATCCGCGGCGCACTGCCTATCGCGCTCTGCGCGCGGCAGGAAGGTTTCAAAGGTCTGATCCTTCCGGCAGCGAATGCAGAAGAAGCTGCAGTGGTGGAGGGGTTGGATGTCTATGGGCTGAACAACCTGATGGAGGTAGTGCATTTCCTGAATGGCGAACCGAAGGATGAACTGAATCCCGAAGATACGTTTGTTCCTGTAAAGGTAGATACGCAGGCTCTCTTTGACTCCCTGGCTTTTCCTTCTGAACTGGATTTCGCGGACGTACGCGGTCAGTTCAAAGTGCGCAGGGCAGTAGAGATAGCGGCAGCCGGAGGACATAACATGATCATGGTAGGTCCTCCCGGAGCAGGTAAGTCGATGATAGCCAAACGTATCCCTTCTATCCTGCCACCCTTGACGCTTGAAGAAGCACTGGAGACCACTAAGATCCATTCGATAGCAGGCCTGACGGCCAAGAAGAAAGGGGCTAATACGGCTCTTATTGTCCAGCGGCCCTTCCGTTCTCCCCATCATACG
>JAEEGL011343478.1_pt1 | contig 12718 bp, 7 predicted proteins | sample 9134231 | NCBI WGS metagenome assembly JAEEGL01 (sample SAMN16246548, study PRJNA631951) | gut metagenome | biome: gut microbiome; feature: rumen; material: fiber-attached | host: Bos | place: Iran: Karaj | collected 2018-10 | reverse complement strand
TTGCGGTCTGTATCTCGTTCTGGAACTGGATAAAAGCCGTTGGACATATAGCCTGATTCGTAATAAACGTTGGCAATTGCAGAAAGTCCTTCTTCAAATTTAATCATATTAAAGATGGCGCCTTCCTTGAGCTTCATATTAGAAGCAAGTAATTCGGTAGAAAAGATTTCGTTTCCGGAAATTGTAAGGCCCGAAAAAGTATACTGTGCGCCTTCCTGAATTATAAAGGTAATTACAAGGTCGTTGCGCTGCTTTTCTTCGTTTACGGAGCTTTCAATCTTTACATCAAGGATATTGGCATCTATATAACCGCGTTCATTGTAATAGCTTAAGATTGTCTTTTTATCCTGTTCGAGTACAGAACTCTGGTAAGCACCGTCTTTTAAAAAGCCAACTTCTTTGAGTGCAATCTTATTTTTTAGCGAACGTTCCGAAACAATGGTATTTCCCATCATGTGAATTTCGCTTATGACAGTATTGCGGCCTTCTTCTATTATAAAGGTAATTTCAATTCCTTCTGCGGTGCGGTTTGTTGTGTGTGTTACAAGAGAATCTACATAACCTTTTTCGATATAGTGTTCGCGGATAAGTCGCTCATCGCTTAAAATCTGATTTTCTACATAAATATCAAAGTTCTTGCTTTTTACAACATCCCTAAGCTCGCCGTTTCTTATTTTTTGATTTCCCTTAAAATCAATTTTAGAAATCTGAGGATATTCAGTTACTTTAAAAACAAGAAGTACGTTGTCGGGATTTTTATCGTGCTTTGCGTATGGTTCAATATCTTCGAATAAATCAAGAGAAAAGAGGCGGTCAAATATTTCGCCAAGCAGATCTTCGGAAAAAGGCTGTCCCAAAAAGGAACTGGTAACACCGGTAAGGTCAGATTTTTTTACGTTCTTAAGTCCATCAAACTCAATTTTTGTAACAGGATGTCCCCAGTACCAGTTGCTGTCATCTTCCTGTGCAAAAAGGGAAGAAAACATTCCTGTAATAAAAAATAAAACAAAAACAACGCTATAAAAATGACGGCGCATAAAAAACTCCAATTAAGTGCAAAACACACTTTTTTAAAAAGTAAATTTCCAGGAAAGCGAAACTGTCGTTGCAGGAACAAAGGATTGGAGCTGTGCTCCCGGAGTAAATCTCCAGGCCATATCCCACCTTATGTTTATTACAGGCAATTCAAGCTCCAGACCAAATTCCGGCTGGAAAAGAATGCTGTTGGCAGACAGATAGTCGACATCATGATAGTTAGAAGCCGACATATTGAGCATTGCATCTGCGTACAATGCGCTTCCAAGGTACTTACCTATATAAACAGTTGAGTTATCAAAGAAGTTACCGATTGTAAGATCTTTTGTCTTATTTCTTTGATTACCCAGACTAATTGTATTCTGTAATATATTAGTACGTACTGAAAATATATCAAAATTCAGCAAATCTCGCAACTTGTTTTCAATATTACGCACTAAAGTAGACTGAAGATAGTATTCACCGGCAGAAACCATGAGTTTTCCTACAGAATCCGAATCTGCAAGCACAATCTGGCCCAAAAGCAGTCGGATTTCGTTTTCGGATTTAGCAGGAACAGAAGAGAAAACAGGATTAAAATCCAAAAGATACTGGTTTTCGGCAGACAGAATAATGCGGATTGTGTTTCCGTCGGTATCTTTTTCGCGGGTTTCGGCCTTAATGGTAACCTGAGGATTGGCAATATCCAGCGGATTAAACTTAATGCTTCCTTCCTTAATGTAGAAGTTTCGGTTCAAATAAGCAACGTCTCCTGACTTTAACTGAAGCGAACCGTCTACCTGGTAAACATTTGCGGCAGTATCAATTTTGCAGCTAAGGGCGGTATGAGGAACAAATACACAGCGCAGCAGAGGGTTAAAGTTTAACGAAGCATGAGTTCCAACTGTAAGCTTTATGTCTGTGCTTAGAGTAAAATCGCTTTGAACCTGATTTGAATTGTTTTCTGAACTTAGATTTGTAAGCTCTGTAAGGTTAGATTCTATATCAAGGTTTTCTACAAACAGAGAACCGGTCACATCCAGATTATTGTTTTCGACAGTAAGCGTAAAGTTACATTCAGTATCGCCTTCGATTTTTACAAGAGGAGTTTTAAGGCGTATTGGAACAAGCTGTTTTTCGAGCGAAGTAATTTTTGCATCAAAATGATCCATAGACCACTTGTTCATGTAAACGTGCGAGCTCATCTTAAACTTTGGCGTATTCTTAAGATTATACGTAGCTTCTGCAACAGAGAATTCGTTATTGGTTGCAGTAATTAAAATCTTATCTGTAGACAGTCTCTGGTCAAATACCATTGGCAGCTGGAATACCGGAGTAGAAATAGAAAGCGCACCTTTAAAATCCGGAGTATCAAATGGTCCGCGCAGGGTTACACTACCCTTTAAGATTCCCTGGTCAATTGAAATAATATCATCTAGCGTTATGTTTTTTAAAAGCGACTTAAGGTTTACATAAATGTTTGACATTTTTATAAACGGAGATGCTTTTTCAAGGCTTCCGGTAATCTCGGTAGAAAGAATGTCTCCCATACTAAGAGATGCATAAAGTCCGTCTGCTTTGCTAAAGTTACCGTACAGGCCAAGATTGTCAGAAGAATAGAACGAAATAAAATCCTTTGAATAGTTTACAAAAAGGTCAAAAGCAACAGGCTTTTTAAAAAGCGTTCCATGCAGTTCCGGGCACGAAAGCTTTGCGGTAAGACTTTCTGGAATAGAAGAGCCCTGTGGTACATAAGAATCTTCGATGGAAAGTACAAGCGGCATCTGTATATTTTTTTCACCAACTGTAGAGAACAGTGCATTCATCTGTCCGCTGTATTGAGAAAGAGAAAGATTTCCGCTTACATCACTAACCTTCCACTGACCGCCGTTGAGTATAAAATCATTTATGGTAATGTCACGTTCTTCTAGAATAAACGAACCGCTTGAAGAAACAATATCGTTGTTAAGCAGAAAGGACATTTTTTCTATGGAGGCTGTAGCATAAGGATGCTCGAGGGTTCCCGAAAGATACAGGCTTGCAGTTACTTCGTTGTTGTCGTTTCTTACAGACATAAAACGGTTCAAGCTAAAATGAGAAGCCTCTATCATTGCGTTTACATAAAGCGAATTGAATACGTTCTGGGCTGTAAGCGCTACGTTGTCAGGGTTAGAAACGTTTGCATCAATAACAAGTGATTCTTCGGTAATGTCGTCGCGCAGATTCATCTGAATACCCGCAGAGCTTAAAATATTGTCGGTGAGGTTTACGGTGATGTCGGAGGCACCGCGCAAAGAAGAATACAAGTCGGTGTAAGCAATATTATTAATCTGAGCACCATATTTTGTTCCGCTGCCCGAAAGCTCAAGGCGTGGATTTACAGAGGTATCGGGATTGTCCTTTTCTACCTGAAGATGCCCAATTGTAATCTGAGGTCCTGTTTCTGCATCGTAGTCAAAGTCCGTATCCAGCGAAAGAATATAAGTTGCATTGTTTATAAGGAACGGCAGGTTTGTAAAGGATGCAAAGCCTTCCATGGCCTTATTTTTACCAAGACGCAGCTGGGCATCGGTTCCGTAGTCTCCGGTTACAGTAATAATTTCGGGCATAATGGTTCCCGAAAAATGATACGGAATTGAAGAGGTAATCATATCCAGGGTGTAGAATTTATCCTGAGTGCCCGGCATGGAATCTAGCGAAGCAGTTGCATCCAAAGCAAAATTTCCGTAGATAAGATTAAAGCGGTTGAGCTGGATTGACTGCTCGTTACCGTTTACACTAAGCAACAGAAACTGATTGTCTTTTTTTGTATTGGCAAGAACCAGGTACGGCAGGTTGTACGAAACAGAACTAAAGTCCGTAGAAACATAGGCATCGCCGGTAAACATATAGTCCGAAAGTGTCGGTATAATTTTCTGAACCGCTTCTGCCTGGTTTTGAGCAAGCACTTCTGCAGTAAGAGACAGAATTGTTTCAAGATAAATGCTTTCGAGAGAAATGCTGGATTGCACATATTTTGATTTTGTAAGATAACTGCCGTCAAACTTTATAATTCCCTGATTGTAATCGTCTATGTGCGAAAAGTCATTTACTTCAAAATCAAAATCAATTGAATCGTCACGCGGAATTACCTGGGCCTGCATAGCAGTAAGATAATGTTCCCCTACAAAAATCTGCGGAGAAAAAATCATAAAGCCTGATTTTGCAAGAGGGTCAAAATAAACTTCGGTGGAAACAGTTTTCCCGTTAGGCAGGACAAACTGTTCAAGATTTACAGTTCCGCTAAGCTGCGTGTTTTTTATAACATACGAAAGCTCAACTTGTGTATTTATGTTTTGCCCGTTTACAGTAAGGCGCTTAATATCAATGCGTTTGTCGTTTCCACTAAGGGCAAATTCTGCCTGTGCCCCATTTGGGAAAAGTGACGGCGGTACAAAAATGCTTCCGTCGGAATGATAATTAAATGCGGTATCGTTTATATTTACGTTTACGCCCGCATTCAGAGAAACCGTAAGCTCCTTGTATTTTGCAAGAGACTTTTGGTTTGTAGCATTTGCAATTACAGAAACAGGACTTAAGTTTTCGGTAACCAGTTCAAGTCCTGCCTGGCCTGTAGAAAAATCAAGACTTGCGTCCAGGTCGACTGGAATTACATTTTGAACCGTGCGAAGGTCCAGCTTTTTGTTGTTGTACGAAAGCAAAAAGTTAAATTTATTAAATTTGTATTTGCTAAAGGTAAAGTTGGAAAGATTTATATATGCAAAAGAGTTTTCCAGATTTTTTGTGAGTCTTCCGTTTAGCGCAAGGTCACCGTTTGTAGACAGTTTACTGCCAAAAGCAGCGTCTACATCGCTTTTGAGGTTTAAACTTATATAATCTTTACGTTCTGAGTTTAAAACTCTGATTTCCTTGACCAGCAAGGAAGAATTAATTGAGTCTTTATTGTATTTTACGGTAAAATTTTTGAGCGTTATATTCTGCGGAATATAATCCATGACCATATTTATCTGATCATACAGTTCTTCCAGGGAAGGCGGCTTTTTTACTTCCTGCGACTCCTGGTTTTGCTGCTGGTCTACAAGCTCCTTAATAAAATCTATTAAAGGAACCGTATTTAAAACAACCCCGTCTATACTTACCGCCTTTACAATGGAATCAAATTCACCTTTTAAAAGCGGAATGAGCTTATACTTTATGTGGGTATTCTTAACCTGTCCTATTATTCTGCCCTGCGAGTCGGTAACCACAATTCCCTTTATTCCAAGGTATGCAAAAATGGACGGAGAAATTGATTCGTAAGAAACCTTGAGCCCCGAATACTTTGTTACCTGCTTTGAAAATTTTGCAGAATAATTGTCCAGAACTTTTTCGAGCCGTTTAAACACCGGAATTGACAGAAGCAAAACCAGCATGAGTATAAAGAGAAAAATTGCACTGCTTATTTTTGCCACTAAGGACAGCTTTTTCATTTTTCCCTACGACTTCCTTAAAATATCAAGAGGCTTTTCCTTACCGGCCTTTACCGAAGGAACTACAGAAACAATGAGTGCCAGAACAACAGTTGCAATGCTTATGAGCATAATCTGCGAAAGTGGCAGGTCTACAGGAATCATCTGCAGATAATAGGCAGGATCCATTAGCTTAATAGCATGCACTTCGCTTGCAGGTACTCCCTTTATAAGATAACCAATTTTGACGCAAAAGTTTACAATTTTTTCTATAAAATTAACAATTGAATTTGCATTTACGGCAGCAAGGAGTCCAAGCGGTAAGCCTATTGCAAGACCTCCAAGCGCACAGGAGATTCCCGTAAGAATAAACGAAAAAGTAATTCCCGAAGGAGTTGCTCCAAGACTCTTTAAGATTGCAATTTCCTTACGGCGTTCCATTACCAGCATAACAATTGCAGAAGATATATTAATAGAAGCAACCAGTACAATGAGAATCATTACAAAGACAAGCATAACCTTGGTAGAAGAGAAGTTTTCAAATTCTGCTTCGTGAACCTGGTCCCATCTGTAAAAGTTGGCGTATTTTCCGTAAGTAGATTTAAGATCTTTTTGAATGCGCACAAGGTCCGGGGAATAGGCGTCGGGAGTTTCTATCATAACCGTGTAGCTTGCGTTAGAAAGCGAAATAAACTGATACACCGACTCAAGCGGAACAAAAACCCAAAGTGCATCCAGCTCCTGGTAGCCCGAAGAAACAATTGCGCTTACTGTAAAGGAAGTTAGACGCGGAGTTTGTTTTCCGTTGGTAGTTTTTATTGTTACAATGCGGAAGGTGTCTCCAGCATGCAGGTCCAAAAGCTCTGCCATTTTCTGCCCTATTACAGCATTTTTCCCGGAAGCGTCGGCCTGAATAAAGGAGTCGAGTTCACCTTCTATTATAGTAAAAAGTTCTTGGAATGAATGATTCTTTATAAAAATATCCGGCTCTACGGCACGCAGCTGGGCTCCGGTACGCATTTTTTTTCCGGTAGCAAGGGCGGTTATTCCAATTTCTGGATACACATTAAGGACACCGTCTATGGTTTTATACTGCTGGGCATATTCTATATATGTAGCGGCTTGTTGTGACTCGGGCAGCTTTGGAGAAATATAAGCCTGCAGATTATTGGATGAAAGTCCGATTATTCTCTGGGTCATTCCCGCAATCATTCCGTTGGTAACGCTAAGTACAACAACAAGGGGAATTATGCTTAGACCTATGCACAAAAGCGCACCCCACAGGCTTCTGCGGGCAGATGATTTTTTTTCGGCCTTTGGAAAAATGAGACTCTTTGCAAACATTAAGGATGCACCAAAGGTCATTTACTTCCCCTCAAATCTGTCTGTTCAAGCTTGCCGCCACTAATTTTGTAGCAGATGTCTCCGTTCTTTGCCAGAGACAAATCGTGAGTAACAAGCAGCAGAGTTTTGTTGTATTTTTCTACCATACTAAAAAGCAGGTCGCCTATGAGCACTGCATTAGCAGGATCAAGGTTTCCGGTTGGTTCATCTGCAAGAATAAGCGACGGATCATTTATAAGAGAACGTGCAACTGCAACACGCTGGCGTTCTCCTCCCGAAAGCTGGGATGGAAGATGGTTCTTTCGTTCATAAACACCTACATCCTGCAAAAGCTTTTCTGCTTTTTCTAGCGCTTCTTTTTTAGGGAGCCCCGCAATTAAAGCCGGCATATATACATTTTCAAGCGCAGTAAAATCTTTTAAAAGATAATGAAACTGAAAAATAAGTCCCAGGAAGGAAGACCTGTATTCCGACACTTCGGTTTCGTTTAAGTTTGTAAGATTCCATTTGCCCGCAATTACAGAGCCCGTGGTTATTTTGTCTATTCCGCCAATTATATTAAGCAAGGTACTTTTACCGCTGCCACTTTCGCCGACAATTACAACCTTGGTACCCTGTTTTACAGTAAGGTTAAGGTCTTTTAAAATGGTAAGTTCTTCGCTGTCCGAAAAATAAGTTTTTTCAAGATCTTTAATCTGTATAATAGTGTTTTCCATATCATTCATGGTGAAGAACCTCCGCAACCGTCATTTTTAATACATTTTTACTTGCCACCCACGATGCCAAAAGCGGCGAAGCTATTCCAAAAAGTGCAATCATTACAACTTCACGGAAAAATATTCTTGCAGGTATATTTGCATAAACTGCGTAAGACGAATTTTCCTGTATGTAAACAAGGTTTGCCCGGTTAAAAAGCGCTGTTACTGCATACTGCAGCCAGTACATGAGCCTTGCAGCCGCATTAAACATAAAACCGGTATTAACACTTATTAAAAGTCCAAGAATTACGCCAAAAAAGGCTCCGATTGCACCTGTGGTAAAGCCACGCACAATAAAGATTGCCTTTATATCTTTATTTTCGGCACCTATAGCAGAAAAAATTGCTATTTCGCCCCGCCGTTCGTATACAAGTCTGCGCATTCCGTTGTAAATATTTATACCCACAACAACAAAAATAAGCGCAACGAGCAAAAGCAGCATATTTTTTTCTATTCTAAGTGCACCAAAAAACGACTTATTATAATCACGCCAGGACTGGAGCTGTGCCCATTCCATATTTTTGTTTAGCGAGGCAATTACCCTTGCATCTTCCCCGGAATTCTTGAGCTTTATTCCGTAGATTTTCTGGGCATCCTTACCAAAGTATTTTTCTCCGTCTTCAAGGCTTATAAAGCAGTAGGAGCTGTTTATATCTGAATACCCCGTCTTAAAAAGCCCCGTAATTACAAAGGTTCGGTCTGTACTCAAAAGACTTACGTCGCTGCCACCACTCAAAACAAGAAAATTAACTGTTTCGCCAATGCCTACCCTAAGCTGTCTTGCAAGAGTATAGCCAAGCACAATGGAATTTGGATGCGAAAGGTCAAACCTGCCCGACACCATCTGCACTTCTTTATTAAAGCCCGGGTCATTATTGTAAACCTGGGGGTCTATTGCGCGTACAATTGCAGCACTTTCTGTACCCATCTCGTCTGTCATAAGAGTCTGGGCTTCGTAAAACGAGGTTACCGAAAGAATGCTTTTGTTGTCTGCGCAGGCCTGTAAAAAGTCTGCTTCCTTTGCGGCCGGAATCTCGGTTGCTCTAAGATGATAGGACGAAACTTCCATAATGGCGTCTATAAAATTCATCTGAAAACCGTTCATTATGCTTATTACGGTTATAAGGGTCATAACGCCAAAGCATATTCCAAGTGTAGAAAGAATTGATGTAACTGCAGAACGCCCTTCGCGGTCTACACGCGCAAAACGGTTGGAAACAGTATAAATCCAGTTTAGTTTTGAGAATAAGGTATTTCTATTCGGCTTTTTCGTCTGTGTCTTCTGTGTCTTTGGTTTCTGGTTTTTCATAGACCTTTTCCCTTGTCAAAACTCCGTTATACATATATACATCGCGCAGCTTGATGTAGTTTTCGTAATAAGTTGTAACACTGTTTACAGAATCAAAGAAAATTGTAGTTGCATAATTTCCTTTTTCGCCGTATTCAGTTTTTATTTTACGGTTGCCGTTTTCGTAATATTCGTATATGTCGTGTCCTTCATTATAAATGAATACCTGCTTTGTATCATTTACGACAGTGCTTTTTGTTTTAGTCACTGCATATTCGGTAACCGATTCTTCTGTAATACGCTTTTGCTCGTCGTATTTCCACTTAGAAACACTTACGGGTCTGGTGTTATATTCAAAGTCTTTGTTAGCCTTATTATCTGAATCTTCTCCGAGTGCTTCGTATTTTTTTGTCTCTATTACTAAACCATCGGCATTCAAAGTGGAAACCGTTTTATATTTTTGATTCTGAACAGTTTTTTTCTGTGCAATTTTGGCATCTCCGCTGTATTCATAAAGCTCAAGCCCCGTAATTGCAGCATTCTGAACCGATTCCATTTTCCAAAGCTCTTTTTTTACAAGCCTGTACAGATCATCATAAAAAAGTCTGATTGCAGTTTTTGCAGAATAATGAACAAGCACCATATCCCCGTTTTTCGACTGGGGAACAAAATACTCCGTACCAAACTGCATAGATTTAAGCACGCCGTTTGAATCCCTGAATATTTTTTCTATAACCTCGGCATTTTCTACAACAGGACCTTCGTCAGTTTCTTCTATTATAGGAGGGCTTATAAGGCTTTCATCTTCCAGAAGACTGAGTATTTCATCTCCCATGCGCGCTTCTTCCATTGCAAGCAGCACATCATCCACCCAGTCTCCGTTATCCAGGGCGTCGCTGTAAAAGCCGGTAGATTCCTTTATACCCATAATAGTTTTGTTATTAAGTTCAAACGCATAGCCCTTAAAACCTTTCTGGTAAACATGGGTATACATTAGGGTGTCAAACATTGCAGGAGATTTACCCGCCATCATCTGGTCAAAGATAAATTCCTTATTCTGGCGCACCTGTTTTTTATTATTTACAACCTTTTCTGACGGTTTTTGTGTTTTGAGAGAACAGGAACTTACTAAAACCAAAAGCAATGCAATTGCCCAAAAAAGCTTTTTCAAAACGCGCGGCCTATAATCCTAAAAAGTCATCTATATAATTTTCGGGATTAAAAACAGAAATATCATCATATTTTTCTCCCGTGCAGACATAGGCTACAGGAATACCAAGCTCGCGCCCGATAGAAACTGCAACGCCTCCCTTGGCTGTAGAATCATATTTAGTCATTATTATTGCATCTACACCTACAGCTTCGTTAAAAACCTCTGCCTGGCGCAGCGCATTCTGACCGGTAGTTGCATCTATTACTATAATTTTTTTATAACAGCCTTCGTCTGCTTTTAACTGGCAGGTTTTGTTTATTTTCTGAAGCTCGCGTACAAGATTTTCCTTGTTATGAAGGCGTCCTGCTGTATCTGCAAGTACAAGACCGTCTCCCTTTGCGCGTACTGCTTCTGCAGCATCAAAAACTACAGCACTTGGGTCCGAACCATGCTGGTGGCTTATAACCCTTACACCGGTTTTCTGTGCATGCATTGCAAGCTGTTCAATTGCAGCAGCACGGAAGGTATCGGCAGAAGCAAGAACTACATTTACTCCGTCGGCAGCATACATTTTTGCCATTTTTGCAACCGAAGTAGTTTTTCCAACTCCGTTTACACCAAGAATCATCCATATATTTGTTTTGTTTTTCTGAGGTTCGAGGGAAACAGCCTTTACGCTCTGCAAAAGCAGCTGCTTTAATTCCTGAATAATCTGATCCTGGTCGCTAATTTTCTTTTTAGAACAAATTTCTTCCAGTTCATCTACAATCTGAAAAGCGGTTTTTGCACCTATATCTCCTTCTACAAGGAGGTCTGTAAGATCTTCGTAAAAATCTTCGCTCAAGGCAGACTTTTTCTTAAAAAGGGCAAGAAATTTTTCTCCAAAATTTTTTTTCATTATCTATACCTCTTATTCCATTATTTCCACAACATCGTCTTCCGGGGTGGCTTCTTCTTCTGCAGGGGCAGCAGCTTCTTCCCCGCCAGTTGGCAGCGGTTCTGCAGGCACATAATCAAAGCTGATCTTTGTAGTTTTTGGCAGGACACTATTTGCTGCAGTAAAGTATCTGTACAGTTCAAAAACAAACCACACACCACAGGCAATAGAAACAGCCGACGAAATATTTGATGACAAAACCCACTTGTTTGCGGTATTTATCTTTTCATCAAGGTCATCAATTTTCTTCTGTTTTTCAGAGTCGGCCAGAATTGCTTTGTAGCTTTTTACAGTTCCCCTTGTAATAATGGTTGGCACCAGAGACGTTACAAGAATACTGTAAGAAAGATACATTTCGCGTCTGCGTTTTTCTATATAGTCGCTGTGATTTACAGTTTTTAATTTTGCAGTATACAGGGCGTCCTGTTCAATCTTGTTGTCGGGAACATACAAGAAGGCAGATGTCTTGTCTTCTGTAATAAACTGACCAAGAACCGCACTACCATTGATAGTTATTTTTCCTTTGCCGTCGCTAAGCTTTTGGGCAGAAACACCGTTTATTAAAAAGCTTCCGTCAAGGTCGTTTAACGGGCCTACATAAATTGTCTTTGGCTCAATTTCCTGCAAAGTTACGTTTATGGTATAGCTGCTGCCACCTTCAAAATAATAATTGGTTCCCGCATTCTTATAACCTGGCGCTGTAAACTGAATAAAATGAACGCCCGAATCAATTGTCAATTCAGATTCTATATTCTTAAAGAGGATGTCGTCTATGTAGGTATTTACAAGCTCAACATCCTGCATATCTTCTATATTAATTTTGATTGTACACGGCATTGCATTTGCAATAGCAGGAGAAAGCTTACTTGCAATATTAGCGGCCATTAAGTCTGCATCGTCTACAGAACCAACTTCGGTAATAACTGCAATTTCGCGAGCCCCCGGAAAAACATGCGCATAAACAGTAAGCGACATATATTCGTCATACGCGGTAATCTGGCCTGTTATAAGACAGTTGATATTTGCTTTTACAACCTCTGTTTCAAACTGAGCACTGTTTAAGCCAAGACTCTGTGCTGTGGTGGAAGGTTTAAAAAGCGAAGCAACGTCTTTATTATATAGAATAATTTTTTCTATAGAGCCCAGGCTCGATTTGGAACTTGATGCAGCAGCGTTTTGTGCCGATACCTCAACAGCCTGTTTTTTTCGTTCCAGGTTTGCTGCAAGCTTGTCTTTTATTTCTTTTATTTTTTTATTTTCTTCTGCAATCTTTTTTTCAAGCTCACGGGCGCTGTAGTTTTGAGTTACAAGACTGTCACGTTTTTTTACTGCCGCAGAAAGCTGGAGAAACAGCGAGTTATTATCCTGATTTATTTTATACAGCTCGCGTGCAAGAAGTTCATCCTGGGTAACATTGCGGTAAAGACCGGAGCTAAGCTTTTCCAGAATACGTGCCGGGAACATCTGGGCAATTCCTTCCGAAACAGAATCAGACTGATTTCTCGTAAACGAAAATTTCTGAGCACCCACAGTCCAGTCGGTTTGTGTAGTAGCCGCAAAAAGCCCGCAAGAGAAAACAAGTAAAAATGTAAAAGTTAGCCTAGACTTCCTCGTCATCATCCCCTGCACTATCCATAGGGAGACCCTTCCACTTTGCCACAAGGTAAGCGTTCATAAATTCATCAAGGTCGCCGTCCATTACACCCTGAATGTTTCCTACAGAATATTTGGTGCGGTGATCCTTTACCATTGTATACGGGCAGAAGACATAGGAAC
>JAEEGL010024929.1_pt1 | contig 12718 bp, 5 predicted proteins | sample 9134231 | NCBI WGS metagenome assembly JAEEGL01 (sample SAMN16246548, study PRJNA631951) | gut metagenome | biome: gut microbiome; feature: rumen; material: fiber-attached | host: Bos | place: Iran: Karaj | collected 2018-10 | reverse complement strand
CGGATTCCCTCCATAGCGAACTCCCAGCGGCGCTCGTTCTGAACATTTGTCAGAGAGTATGCTGTCTGAGGAACACCTGCACGAGCTTGTACCTCGTTCATGTAAGAAGCATCGCCTGTGAGCTCTGTCAGCATCAGCAGCACGTCAGCATAACGCATCAAATAGAAATCCTCAAAGTGGTCACCCTGCTGCTCATTGTCAAGTGAGCTGCCAGTATAACCAGGAGCCTGCTTCCACCATGAATCATTATCCTTCGGGTTAGCATCCAGGTTTACATCGGCGTACTTCTTACAAGCATAGCCAGACTCCTCATTGTCATCCTTCTCGTAGGTATAAGACTCAAGCTCATTTTCGAGATCGATCAAGGAACCGAGCTTACGAATGTCCGTATAACCACCAGTTCTCTCAGCGTCTGTCCAGTCATCCCAGATATTGCATGAAGGAGTACCCTGACCCCAGCCCTGGTTGAACGGATAAGTCTTGTCGCGCTTACCATTATCATTGGTAGCACCGTTACGAAGACCCCAGAAGCAAGACAGATAGTTTGAATACATACGGGGGTTGCAATAGGTTCCACCGATGGCCCACTTAGAGGCATTCAGGAACTGAATCTGGAAGATCTCCTCAAAGTTGCCGTTACCATTGCCGTCCCTGTCGAAGCAGTCTGCAGGATCCATATCCTTGATGAATGCATAGCTATGGTCTTTTTCATCGAGTGCCTCTGCCAGAAGCAGGCTGTTTGAGTACTGCCAGAGTGAACGGAAGTCCTTCAGGAGCCTGTAACGGCCACTGTTAACGACTTCCTTCAGATAGTTGATGACATCAGACTTAGAAACAGAAGACTTGTCGCAACCCTCCTGAGCAATAGCTTCACCATTGCGGTCATTCAGAGCTATCGTAGCATCACCCGTAGCGAGCTCGCCGACACCTTTATAGAAGCCAGCCCAGAACATGTAGGCGCGAGCCAGCATAGACTCGGCAGCATACTTGTTGGCATGACCATCACCTCTTAAACCATAACCTGATTGTTCGTTCATGAGGTTCAAACCAGATACGAAGTCAGCGATAATCTGTGGGTAAATCACTTCCTCAGCGCTCACCTGCTGCTGCAACTCGTCAGTAATAACGGTTGATGTAATCAGAGGTATGTCGCCGAACAACTGGGTCAGCAAAAGATTATAGAAACCGCGCATGAAGAAAGCCTCACCAAGAAGCTGGTTACGCATGGGCTTCTGTGCATCGGTCCATTCCACATTGTCAATGGTCTCAATCTGGTTGTTGGCACGAGAGACACCACCATAGATAATGGTGAATTCTGCCTCATACTGGTTGGCACTAGCCGTTGTGAAATGATGCAGTGACTTATTAACATTATCCTGCAGACCACCACTTCCGTAGCAGTTGTCTGACATCATTTCCCACCAGTAGAAAGGATTATTACATACACCACTATTATCACCGCCACCCAGCGTATTCATGATACTGTAGGTAGCTGCATTCAATGCATCCACATCTCCTGGCTTACCAGGGAATGTTGCCGCCGTCAACTCTGTAACACGAGGCTCTGTGTCGAGCATGTCGTTACAGGCTGTAAACAAAGTTGCTGATGAAACAACTAATGCTGATAAAAAATATTTCTTCATAACTTAATTACCGAATTAGAATTTAATACTTGCACCAATCAGATATGTACGAGATGGTGGGTAAAGACCGAGGTCGATACCAGATGCCCAACCTCTACCACCGGCCGAGTTACCGATCTCAGGATCAAGTCCGGTGTACTTGGTGAAGGTAATCAGATTTTGAGCCTGAACATAGAAACGGAGCTGCTGGAACGGACAAGATTTCCAAACGTGCTTGAAGTCGTAACCGAGAGTCACAGTCTTAATCTTGAAGTAGTCGGCATTCTCCATGTAACGGGTTGATACCCAGTTGGTGTTCTGGTGACCAGTAGCAGAAATTCGTGGCTGATCGTTAGTAGAACCCTCACCTACCCAACGATTCAGGATCGATGTGTCGTAGTTCTGATAAGGAGCATCAGAGAATGAACGGTAAGAACGCATGATCTGCTGACCGAATGCACCAGCACCGTTTACAGCGAAGTCAAATCCCTTAAAGCCCAAACCGAGGTTGACACCAAGCATCACATCGGGGTTAGGATTACCAATCTCATGACGGTCACAATCATCACCTACAGCGTAGGTAATTACACCATCACCATTCCAGTCGTCCCAGATACAGTCACCAGGCTGTGCATTATCCAGAACGGCCTTACCTGCCTGACGAGCAGCGTCGATCTGCTCCTGGTTCTGCCAGATTCCGCTGTATGACATACCGTAGAAGTAACCGATGGGGAAGCCTTCCTGAGCACGGTAGATAAACTCTGTACCCTGTGAAAGCACACCACTATCACCGTTGATATACTTATTCTGGTTAGCAATACGCGTTACCTTATTCTTATTAGTTGTAAAGTTCACGCCAACGTTATAGCTGAAGTCCTTACCAATTCTGTCATTCCAAGAGAGAGCGATCTCAATACCAGTATTCTCCACGTCACCACCATTGATAGCAGCAGGGTTGGTACCGTAAATTGCAACATTCTCACCAGTGATCAACCAGTCCTTAGTGGTCTTCTTATACCAGTCGAAGTTAATACCCAAACGGCTGTTGAGTAAGCGGGCATCGAAACCTAAGTCGAGCTGCTCAGAAGTCTCCCAAGTCAGGTCGGGGTTAGGTACGATGTTTGCATAAGCACCGGTGTTCGGAGTACCACTGGTAGAAGTCTCTGTGGAAGAACCAAACTTGTAACCACTGTCGCCAGCTTCGCCAGAGAGGGCGATCGTAGCCAGGTACTGGTACTTAGAGATATCCTTGTTACCGTTCTGACCCCAAGATGCACGGATCTTGAAGAAATCGAGCCAGCTCTTGGTAGCTTCCATGAATTTCTCGTTGGTTACTACCCAACCTGCAGATACAGAGGGGAAGAAGCCCCAGCGCTTACCATCGGTAAAGATACTTGAACCATCATAACGCATGGTAACAGTAGCCATATAAGTCTCGTTCCAGTCCCAAGTCAAACGACCGAACCAAGATGCGAGATACTCCTCATCATTGGGCTTACCAGTTACAGTTACATCGGGAGCATTCATAACCTTGAAGTTTGAAAGCCATGCAGAATCCCAACCCTTCAGTGTTGCGAGCTGCTCGCCCCAGTTTACCTTGTTAGATCCACCGATATTATAACTCCAAGCGGTGCTCTGGTAGGTCTGACCAACCATGGCGCTGATCTTATGACGTCCAAGCATGGGAAGATCATAGGTCAGGGTATTTTCTACTGACCAGTTAGTATTCAACCATGCACTCTGGCTAACAGTATATACGGTTGATGTAGCATTACCATAACCAGAAGATTTGGGCTCACCATAGTTACGGTATGCACCAGAACCCCAGTTATAGTTGAACTGAGAACGAAGTCTCAGGCCCTTGATAGGCTGGATAATTGCAAAGGCAGTAGCGTTCGTGTTGATGTTACGGCTCTCTGCCAAAGAGTTGAAACCACCATGAACGAGGTTCTCCCATGGGTTGCTGAACAAAGAAGCGTTCCAACCCTGACCGTATGCCATAGTACCATCAAAATTCTGGTAGCTATATACATCACCATTGCCAGCATACTGTGGTACGAGTGGACAAGTCTGAAGCAGGCTGTGGATATAGCTCCAATACATACCGTCCTCAGCGAGGTCGTGACTCTTGGTATAGCCGATAGAGATGTTCTCACCGATGGTGATAACATCGAAGTCCTTAGCCTTCAGGAGCACGTGGTCACTGTTGATACGAATGGTGTGACGCTTGTAGTTAGAAGCCTGGTCACCACCCATGATACCTTCGTTACCGGTATAGGTGTATGACATAGCGAACTTAGAACGGTCTGTACCACCAGTCAGAGTTACAGAATGATTCTGCTGTACGGCATTCTTGTTCTCGAATGCGCCCCACCAGTCAGTTCCTTCCCAACCAGAAGCAACTCTGCTAAGAACATCCTCAGGAACGAAGCCAGCCCAATCCATCTTCTGTCCAGAAGTATTGAAGGTGTACTCATCGATGATGGTCATGTACTGCTGAGCATTGAGCAGCTGTGGACGCTTATAAGCGTTAGACCAACCCATAGCACCATTATAGGTGAGTTCAATCTTACCTTCTTTACCCTGCTTGGTAGTAACGAGGATCACACCGTTAGCAGCACGGGCACCGTAGATGGCTGCAGATGCAGCATCCTTCAGCACGTCGATGCTCTCGATATCGTTCGGGTTAATGTCGTCGAGACTACCACCTGCTACACCGTCAATCACATAAAGAGGTGCAGAGTTACCAGTGGTACCGATACCACGGATGTAAACCTTGTATCCCTTACCAGGCTGTGAAGAACTCTGAGTGATCTGTACACCAGGCGTGCTTGACTGCATGGCCTCGAGGGCGTTGGTTGTGTTCAGCTTGGCGATATCCTCACCCTTTACCTGAACAGTAGCACCTGTCACCAGCTTCTTCTTCATCGTACCGTAACCGATAACAACCACGTCGTTCAGAGTGGTGTTGTCCTCACGCATGGTGATCACGAGGTTGTTTTTACCGGCAACATTTACATTCTGGGTTATATAACCCACATAAGAGATAACGAGGGTGGCGTTAGGAGCTGCCTCAACAGAGAAATTACCGTCGAAATCGGTAATAGTACCCTTCTGGCTACCCTGCACTTTCACAGTCGCACCGATGACCGGTTCGCCTGCTTCATCATTCACCGTTCCTTTTACTACGCTCTGAGCCATAGCTCCCAAGGGGAACAAACAGAGCAAGAACAGTGCCATTAACGGCTTTTGCAGTGATTTTAAATTCCACATAATTTAGAATGAGTTAGATAATTGTTATGATAATTAAAAAAAAGATAATGTTTCAAAATTAGTGTCAAACCCGTCGCGGTGCCCACAAAACGTCTGCAAAGATAATATAATTTTAACTTAATTACTTTGTAAAATGTAACGAGGACTTTCCAATATTAAATATTTGTGGCAAAATGTTACAAATTACAAAATATTCGTTACATACAAAAAAGAAAAGACCAGAACCAATCCCTGCTAAACAACCCATAAAACACAAAAGAGCACACCAAAACGTGTCCCCGGGCATAAACAAAGGAAAATTTTGCAAGATGTAACAGAGGCTTTGCAACATGTAACTTTTCTATTTTGTGCTTCAAAATTACAAAATCTATGTTACATCAAATAAAACCTATTTCTTAAATTTAAGTTAACTTTGCGGTTGAAAAGCGGGCACCGTGATGGGTTTGACGCTCAAGAAAACCGGATAAAATCAATCAACGTTAACATAACACTAACTAATTCATTTAAAATTATGTGGAATTTTAAATCACTGCAAAAGCCATTAATGGCACTGTTCTTGCTCTGTTTGTTCCCCCTGGGAGCTATGGCTCAGAGCGTAGTCAAGGGAACGGTGAATGATGAAGCAGGTGAACCGATCATCGGTGCAACTGTAAAGGTAGCTGGCTCAAACATTGGAGCAATTACCGACTTCAATGGTAATTTCTCTGTTGACGCAGCCTCAAACGCTACTCTCGAAATCTCTTATGTAGGCTACACCACCCAGAAAGTGAAGGTAGCCGGAAAGAACAACATCACAGTCGTTATGAAAGAAGACGCTCAGATGCTGAACGACGTAGTTGTTATCGGTTACGGTACAATGAAGAAGAGCGACATCTCTGGATCTGTGGCAACGATCAACAAAGAGCAGATGGAGCGCAAGGTGCCCGTTAACATCGCCCAGGCCCTTCAAGGAGCCGCAGCCGGTGTGATGGTTACCAGTCAGGACGGTGCTCCTGGTACAAACTCAGCCGTACGTATCCGTGGTATCGGTACCATCAATGGTGACGCACAGCCTCTTTATGTCGTTGACGGTGTACAGGTTGGTACTAATGCTGACTTCGTTAACCCAGCCGACATTGAGAGCATCGAGGTCCTGAAGGATGCCTCAGCAACCGCCATCTACGGTTCTGCCGGTGCCAACGGTGTCATCATGGTTACCACCAAACACGGTCAGAAGGGTAAGATGAACATCAATATTACTGGTGACTGGGGATTGCAGACACTTCCTTACAAACTGAAGACCCTCACAGGTGACGCCTATGCACGCTCTATCCGTGAGTCGAAGTCCAACGACGGCGCGACTCTGAACAACCAGATCTGGGCAGAGGCTTACGACGGCAAGCGTAACCTGATAGACTGGCAGGACCAGATGTACCGTACAGGCTTCAAGCAGCAGTATGGCATTTCAGCCAGCGGCGGTACAGACAAGACACAGTACAACTTCTCTATCGGTTACCTCGACACAAAGGGTATCATTGTGAACACCCGCTACAATCGTCTGACCTCACGCGCAAGCGTCAAATCAAAGATTAATAATTATATTGAGTTCGGTGGTGACATCAATTATTCTTATTCTACTGTCAAGGGTAACAACATCGGTCTGGGTAATAACCAGAACCTGTCTTCACAGCGTGATATCGCCCAGATGGCTCCATCACTCGACTACATCGACGACGTGACAGGTGAGCACGTAAAGGTAAACGTTGTTAACGCCGACGGCACCTATGGCGCAAGTAAGGCTCCGACACCTGATGGTTGGGAAGGTATGACTGCCGGTGCTCAGAACCCATACGCCACTCAGATGGAAATCGGTCGTGAGACCCGCAACTCACGCGTTTCTATCAACCCATACATTGACATCACTTTCCTCAAGCTGAAGCAGCACACTCTGAATCTCCACTCGATTGCATCATGGACTCAGAGCAACTCAGACAACGACGAGTTCTCTGGTATGTATCAGCGATTTAACATGATCGGTGGCAAGATGACTAAGGTCAACTACGAAGGTCGTGACAAGGAATACTACAACTTCGGTCTCGGTCAGAGCAAAGGTCTTACCAAGAGTATTGAGACTTACCTGACTTACAACTGGAATACAGATTTCCACAACCTGACCCTGATGGTCGGTAACTCTGTCAGCAAGTATGAGGGTTCTTGGGTAAGCGGTAGCGGACATACATTCCTTTCTGCCGACAACCGTCAGATCTCTCTTGCTGAGACCATCAATCCAAGTAACGGTGGATTCAATGCTCAGGTACGTACTATTTCTTACTACGGACGTCTGGTTTACAGCCTCTTCGACCGTTATATCGTGACTGGTACCATCCGTCGTGACGGTTCTTCTAACTTCTCTGAAGGTCACCGTTGGGGTACATTTCCCTCTGCAGCCGTTGCATGGCGTATCAAGGAAGAGTCATTCCTGAAGGACTTTAAGCCCATCAGCAATGCCAAGATCCGCTTCGGTTGGGGTCAGACTGGTAACGCCGGTGGTATCGCTGGTCGTTCTACATACGCACTTTCCTCTGTCAACACCAAGTACCAGTTCTATCAGGAAGGTATGGGTGGTGGCCCGTTCGGTTCATTCAACCGCGTTCAGGGTCTTTATGCTCCACTGGTTGACACCAATCTGAAGTGGGAGACCAATGAGCAGTTGAACTTCGGTCTCGACCTCGGTTTCCTCAACAATGAGCTGACTATCACACTCGACTACTTTACCCGTAAGACCAAGGACTTGCTGATTGAGCGTCAGATTCGCCCATCAGCCGGTAATACCTCTATCTACACCAACTTCGGACAGATCAACAACGTCGGTTTCGAGTTCTCTATCAACTACAACAAGCAGCTGAACAAGGATTGGAGCATCAACGTGGCTTTCAACGGTTCGACACTGAAGAATGAGATTAAGAAGATGGGTGTTGACTATACCTCTACTTGTAGTGGTGGTAACAGCACTTACTCGGCAGACGATATCGACGGTTCAAACCTCGGTGCTGTCAATGGTACAGGTTTCGTATGGGACAACCACTCTATCTGCCGTGAGGGCGAGGCTGTAGGTTCTTACTTCGGCTATCAGGTAGCTGGGATCATCAATTCTGACGCCGACCTCGAGAAAGCAAGATTACAAGGTCAGGATGCTCAGATGGGAGACTTCCTCTTTGTGGATACTGATAAAAACGGTACTTTGGACGACGGCGACCGCGTGATCCTCGGAAATGGTCTGCCTTCATTCAACTTCGGTCTGAACCTCAGCGCAGCCTACAAGAACTGGGACTTCAGTCTGTACACCTATGGTGTTCTCGGTATGGATATCCTCTCATACTCAAAGATGCGTATGAGCATCATGAACCCATCGGATGACTCTTGGACACCAGCCCTTCTTGAGGAGAGCTACAATAATATGTGGAGTTCGACCAATACTGGCGCTTCTCTGCCTCGTCTGACCCGTCTTGACAACAACAAGAACAGCCGTATCAGCGATGCATGGATTGAGAACGGAAACTTCCTGAAGATTAGCAATATCCAGGTTGGCTACAATGTTCCAAGAACATTCCTCAAATCAATTGGTGTGACAGCTGCACGTATCTATCTGGCTGTCCAGAACCTCTGCACAATCTCTCCATACACCAAGTATGGCGATCCCGAAGTTGGTCAGGGTTGGGTTATCTACTCTGGTCTTGATACTGGCCGTTATGCTAATCCTCGTACATTCCAGGCTGGTCTTAATATCACGTTCTAATTAAAAAGAAATACAAGTATGAAAAAGTTAATCAAATATTTTGCAGTAGCAGGTCTGGGTTGCATCGCTCTTACCTCATGTAACAACGAGGAATTCCTGGACGTACCGCAGTATAACATTGTGGGTATTGAAGCTCAGTTTGAGAGCGATGACAATGCCCGTCTTGGATTGAACGGTATCTATGTTTACAATAACGTCAGCACACAGGATGACTGCTGGGGATTCAAGCCAAACCTGTTTACAGGCTGTCACCCGACAATGGATACCCAGTGTACAGGTTGGGACGTGAAGTTCCTTGATCAGACTTGGGATGCCAACGTTGGTGAGCTTGGTCAGGGCTGGGCTCACGCTTATGCAGCCATTTGCCGTGCTAACCTCTATCTGGCAGGACTGGAGACTGCAGAAAATGTAAGCGCCGAAGCTAAGAAACTCTGCGAAGGTGAGGCTCGCGCACTCCGCGGATATTTCTACTCCTGGTTAGCAACAACCTTCGGTCGTGTGCCTATGCTCGCCACTGGTGAGGATTTCAGCAATACGCCTAATAAGGCATCTGCCGAGACCTATGAGGAGATGTGGGACTTCATCATCGAAGACTTCACCGCAGCTGCCAACTTGCTTGACTGGAAGCCATTCAACAATCAGTATGGCCGCTGTACCAAGGGTATGGCAAAGGCTTATCTGGCTGATGCCTATATGTGGAAGGCTTACCGCTGCCCAAGTCAGGCCAGCGACTGCTACAACAAGGCTAAGGGTGAGCTGAAGAGTATCATCGACAGCGGTACTTATAAGCTCGTATCAAACTTCGCAACCAACTGGGATCCCGCAGGATTCTGGAACGAGGAATGTATTTGGGCTATGTGTTCAGACGAAGGTAAGGAATGGAGCAGCTGGGGTGGCGACCGTACCATCACCTTTGCTAATCCTAACATGCTCAAGTGGTTCTGCGCTTGTCCTGAGAATGGCGGCTGGGGTGCAGAGTATCTCTCTTGGGAGTGGTATGCCTGCTATGAGCCGGGCGACACCCGCCGTGATGCCTCTTGCGCAACAGGTGCTGTTCCCGCAGAAGAGATGGCTAAGTATGGTATTGAGAAATCAAAGGTTGTCTGGGGATATCATCCCTATCTGAAGGATTCTCTCGGAATCAAGAACGATTTGGGGAAGGTTGTACGTCCTTTCATCAATGCAGAAGGTGTTGAGGCCGGTACGAAGACCATGCAGTTCCACTTCACCAATGGTGAGTTCGCTCCTGCTATCTGGACAACGAAGATCTGGCGTAATGCCTATGCTGACGGCAACTCCTGGGGTACTCAGATGTGGTCACCGACCATCATCTACGGCAAGCGCTATCCAAACGTGCTGCTCGACTATGCAGAGTGCTGCTTCCGCACAGGTGAGGAAGATGAGGGCTGGAAGCAGCTTGACATCCTCCGTAACCGTGCTTGGGGTAACCTGAGTGTCGGTCAGGACTACAGCAAGTACTTCACTCATTTCAACGAGGTATATTCAGGCAATGGTAAGAACATGACTATGACAGAATATCCTGTCGGCGTGCTGACAGAGACTGTATCTGTACCCTCTGCTAAAGAGTATTACACAAAGCTTCAGGCTACCCCGAACCGTGTAGGCTATAACCACAAATCTGAGGCTTGGAAGGTGGCAGTCAATGAAGAGCGTCGTAAGGAGTTCAGCTCTGAGTGGTGTCTCTGCCCGGATATGATCAAGTCTGGCTACATAGAGGATCACATCGACTACAACTATCCAAAGGATGACGGTGGCTCAGACTACGCTCACTATCCTTGGTCAAAGCGTACCTTCACTTTCGACATCAACAAGATGGATATGCCTATTCCTGCTGATGAGATCCTGAAGAATACACTCATCAAGCAGAACCCAGGATATTAAGCCAACTAAGACCTATAGATTTTTCTATAATATTTAAGTATTTATAGTAGTTAGTAATTAGACACATTGTTTTGGTATTTAAAGAAAAAAGTGTTGCGTCGAGATGACGCGGCACTTTTTTCATTACTACATGACTTCTCCAGAAATGTAAAAATGTCCAACTTTCTGAAAAAACACTTGGATGTTTCAAGAAAAAGTCGTATCTTTGCCGCGATGAATGGCAAGTTTTTCTATATGATTATAGTGGTGCTAACCTGTCTGGCATGCAACCATGAGCAGCGCGAAGCTAACTTCGGCACAGAGGAGGAGTGCCGCTACGATGCCATGCAGCTCGACGGAGACTGGGAGGGCATCGTCGCTGAAGCTCAAAATTCGCCCGTACAGTCGCTGGCTTGTCATAAGGTAGTCAGACTGGCCCAGTTCCGTCTGAAACAGATTGACTCTGAAGCCGCGATGGAATGTCTTGCGAACACGAAAGAGTCGCTGACGAGCGTGACAGGCAGCATGATGATGAGCGATGTATATATGCAGCTGGGATTTGCAGCTCTGGCGCAACGCGCTGCCTACGAGGCTATGGTGGTGACGAACAGCGACAAAATGAAGCGTCGCGCCCTGCAGCGCCTCACAGAGACGGCCATTATCACCAAGCAATACGACGTAGCACGGAAATATATCGCCGTGCTGGAAGAGAAAGACGTAAACCGCCAGTGGCTGAGGACCATGAAGCCGATGGCGGAGCACCCCGAAACCATCCAACAGAACCCCATCTTCAAGAGTTTACAAGAGCAATATGAGAAAGGCGAAGATCAGTTCTTTATGTAGTTGGCTGTCAGGAGTCTGTCTGTTAGCAGCCTGCTCATCGTCATCGCCGAAGGATGTGACCATCGTCGACGAGCAGCCAGCCATCTATCCTGACTACGTCGGTGTGACCATCCCCACAGGCATCGCCCCACTCGACTTCGCCATGCGCAGCGACAGCGTCACGACCATCGATGTAGAGGTAAAAGGCTCTCAGGGCGGCTCGCTCCACACCAACGGCGCTTATGCTGACTTCGACATCGCTGCCTGGCACGAACTGCTGGAGCAGAACAAAGGCGGGGAGCTGACGGTGACAGTCTGTGCCGAGCGCGACGGCAGATGGACCCAGTATCAGGACTTCGCCATCCACGTCAGTACTGATAGTCTTGGCGAATGGGGTGTCACCTACCGACGGATAGCCCCTGGCTATGAGTTCTACGGCCACATGGGCATCTACCAGCGCGACCTGTCGAACTTCGACGAGACACCATTGCTCGAGAACACGAACATTTCCAAGCAATGCCTGAACTGCCATACAGCCAACCGCACGAATCCGGATCAATACGTGTTCCACGTCAGAGGCGAAATGGGTGCTACGGTCATCAACCGCCATGGCTCCATCGAGGCGCTTCAGGCACGCAACGACTCGTTAGGCGGCTCAATGGTCTATCCCTACTGGCACCCAGGTGGCCGCTACTGTGCCTTTTCTACGAACAAGACCTCGCAGATGTTCCACACAGCCAACCCGACGAAGCGCATTGAGGTTTATGACTCCTCATCGGACGTATTCGTCTACGATACCGAGACCCGTACTATTCTCCTCGATACGCTCACCATGCGGAAATACTGGGCAGAAAACGTGCCTGTCTTCTCGCCCGACGGGAAATGGCTGTATTACATGACGGCAAAGCGTCAGATCTACCCCACCGACTACGACAAGGAGAAATACAGTCTCTGTCGCGTGGCCTTCGATGCAGAGACAGGAAAGCTGGGTACGCAGGTCGACACCCTTATCAACACCCGGTTGACGGGCAAGAGCATCAGCTGGCCACGTCCCTCCTACGACGGCCGTTATATCATGTATGCCCAGGCTGACTACGGTTATTTCTCCATCTGGCATCCCGAGGCCGACCTTTGGCTGCTCGACTTGGAGACAGGCGAAAGCAGAGCAATGGACGAGGTGAACAGTACGCGGGCAGAGAGTCTTCACAACTGGAGCACGAACAGCCGATGGTTTCTCTTCACCAGCCGTCGTGACGATGGGTTATACTCACGCCTCTACTTGGCCCATATCGACGAGCAGGGCCACTGTACGAAGCCTTTCATGCTGCCCCAGCAGAATCCACGG
>JAEEGL017076281.1_pt1 | contig 12719 bp, 14 predicted proteins | sample 9134231 | NCBI WGS metagenome assembly JAEEGL01 (sample SAMN16246548, study PRJNA631951) | gut metagenome | biome: gut microbiome; feature: rumen; material: fiber-attached | host: Bos | place: Iran: Karaj | collected 2018-10 | reverse complement strand
TCTTTATGCGGCGTTCCTCTCCGGTAAACATGCCAAAAACTTTTTTAGAATAGGCTGACATATCCACTTTTTTAAATACGTCTTTTCCTTCCCGGGCCCTATCAAGCGCGGTGATCTCTATCATCTTATCCACCCGATAGTGTTTGAGAACACCGGCCTCTGCGTCCCATGCCAGCAGATAATAATTCTCATCGTCCCACATCAGCGCCAAGGGACTGACCTGATACCATGCTCCTTCTTTGCGGAATCTCCGCTCTTTCGCTACGGTAAATTCAAAATATCTGAAACGGATCGCCCGATCCTGATTGATGGCATCGGCAATACGATCCACATTATAGTAAACGCTTTCGTTCATGCTTTTGACACGATTGCGCACATAGACCTGCCGTTCCAAAGCCTGCGCGTCATAAACGCTTGCCAATCCCTCGATCTTTTTGATCAAAGAGAGCGTCTTCTTTTGCGTTACAAATTTAGAAGACTGGATACTGTCCACCAGTAGTTTTAATTCCGGTACTTCAAAATCGCGCTGTCCCACATAATAGTTTCCTCTCTCTTGCATGATATCCATTCCATAAACACGCAAAGCCTCTATATCGTCATAAAGACTTTTTCGTTCTGCTTTGATATTATGGCGGTCCAATTCCGCAATGATCTGCGCCATTGTAACAGGATGGTTCTCATCGCTGCTGCGAAGTAAATAATCCTTTAAAACCAGCAGCTTTAATTTTTGATTCGCTGATTTTGCCATAAGATTCTCCTCTTTGATTTTGTTTTTGGTATATGCCTTCTATGCAGTACAAGCCCGTATTTTTTGTTGTCCCTTTAAACCAAAATCTTATTTTGATCTATTCTTTTTCCAGCTTATAGACCGCCGTTAAGATCTGATCCTGCTTTTTTGCCGTTTCGGGACAAAGTTCTCTTTGAAAAGAGAGCCCTCTTTGGTTTAAACAGACCTCAAGGATCAGCAGAAAAATGCCCATATCCACTCTGTTAAAATGAGTCATGGCATTTCGCATCATAAATCCCCATTTCCCTTTTACCTGATAGACATATAATGCGTTTTCCCGAGATTCTATGAACCACGGCTGCGAGTTGACCGCGCTGGGAGCGCATCTTGCCACGGAAGCGATCTTTTCGGGATCTTCTCCTGACCAGATCTCACTTTCCGTTTTCCGTTTTAACCCGCCTGACTCTTTTCGAAACTCTTCTTCTCCCACTTTTTCGATTATGATCATGATCACAAATTCCAGATCCGTTTCTGGCACTTCTTTGGGTTTTGCCATTCCGTACCAGCATGCACCGATATTTTTGGAAGCCAGCCACAGATCCAGCTGTTCTCCCATATATCCCACATTCTGCAGATAATGTTCTTTCTTTTCGCTATAGATCAAAACGGCGTATTCTCCCCACCTGCAGGTAGTTTCTGTTCTGGGCACGATCTTGAATTTTGTCTTGATGCCCTCTTCCAAAGGCTTCAAGGTTTCAATTTGATTTTTGATCTCTTCCAATTCACTTTCCGAAAGATTCTTTTTCCCTTTAAACGTATGAAACGATTTCCGTTTGAAAATCATGTCATAATATAAGTCGTTCATTTCTCTGCGCCCCTTCTTATTTGGATAAATTAACTATAGACTAGGCGATTCTCAAATGCAAGCCTTATTTTTCGTTTTGCCTCATAAAAAGCTTCACGCTCTACCGTCAGCGTGAAATCAAATAAAAAAGCGGTATGATCTTTCCTAAGATCATACCGCTTTCATATTCCTTTCCGATTCAGTTGTTTTCTACCACAAATTCCTGATTTCCCATATATCCCGGCGCCAATTCATATTTTTCAAAGATCAGCACCACTTTGCCCTCTTCATTGAGATAAAACTTCATATCGTCTGCGGTGAATTCCCACATGTCTTCTGAAAAATATTCCTCTTCCGGATTTTCTTCTTCTCTCTTTTTGATTTCTTTCCGGATCGTATCATAAGCGATGGATTCGTAATCTTTTCCCAAAAGCTGTTCTAGCGTAAGCTCTTTTCCGGAACGAAGGTCTATGGTATAGCAATGCAGTTCTTCATAATAGGTGGCCATGGTTTCGCTTTTGATCACCATAAAAGACAGCATGTTTTCGGTGGAATGTTTGATCTCATATCGAATGTCCACAGCAATGGGCTGGAACTGATCTCTTTTTCCCCCTGCCGCAACATAGGCTTTTCGATACTCACCGGCTTTTGCGTCCGCGCTTTTGATAATAGCCAAAAGCCTATCCGAAATTTCGGCGCAGATCCTTTTTTCCGTTTTTGTATCCCCTTCTTTTAAGAGAGGCATGTCTACCGTAATGTTTTTACTATCCAAGATCTCCTGTTCTAAATTATTGCCTTTTGTAAAGGTCACCGCTTCCGCCAAACCGCTTAAGACCGGGATCTCCAACAATCTGCCTTTGACCGCCGGGCTTCCGTTGACCATCCCCACAAACAACAAACAGAAAATGACCAGCATACATGCGCATGGTTTGAGATACGGCTTGCGCTTGCGGTAAAATATGGATTTTTTGGACGATTCATGCTTTAAAATAGCCGATTCCACTACAAAATGCAAACGGTTCGGTATCGGTATTTTGTCATAAACCTCTTTCGATTTTCTTAATTTTTCTTCCATTTTATATCTCTCCTATTATAGCTTTCAACCGATCAAGAGCTGTATATAGTCTGCTTTTTACTGTGCTGAGATTCGTGCCTGTCGCTTTGGCGATATCCTGCAGCTTCATATCTTCATAAAATCGTAAAATGATCACTGTTTTTAATTTCAGTTCCAGTTGATCAATGGCTTTATAAAGATCCAAACTTTCCGAAACATCTTTGCTTTCATACATCAGGTTTTCCAAATTATCATCAAATTCCGTCATCGCTTTGTTGGTCCTGAAATAATTCATACACTCATTGATAATGATTCGGTAAAACCAAGTTTTCATATATTGTGTCTGCCTCAAGGTATGTATCTTATACAATGCTTTTGTGATTGCCTCCTGCACAATGTCTAAGGCAGCGTCTTCATTTTTTACATAGCTAAAGGCCAGTCTATAAAAATTCTGCTGATTCTCTTTCACATATTCGACAAACAAATCATATTTTTTGTCTTCTCCCGGGCTGAACACTTCATTATCTCCTTAATTTCCACGATTCTATTTTTTACTTAAAGTAACCTGCAATAATTTCTTCTGCCTTTTCATTATGATTGGAAACACAAAGAGCGACATAACGATCTTTTACCTTGAGCACGCAGTTTTCCAGTTTCGGCACTTCATCCGGGACATAATCCCGAAAAGATACGATCTGCCCTTCCACTCTTGCTTTCACAAGTTCTTCTATTTTTGCCGCGCTTTCTTTGTCTTTCGCTTCAAAAAGAGCGATTTCCTCTGCCGTAGCGCCGCTGGAAAGATATACCAATGCTTTTTCTACCCCGGTCTCTTCCGTATACCCGTATAATCCCGCAGCTACCCGGTCTTCTACCGCATCCAGTTCATCTGCGAATTCAATATCTGTGATCAAGGCGTTGCCTAATTGTTCTATATCCACGGATAAAGCTTCTTCACCGTTTTCATCGTTATCGTTTTCTGAGGCGGAACATCCAAATGTCATCATAATCATACAAAATGCCAAAATCAAACAAATCCCTTTTATTATTCTTTTTGTCATACTTTTTTATCCTCCGTTATCGCATGGGATTTTAAATAATCCACCCACATTTTTACATAACTTTTTTTAAGATGAAGCCCGTCTGTGCTGGCGTCTTCAAATAAATTCCCGTTTTCATCTTTGTATGCTTCATCGACTGCCAAATAATAGACCCGCTTTTCCGCAGCCAACCCCTGCAGCAGCGCATTGAAATGCGCTACCTGCTCATTATCAAAGTGCTTTTCTTTATTGATTCTCTTTGCACCGATGGGTAAGATCGACTCAATATAGATGTCATCCCCCGGGCAGATTTTCTTGATATTGTCTATCAGTTCTCCGTATCGTTCCTTGAACTTGTTTTCGTTCGGCCACTCCAGCTCATTGATCCCAAACATGAGATATACTTTTTTATGTTTGGTATTTTTTAAGGCTTCCAATACCGTTGTCTGCCCGTTGCCGGAGCCCACCACTTTTTTTGTGAAAACCGTTTCGACGCTCAAGCCTTTTCCCGCCAGCACCGTCGTGTTCTCTATTCCCGAGTAGGCTTCAAATCCCTGCATGAGAGAATTGCCGATAAAGGTGGCATCCGCAAAAAATTCTTCTCCCACAGGCTCGTCAAGCTGCGGCACCGGCATGCTGTAATTATAAGAACCCAGATACGGCATGATCAGTTTCGTCTTCTCAAACAGTTCTTCGGGATCCAATACACAAGTTATATCTTTGATCCCCGTTATCTCTACGGTCTCGTTTCTTGCCCGATCCCTTGCGTTCACAATTGCGCGATAAGCCCATCTGACTCCGAAAAAGACCCCCAGGATAAGCAGAAACAAAACAAGGAGAATGATGATCCTTCCGATCTTTTTCTTTTTTTGTCTTTTTTCATAATTGATATAATCCGATAACTCCCGATATTCGTAGTACGACATAGGTATTCTCCTTATATTCTGCCTCCCTTAGTTAGATGTTCCTTTTTTAAAAAAAGTTTACGGAAGCAGTAATGTTTTTTATTTTCCCCATTTGCTCACAGCCCATAAGGGCCTTCTTTTTCGATCATATGGATCGCTTTTAATTTGGATTTCATCACCAAATACCGTAAAGTCGGCTGATACATAAACGGTTTCTTTAAGCATTTTAAGACGATCTTACACCGCAGCGGCACCACTTTTCGTTTAAAATTACTGTGGATTTTTTGATAATACGCTTTGCTGTCAAAAGGAGCCTCTTCTCTTGCTTTTCGGATGCTTTCATACAGTTTGATGGCGCTGTTGAAAGCATAGCTGATCCCTTCCGCGGAACTGGGAGAGATATAGCCTCCCGCCTCTCCTATCAGATAAGCCTTATCATCATACCCTTTGGGGATCTGCGTCAATCCGGTCGTTCTCAAGATCACCGTGCCTTCTTTTCTCAGGGGTGTCTTTAAGTCATAGCCGAAATCCTTGACCATTTCTTTTAATTCCTCATATTTTTTTATAGCGCCTTTTCCTGCCGGGATAGCCGCGCCAAAAATAAAAGTATCGTCTTTCGGCAAACTCCAGGCGTAATAATCTGTGATCTTCGGATGGAACAAAGAAGAAAAATACGGCAGATTATTATTGTGCTCCTGATGAAAAACCTCCTGCAGAGAAACATATTCCTTAAATTTCAGCTTTGGGAACAGCTTCCTTCGCACGATGGACATAGCCCCGTCCGCTCCCACCAGCATATTGGCGCGGATGATCACAGGCTCTTTTGTGTTTCCCCTACTTCTCATAGAAACACAGAATACCTTTTCTTTTTCATTATAACGGATACCACTAACCGTATACCCAAAGAAAGTTTCCGCATTTTCCGCATCGATCTTACTTGCCAAGAATCGATCAAACTTTTCTCTGTCCATATTGATATAGAAGCGCTGATAAAAGCGCTCTAGATTTCGTTTGAGATCAATGGTCCTGACACAAAAAATCTGCGGTGTGGCAAGAACCTCTTTCGGCAGATCCAGCCCCATTCTGGATATGGTCTTCTGCGCGTCCGGCGCCAAAAGGCCGCCGCAGCTTTTGATATACCCTTCTCCTTCATAAGGTTTTTGAAGCTCCCTTTTATCAATGACCGCAATTTTGAGTCCTTTTACGGATGCAAGCAGCATAGCAAGACAACTTCCCGCCGGGCCGCCGCCAACGATCGCAATATCATACATTTTTTGCATGGATCCTTCTCTCTCGACAAAATAAGATTACTTTCTGCATTTATTTTAACAATTTCCCATTTAATTATCTACCCAATATACAGAATTGCCAAGAATTTCTTTTAAAAAATGACTTTTTTTATTTCATTTTCTTCTTTCGCAGAAAAGGCCAATAAGGGAATCCCTTATTGGCCGTTCTTTTTCGCTGATAAAAACAATCTTTTTCATCTTTTAAGCGATGGATTTCTTTTTACTTGTTGTTTCCTTCTTTTGACCCATCAAATGCTGTAATGGCTTATACAGTAAAAATACCGCGACGGAATTAATCCCCGCTTTGATCAAATTAAAAGGAATGATCCCGGGCAAGATCAATGCTTTTACCGTTTCTAACGGCATTCCCCAGAATTTTACCGTAAAGAATAAATTGGTGGGGATCATGATCAATGCCATGGCCAAAGAGCCGCAGATCAAGGAGATCAAAGCTCCCTTTTTGGTATGGATCTTTTTATAGATCAATCCGGCTGTCAAAACAAACGTTCCGGAAGCGATGATATGCATAACGATACCGATCCAGCCGCTGCCGGCGCTTACCGTAAGTCCTTGGATAATGGATGCCACGACCACAATAAACATTCCTGCCAAAGGGCCAAAGGAAAAGGAGCCGATCAGCATGGGGATATCCCCCGGGTCATATTCCAAAAAAGGCGCCGCCGCTACAAGGGGAAACCTCAATAAAAAAATCAAAATAACAGATAATGCGGATAACATTGCGATATTGACCAGTTTTCTGGTTGTGATGTTCATGTTCATACCCTCTTTTCACCATAAAAATGCTCTGAGCAACCGTCTCAGAGCAAATTCATAACAAAGTGAGCATCTTATTGTTTCTTTATCATGATTTTATCATAAGATGACAATCCTTTTCTTTCATCCAGACTTTACTGTCGGCTTTGGAATCTCACCAAAATCTGCTAAAGCTTGCGGGCTAATAGTCTCCTATATTACCGCCGATCGGGAATCGCACCCTGCCCTGAAAACGATTCTTCTTTATTTCCAAAAGTCATTATACGCCGCCCCTTTCAAAAATGCAACAGTTTTACTCGTATTTTTTCACCGTTTGTGGTATGTTTAAACCAGACATCACTTTTTCATCTCAGGAGGCATCTTATGAAACGACTTTATCGGACAATAAAAATCGGAATCTTAATTTTATTGATCTCTATTTTTTTATTTGCTTTATGCGGTTGTACGGAAACGCACAAAGAAACCGATTCGTCCCTTCTTGCGCTGGAAAACAAAGTGATCGAACTGGAATATCGGATCGAAGTTTTGGAACAAGAGCTTTCAGAAGCGCGGTCCGCTTTATCCGCCTCCGAGCAGTCGGCCAAAGGAACGCCTTCCTCCTCCGATACAGAGGCGCTCCAGCCATCTTCCGATGAAGAAGATACCATCGTTTATGTCACGGAAAACGGCTCCAAATACCACCAAGCTTCCTGTACTTATGCAAAAGACGCCGAACCGGTCCCCTTGTGGGAAGCAAGAGCCCAGGGACTGACCCCCTGCAGCTTATGCAATCCTTCCTGATCTGTCTTTTGTCTCTCTCCCCGTCTGATCACTTTGTGACCGAAAAGCCCCTTTTCTTGTTTTCATTTTTGGCAAAAAAAGCTATAATGAAATAAAATCAATAAAAAATAATGAAATCTCATTTTATGGAATAAAGTATATAGAAGCTCTTTTCCTTTTATTTTGCTGTTTTATCAGAAAGATGTTAAAACATCGGATCGACATTCATTTTACCTCAAAGGAGTCATACCATTGTCTTTTTATATGATACTTTTAGCTGCTGTGGGATTAGCCCAGGACGCTTTTGCCGTCAGTATCTCCTGCGGCATTTCCGACCCCGGTTTTGCGCTGCAAAACGGGTTCAAGTGCGGCATTGCTTTTGGATTTTTCCAAACCGCTATGACCCTGTTGGGGTATTCGTTGGGTCTGTTTTTTCGGGGATGGATAGAGCCGATAGATCATTGGCTCGCTTTTTTCCTTCTTGGTTTTATCGGGATCAAAATGATCAAAGAATCCATGGGAGAGGAAGGCACTCCCTTAAAGCTGACCGGCTATAAGATGCTTTTTGCGCTGGCTGTCGCGACCAGCATTGACGCGCTGGCAGTGGGGATCGGTTTTTCCGCTTTGTATATAAAAATCCTTATGCCGTCCTTGCTGATCGGCGTGATCTCCTTTCTCTTTTCTTTTTGCGGCGTTTTTTTGGGTAAAATAGTAGGAGAAGGACGCTACTCCAAATATTCCAATATTTTGGGAGGGCTGATTTTGATCGGTATCGGCTTTAAGATCCTGATAGAGCATTTGTTTCTATCATGATACCGCTTCAAACGCCCTCTGTAAAAGAGGTGATTGATATGACAGAATCCAAGTCATTACATTCCGCAGAGACTATGTCCTATCAACACAAAGAAGAACTGATCAATGCCATTACGCATGGGATCGGTGTTGTTTTTTGTTTGGTGATGACAATTATTTTATTGATCGATGCCGCAAAAGAAAAAAACGCGGTCAAGATCGTCGCTTTTAGTATATACGGGTTATGTTCTACTTGTTTATATCTTTTTTCGACTTTGTATCACAGTATTCCTTTTGAAAAGCCAAAGAAAATACTGCGGATCTTCGATCATTGTTCCATCTTTTTATTTATTGCAGGCACCTATACGCCCATTGCCCTGATCGCTTTTACCGGTGCTTTAAAATGGGGCATTCTAGGCAGCGTATGGGCTATCGCTCTTTTTGGCATCGGATTTAAAATCGTCACTTACGGAAACTATGACAAATATAAAAAGGTCTCCACCCTTCTTTATATTTTGATGGGCTGGATCGTGATTTTTGCCATCAAACCCACATTGGCGGCAGTACCTTTTTCCTTTCTTCTTTGGATTTTGATCGGCGGTCTTTTTTTTACCGTGGGATGCGTTTTTTATGTGAAAAAAAAGCCTTATATGCACGCTGTATGGCACCTTTTCGTATTGGCGGGCAGTGTCTGCCATTTTATCGGTATCTTTCTTTATTTGGCATAAGGCCCCGCGGCCAAATCCGCTTTTATGATCTGTTTTACAAAATATATAAAAAGATTGACAAATATTTTTCATCAGACTATAATTTGAATAATAAAAAAACACGAAACCGTAGAGCAAGAAGAGTACATAAACAAGAATGTTTCAGAGAGCTGCCGGCCGGTGAAAATGCAGTATCAGGACGTTTATGGAATGGACTTGCGAGGGCAGTCCGAACCTTTTGGGTGTAGGCGCTGACGGAAACCCGATCCGTTATCAAGAGGGCGCATATTTTAATCGATATGCAAACGAGTGGATGTATAACATCAAATTGGGTGGTACCGCAGAAGGTCAAGCTTTTGTCCCTTTTATAAGGGGCAAAGGCTTTTTTTATTTTTCTTGCAATACAAACGCTTATAAAAACACTGTAAGATGGATAGGAAGTGATCATATGAAAGGAAGATTCGGTATTCACTGCGGTCAATATATGCCGGAAACCTTGATGAACACGGTAATGAGATCAATAAAAGTTTACTGCCGCTTTCAAGATGATTCCAAGGTTCAGAAGGAACCGGCCACGCTTTTGAAAGAACACGCAAAGCGCCTTTCTTTATTATGTAAAATCACGAAAGAAGCTATTGTCTGATTTCTTTGATAATAGTCTTCGTTTTTGTTTTCATCCTCTTTTTCATTTTTTTATCTCTTTTTATTTTTTTCTGCAGGTATATTTTACCTGCAATTTTTTTGTACTTTGTTTCTCACGTTTTACACCGGTTTGGACCGCTGCTCATAAAAATACGCCCTGCCGATCTAAACAGGCAGGACGTATTTTATTCTTTTCAATACCGGTTCAATACCGATCTTCATGACATTTCTTTTTCTTGTTTCAAATTCTTGTTCAACCGATTTTTATACCCTGACCTTTTCTGTGGCTCTGTCCAAAATCCCCGCAAAAAGCGCCAAAATCAGCCCGTAATTTGTGATCGGCACATTTGCCTCTTCGCACAAAACAATCCGGGACAGCACCGATTTTTTGTTCACCATACAGGCGCCGCAATGGATCACCAGATCGTATTCTTTCAGGCGCTCTTCTTCCGGAAAATCATAGCTCATCACAAAATCAAAAGTCAGCTCTTTTCCCGTAAATTTCTTCAGTCCGTTCGGGATCTTGACTCTGCCGATGTCTTCATGCCCTACGTTATGAGAACAGGCTTCCGCCATCAATATTTTGGAACCGTCTTTCAAACGGGACACCGCCTCGATCCCTTCTAAATAGGCTTTTAGGTCCCCTTTTTGTCTTGCCAGCAAAATAGAAAAAGAAGTAAGAGGGATCTCTTTTGGCACGATCTGATCCACTTTTCGAAACGCCTGGGAATCTGTCACCACCAAATCGACTTTTGTTAAAGAATCGAGCGCGTCCTTTAGTTCCGTATCCCGTGTCACAAGGCACTTGATCCCGTGATCCAGCGCGTCTCGGATCAGCTGTACCTGGGGCAGGATCAATCTGCCTTTCGGCGCTTCCGAATCCACCGGTACCACCATCACCACATTCTCTCCCGCCGATACGATATCTCCTAAAATCGTTTCCTCTTTTTCCTCCAGCTTGGACAATTCCTCTGCCAATCTTTTCTTGATCGCGGCAATGGATCCCCTCTCTTCCGCTTCCATCAAAAGCGCGTCGGGGTAAGTTTTCTGCAGACGATCCAGTACAGACTCTTTTGCCAAACGGTATTTGGACAACACCAAAAGATGCGGGATCCGCCGTTTTTGAAACTGTTCTGCCATTTTTGCATAGCTTTTTTCATCCGGCTCTGTCGCGTCCATCACATAGATCGCGAAATCCGTTCTGTTTAGGATCTCCCCTGTTTTCTTTAACCGTTTTTTGCCCAAAATGCTGTCGTCTTTAAGGCCCGCCGTATCAATGAGCGCGATAGGGCCAAAAGGGATCAGTTCCATCGCTTTGATGATCGGATCCGTGGTCGTTCCTTTTTCTTCCGATACGATAGCCGCATTCTGCTCAAAAATACAGTTGAACAAGGTGGATTTTCCTACATTGGTATTGCCGTAAATCGCGACCTGCTTTCTGGACGCGATCGGTGTATTCTGCATGATAGCACCTCCGACTTAGAGATATAGATCCCGTTTTCCTTCTTCCAAAAGCTTCAAATTCTTAGCGGTAATATCTCGGATCATATCTTCTTCGATGTTATTGATTTCCCGTTTCAAAACTTCTCTGACTTTTTCTTGGAACGCTTCATCACCGTAATCCAGCGCATATTCATACAGTGTCGTCATGGCGTTGGGATGGCACAAGTTTTTGATATGGCCTTCTTTGGTGATCTTCATAAAGGCTTCCCCGATCCGGCCTTTTCTGTAGCAAGCGGTGCAGAAACTGGGCACCAGCCCTTGATCGATGAGCCAAGACAATACTTCTATCGGTGTTCTTTCATCCGCAACATCAAACTGCGCGCCTGCGTTTTCGCTGGCATGGTAGCCGCCTACTTCCACATTGGAACCGGCGCTGATCTGCGAAATACCGATTTTTAAAAGTTCTTCCCGCATTTCCTTGGTTTCTCTGGTAGAGATGATCATTCCTGTATAAGGGATCGCCAATCGGATAATCGCTACCAATTTTTTGAAGTCTTTGTCATCTACCAAATGCGGATAATCCGATAGATCGTTCCCAAACGCGGGACGAAGTCTGGGTACGGATACGGTATGGAATCCTACTTTATATTCTTTTTCCAAATGTTCGTTGTGCATCATCAGTCCCAATACTTCGAATTTATAATCCGCCAGCCCAAAGAGCACGCCGCCGCCTACGTCTTCAATGCCTGCTTCCATAGCTCTGTCAAAAGCGGTCAAATGATATTCAAAGTTTCTTTTCGGACCGCCCAAATGCTGTTCCAGATAAGACGGTTTGTGGTAGGTTTCTTGGAACAGGATATAAGTGCCGATCCCTACTTCGCTCAATTTTTTATAGTTTTCCACTGTAGTGGAAGCGATATTGACATTGACTCTTCTGATCTCTCCGTTTTTAAATTTCATATCATAAATGGTTTTGATGCAATCTACGATATAGTCGATATCACAATTCTTCGGGTCTTCTCCCGCTTCCAAAGCCAGTCTTTTGTGCCCCATTTTTTCCAGTACTTTTACTTCTTTTCGAACATCGTCCATACTGAGACGTTTTCTTTCAAATTTATTGGTGCAGTTATACCCGCAGTAGCGGCATCTGTTTACGCAGTAGTCGCTGACATAGAGCGGAGCAAACATTACGATACGGTTCCCGTATATCTCTTTTTTGATCTTGCCGGCAATTTGATAGATCCGGTCAATGTGCTTTTCATCTTCTGTCTGGAGCAGACCGGCCACTTCTTTATGGTTGAGTCCTTCAAACCGTTCCGCTTTATCCAGTATCTTATCGATTTCTTCCCCTGTCATCCCTTTTGCTTCTTCCAATAATCCATTGATATACTCTAAATCAATTGACATTTGTGCCATATCCGTTTCTCCTCTTTTCTTTCGATCTTATTTTTCTTATTTTATTCTATTTCCTTTTTTGAAACTGCTGTTTTTACCGAAACATGCTCGATTTTTCCTAACTTTCCCGTAAAGCTGTTGATTTCATCCATGGTCCCCATGACCGTCAGTGAAACAGCCCCTATGTTTTCTTCCGGGAAAGGTACTCCCAGTCTGCCCCGAATCATCTTTTGATATTGATGCACCGTTTCATTGAACTCTTTTTGACATTCTCCCGGGTTTTCCAAAATGGCGCTGATAATAGCTATTTTTCTCATAAGCTCCCTCCTTTACCAATAAAAAAGCATGCCG
>JAEEGL016755619.1_pt1 | contig 12719 bp, 11 predicted proteins | sample 9134231 | NCBI WGS metagenome assembly JAEEGL01 (sample SAMN16246548, study PRJNA631951) | gut metagenome | biome: gut microbiome; feature: rumen; material: fiber-attached | host: Bos | place: Iran: Karaj | collected 2018-10 | reverse complement strand
TGACTTCACGGTTGATACCGACTGGTTGCCTGAAACGGAAGTGCCTTTCTGAACCGCAAAACAAATGGCTGTGCGGAAGACCATATTGACCAAAACGGCTCCGGTTGCGCGTAAACAAACCGGAGCCGTAGGCCCAAGCTCAACGGCGTTCTTGAACTCTTAAACTCTTGAACCCCTTAAACCATATAAGCACCTAAGCACCTAAGCAAACATCTTCCATTTTCCATCTAACATCTTCCATCCGTTATCGTACTCTTATCGAAATCCTATCCCGCGAAAGGCCGAAACAGGGCGACGGAAATGTTAAAAAAACACTTAAGCAAATAATCAACGGTAAGCAGTAAGCTGTAAGCATATAAGCACCTAAGCACCTAAGCAATTAAGCCCAAGTTACGGTTAACAGTTAACATATAAGCGGTAAGCAACTATGCTGTAAGCAAACTCAAAGCCAGATGACATGGAGGTCTGCGGTTGGAAAAGGATGATTGAATAGGTATAATAATTACGATTTTGAATAAAAAAACATAAAAAAAACAAAAAAGATGGCAGCTAAAACTTATAATCTTGATTTTAAAGGATACTATAGGCAGGATAGTTTACAGAGGAAGCTGGTATTTACCTGACATATACGGTAAAGTATAACGCAGAAACGAGGGGGTATGAAATTGACGAGCTTGTATATATTGGCGAATCAGATGATATAAAAGGTCGGCAAGCCCAACACTATAACGATGGCGACTATCCCGAAGGTGTAACGCTCGCTTTCTCTTATGCGCTGCTGTTGGGTGGTGAAGACAATCGCCAACGTTGCGAGGCGGCTTTGATCTATAAGGTCAAACCAAGTTGGAACAAGAAGGGCAAACTGTCATTCAACTATGATGCCACTACGGTCAATTCTTCTGGTAAACATTATGGAGTCCCTGATATGTTCACTGTTTATAGAACTAGTAATTTGTCATAGCGTCATAATTAGAATAAACCATTCATGATTACCGAAAAAACAAGACAAGATATATTTGATAAATGCAGGAAAGTGCCAGGTCTTTCTGAAGATACCTGGCGGCTGGATGCTGCCGATGCCATTATAAAAAGAACATCTTACGGTTGTGCCGATGAATTGTATGGTTGGGAAATAGACCATGTTGTTCCGCGCTCGCTTTTGGAGGAACATAAAGTGCCGGAGGATTTGATTGACGATGAGCAGAACCTGAGAGCCATGAATTGGAATAACAACCGGTCGAAATCCGATAGCTACCCCTCTTACAAAATTGTTGTTACGTCGTCAGACGATGGTAGCTCGAATATCTTTATAGATGGTAACAAGACTGTTAATAAGAGCCGTCAGCAAAAATTAAGGGAATTGTACAAGGATTATTTTAACGAAGGCGAGCTATGAGCAAGTGTAAGGAACGCTGGAAATACGCATTAGGTTATTTTGTGGCACCTTTGAAAGCTGCATTTAAAGACAAGCTTGAGTTCTTCTTGTGGGTGCTGTTTGTAATTTTTGCCGGCCAATCAGGAACTATTATCAACGTTATCAACCGTTGTGTATTTGGCGACATGAAGTTGACGCAGAGTCTTCTTGCCGATAGTGTGTCAGGCAATTTCTATACCTTCTCACTCGTGATTATTACCTCGGCAATTGGCTCGTTGTTTATCAAACTCACTGAAAGGCGTGAACATGAACACAGGAGAATCACGGTGCTGTTTGTTGCCATTTTCTTTATGCTGAGTTTATTCAATGCTGTGTTCTTCTCATTTGCCACGCAAGACTATGCCAAAGAGTACGCTGACGTTAGTTTGTCGAATATTACTGTTGACGGGTGGCAATTGACGTTTTTCGTCGTTGCTGTTTTTGCGGCGGTTTACACTATGGGGTTGACTAAAATAAGTAAATACCCGGAGTTCGACCACCTTGAGCAGTACAAGAACGAAGAGAAACGGAACATCAATAAACTACAGGAGGGCAATAATGCTCAAAACAATGAAGCAGATGGAATAGCTATATGAAATTGCCATATATTAAAATAGAACAGCCAATAGGTACATTCTACCTTACAAGTATGCCGGCAAAGATTTTGCTGGATAAAGTGAACGTTCGACAGCGGACTGAAGATGACATTGAAGGGGTTCAGCGCGAATTGTCCAAAAAAAGAGTGACTGAGATAAGTGATTTTTGCCAGGATAGCGACGCTGTGTTCCCAACTCCTATAGTGGTGAGTGTTAATCTTAATGTCCCTTATTCGGTAAGGCCCAGTGAACGTGTAATAGAATTGCCCGATGATCAGGAATTGGGACAAGTGATTGATGGCCAGCATCGTCTATGGGGCATTAGGAAATCGGGTATTGCAGAGAATTTTGAACTGCCGGTAGTGTTGATGTTCGATTTGACACCTGAAGAGAATGCCTATATCTTTACTGTAATCAACAGTACCCAGACCAAGGTGAATAAGAGTTTGATATACGACCTCTTCGAGCTTTCAACAACCCGTAGTCCCCAGCGGACTTGTCACGAATTGGCGCGTTCACTGAATAGCGACCCCAACTCGCCTTTTTTCAACAGGTTGAAAATGCTTGGCAAAAAGGAAATAGGTCAAAAAAATGCTGTTCTTTCTCAGGGGACGTTTGTAAAACAGATGCTGCTTCTGATTTCTAAAAATCCAGATGCAGATGCACGGGCTATCAAGGCTAATTGGAAATTGGAAGATGACAATCGCCTGCCCCTTCGCAAATTCTTCATCAGCGGGAAAGACGATGTCATTTATAAAGTGTTGATTAACGCATTCGATGCCTTAAAAAACACCTTCCAAGTTGAATGGCTTGAACCGGAGACCAATATTTTGTGGAAGACTACTGGTTTCTGTGGAATAATGTCTGTTTTGAACTATATCATGAGGTTGGGCGTGAGTGAGAGGACGTTGACCTACGACTATTTCGTCCGTGTATTTGTCAATTTCAAAGACTACATTAATTGCAGGAATATATCCCTTACAAGCAAGGATTTCCCTGGGGGAGGGCAGCAGAATCAGCGAAAGTTCGCCAATTTGATGGTTGCAAGTATTGATGAAATGAAAACGAAAGATATTCTTGGCGATAAGAATGTGGATAAGGACTACAGACAATTTGTGGATGCGATTTTCGCTGATTTGGACATCGAAGAGAAGTATGAATTGGCTGAGGCAATCAGTGGTGTTTCAACCGACCTTAATTCCTTTGATGTATATGATGACGAAGAAAACGAAAGGTTAATCATTACCTATCCGTTTGCTGATATTACTTTGGAATTGAAAAAATCAGAAATGCAAGAATGCCTGAAGTGGATGGAGGAAACCTATTTCGATGGAATGGATTATGACACTTGGTATTCTTATGAAAAGGCATTAGAAAAAGACGATTAAACAATAGCGGCATACAGTCTTTACGCGCAGCTGTGACCGCTTTTAGGGGCTGAAAGGTCTTCCGCACAGCCTGAAAGCCCCATAATATAGAGTAGTGGGTTGTCCGCTGGTCTCTCAAATATGGTTCAATTCCCAGCGGACACCACAACCTTTACCGATTTAAGTGCTTAACCATTATACTAATAGATGATTTTTTACAATGTCAGATAATACAGCTAATAACACAAGAATTGCAAAAAATACACTCTTTATGAGTGTGAGAATGATTATAGTGATGTGTATATCGCTATATACCACTCGTGTCACTTTAAAGGTGCTGGGTGTGGAAGACTATGGCATATACAACGTTGTGTGTGGCTTTGTGGCTATGTTTGCTTTTCTAAACACTTCAATGAAGAATGGTATTCAACGATTCTTTAATTATGAATATGGAAGGAATGGAGAAGAAGGAGCAAATAATGTTTACAAAACTGCGCTTATTATTCAATTACTACTGGCGGCTATTATCATTATTCTAACAGAGAGTGTTGGTATTTGGTTTTTGAATAATAAACTGGTCATACCAGAAACACGAATGGTGGCTGCGAAATGGATATTCCAATTTTCCATTGTCTCTTTTTTGTTTGTTATCATGAAAGCACCGTTTGATGCGGCGGTGATGGCTCATGAAAGAATGGATTTTATTGCCATTATGAGTGTGATAGAGTCAATTCTTAAACTAATAATAGTTGTAGTGCTACCTTATGCATCGGCTGATAAATTAGTTTTATACGGTTTTTTGTTTTTGACAATAACCATGCTGGACTTTACCGCAGTTTTTATTTATTGTAAGAAGAATTTTCGGGAGATTAATTTATCAAAAGTAGAGAAAAGAAATACAAGTTTGTTTAAACCCATGTTGGAGTTTTCTGGGTGGAATTTGTTCGGGTCATTCTCTAATATGATGCGCGATCAAGGTATTAATATAATAATGAACCTGTTTTTTGGTCCAGTGATTAATGCTGCCCGTGGTATAGCAATGTATGTGAATAGTGCTGTGAATCAACTTGTCTCAAATGTTTTAACACCAGTTCGTCCTCAAGTTATCCAATCTTATTCGCGAGGTGAAATGGACAGGGTAATGCGTTTGACATTTACAATAAGCAAATTTAGCCTTTTCTTCCTGTTCATGATGATTGTTCCGCTATGTGTTGAACTTCGTTTTGTTTTAACTACTTGGTTGGGAACGGATTATCCAGAGCATACGGAAGCTTTTGTCGTTATTATTCTGTTAACGACATCGATTTTAATTCCAATGGCGGCACAAGCCACGCTTGTTCATGCATCGGGGAAAATGCGTAATTATCAAGTAATAGGTAGTATTGTAAAAGTTTTGTCAGTGCCAATTGCATATTTTCTTATGAAATTAGGTTATGCTCCTGAATGGGCGCTAATAATGGTACTTCTGTTCGATGCTATCGGTTTGTTTGTTGGTATGTTAATTATCAGAACATTAATGCCATTCAGCATTAGAAAATATACGGTGAAAGTCATTATTCCAGTGTTACCGGTTGTTAGCGCTGCTGCTATTAGTGCTTGGGGGGTGCATTCGGTTATTCCAAATGAAATCCTGCGTTTTTTCCTCGTTTGTATTGTAAGTACACTTGTTTCAGTAATGGTAATATATTGTTTTTGCCTTTCAAGAGAAGAAAAAATGCTGATAGCGAGTTATGTCGAAAAAATAAACAGTCGAATAAAAAAACGCAAATAATATAGCATATGGATAATAGTACATATAATAACATCCGAGAGTTATTTGATTTTCTAAATGATAATTGTGAATATTTGGTGTTAAGAAACTGGGATGAACTTTTCAATGAATCCATTTATTCTAATGGTCATGAGGATATTGATGTATTGTGTCGTGATATAAAGGTTTTTAAATCTTTGACCAAAGCTAAAAGAATACATATAAACAGAAATCTAGATAATTACATTGTGCCATGTGGAAACCTGAAGATAAGATTTGACATTCGTTGGGTTGGTGATGGGTATTACCCTTCAAGATGGGAAGATGAAATGTTAAACAACAAGGTTTTATCAGATTCTGGGGTGTATATAATGAACCAGACGGATTATTGTTACTCTCTTGCCTATCATGCCATTTTACAAAAACCCAAATTATCAAAGGAGTATTTTCAAAAAATACAAGAGTCCTACAAAATGAGGGAAGGTAAACCGGTGCCAAGAGACGAACAAGCAATGGTGGATGATTTGAAACTATTCTTAACCAATAATTCCTATCATGTTATTTTACCCAAAGACCCTGCAGTTTACGTTAATTGGGATATAATGAAGGAGTTCAACCAACATAAAAGTAGTAGTTATCTACTTAGGCGTCTGCTTTATAAATATAGTCTTTTGTTGGAAAGAATTCTTAGAATTGATAAAACCCGTATGTGCAATGAAAAAAAATAATTAGATATGATGTTTGGTGCGTTAATTGATAAACTCAGGTACTACCACCGATGTATGGTGGCAAGTCGTTTTTTTCGTCATAAAATCATTGAATATAAAAATGTATGTCTTGAAAAAGGTTGCTATTTTGTGGTTTGTTATCATAGAAACTATTTAATAAAATATGGTACACCGTTAGAAGACCTTAAAATAATGGATGCTGATGGCTCGATAACCCCATTTTGGTGCAGAATTGTTCCAAAAGCAGCAGCAGAATCTGTTCTGTTTCACGCACAAGCCATAATGTCGACAAATAACGGACTCCGTTTTTTCAATTTTTCAGAGGGTAAAACTTACAGAGGATTTTCGTCGAAACAAGAGGCCGAAGAATATAGCAAATCAAAAGTGTTCTTTCCATATTTCAACAGCACTACCATCACCGCCAATGATGATTATTGCATTGAGAAGATTGTAAAACACCAACCGCGCCAAAAATGGAATACGGAAGAACTCAATAGACATTTTGTGCAAGTGTACGAATGCTACATTAATTATCTGGCATCTACAACCATATCACATATTAAAGTCAAAGATCTATTCCCCCAAAATAACACTCAGTTGAATTGTTATTGGGAATTGTTTCAATCCCTATTGCAAAAAATCGAGTCCTCATTTGATGAGATACCACAAGCTTTTTGTCATTGCGATTTGCATTTCGGTAATACGTTAATTGAAGGGGATGACGTTTTTTTGATTGACTTTGAAAATGTTAGAAATGATGTTTTTTTCTATGATTTATTTAATATAATATATGTCGAATATACGGATTTTAAGAATCCTTATTTCATAGACTTATATCTTTCAGAGGATAAAGAAATAATGAATCTTTTTAAAAAGGCATTTGATTCGGTTGGAGTTCATTTTGAAACAGGGCTAAAATTTGAATATATATATCTTTTTCTATTATCCCGCCTGACTCACAATGTTGCTTATATAGAAAAAAATACAAAATTAAATAAAAAAGAGAGTAAGATTATTGAGGTTATGGATTATATCAGCAATATGTTCAACTTTATCAATAATAGGAAACGCCATGTCGTTTAAATCAATATGTATAGTAGGGGTTGACGGGACGGGTAAATCGTCAACCATTAATTGTTTGGCAGAGAAACTGTCCCAAGATGACTCATGTATTCAGTACATGGGTGCAAGGCTTTGGGAAACCAAATTGTTTAAAAAATACAATGAAAAATTACCAACCAAAAACCCTTTCATTGTATTGATACACACATTGGCTTATATCCGTGAGATGTATCATCGTTATTACAAACATAAAAAAGACAAAAACGTTGTAATATTTGACCGCTATGCTTATGAACATGCTTTGTTAAGAGAAGCAACTGATTCGGGAATAAAAGGGAAAGTGCTGGCATTCGTTTATCGAATGGCATTTGTTTGGCTTTACCCTAAACCTGGTATTACCGTGTATTTAATATGCCCCGTTGAAACATCTTTAGGCAGAAAATCAGATATTTCTACCAAAGAACAGGTTGATGCGTTTAAAAACGGGAAGGAGATTCTGGATGATTATTATCTTAATCAAAAGAAAGTATTAGTGATTGATACCTCGATAAATCAACAAGGTCAAGTGGTGGATTTGATTTTACAGGCTGTACGTTCCAAATGGAGTATAGATTAAGTATTAATAATAGAAACACATACAAGAATTTGTTATATGAGAAGGTATAATTGGTACGATGTGCTGATTGTCTTGATAATAGCAACGGTGGCATGGGGTAACTACGAAGCTTTTAGATTCTTGTATCCTATTAGGATTATTGGATTTTTTGGTTTGTTTGTTACCGCAAATAATTGGAGCTTAATTCATTCCAATTATAAAAAATGGAGTTCGTTGTTGTTGATTTGGTTGCTTTTTGTCGTGTTATCTGCTATTTGGACACCTAATGATGAAACAGGTTTTGCACAGGCAATTCATATTGCTACGCTTTTTGGCGATATGGGTTTGCTTATGTATTTGTCAATCGTGGCAAAACAACCTCAAAAATCATTGATAACAGGCTGGGTAATGATGGTTTTAATCACATTACCTATTGCCTTTTGGGAAATCACCACGGGACAACATCTCGCATCAGGCTCTTTTTCTGCGGATGCTATGCTTGCCGGTGAGCAGCGAATTTTGGCTGCTGTTACATTTGGTAATCCTAATTCATACGTGGTCGTTTTGTCATTTGCCTTGCCTTTTGTTTTGGGAGGATTGTTACTTGAAGGTACAAAAAGGAACTTTAGGCTATTGTTAATGCTGTTGTCCATTAGCATTGCTGGTATAGTAATGATTAATGCATCACGAGGGTGCGTTATATGTTTGTTGCTTGGGGTGGTTTTGTTCATTATTCTTCAACCACGTCGCAGATCTTCATGGATTCGAATTCCAATTATTTTAGCCGTTATTGCAATAATCATTAATCTTGCTTTAAACAACTCAAGAATTGACTTCTTCAGTGCTATTTCTTATAGATTTGAGAACGAAGATTTGACTGTTGGACGTATGTTTATTTATAGGGAAGCTTTTAATGCTGCAAAACATACGTTTTTTTTAGGCGGCGGAGTTGGCAGTACGGTTTACATGATGATGCAGTATTCCTCTACTCATATCAAAGTTACACACAATTGTTATTTGGAAATACTGATTGAATACGGGTTAATTATTTCTGTTGCTTTTTGGTGGTTGTTTTATAAATCCAGTATCCGATTATGTAAATCAAAAAACAATAGTGCCAAATTTATAGGTTTTTATATTGCCATATCATCCGTTTTTCTGTTTTCTGTGGACGATTACTATACTGGAGAAAGTGTTTTTTGGATATACACTGCAAGTTTAATAGTGTTGTCTTATTTATGTGATCCAAGGAAAACAAACGCTTTAGAATAATCAAATTTTAACAAGATGAAAGTTTTAATTGCTAATTGGATATATAATTGGGGCAGTACGGGGTATATTCTAAGAGACTTGGGTAATGAATTATCAGCCCAAGGAATTGAAGTGAGTATTGCATGTGGCGTTAATAAAAATAATGATACGGGGGTGTTTGCTTTTTCAAGCAATAAGGAACGTTCTGCTTATGGAAGATTGACAGGATTGGGATTGTCTCGTCTAAGAGGTAGTACTGTTTCTGCATTGAAGCTGATTCGTTTTATAAAAGAGTTTAAGCCCGACATAGTTCATCTTCATCTTCTTCATTGCACAACAATCAATCTTTATTATCTCTTACGTTATTTGGGTCGAAACAAAATTAAAACGGTGCTTACCCATCATGCGGAATTGTATTATACTGGCACATGTGGTCACGCATACGAATGTGAAAAATGGATTAACAGTGAGTGTAGAGGTTGTGAGCATCCCAATCAGGCCACCGGTTCATACCTTTTTGCAGCCCCGCATTATCATTGGAAACGTATGGCTAATGCTATTAAAGATTTCACCCCTGATGAACTGAGAAATACAGCCGTATCGCCTTGGCTACGGGATAGAGTGGTGAAATCATCCATGATGAGCCGTTTTTCATGCGATGTGGTGATTAATGGTGTTGACACTGAGGTTTTCCACAAAAGAGAGGTCTCGGGTCGTGTGTTAGAAAAGCTTGGTGGAAAAATAAATAAATATATACTATTTGCATCAGCTTTTTTTAATCCAGTCAATAAGGAAGACAACAAAGGTGGTTATTATATTGCGGAGTTGGCAAAAATGCTTCCTGATATTTTATTTGTTGTTGTTGCAACAGATTACTCGTGCACCGACCAACTTCCCCATAATATCTTGTTTTGGGGGAAAGCAGCGAACCAGATAGAATTGGCCGAATTGTATAGCAATGCGGCCATGACGGTTCTGACTTCAAAGAAGGAAACTTTCTCGATGATATGTGCCGAATCTTTATGTTGCGGTACTCCCGTTGTGGGTTTCTTGGCAGGCGGACCCGAATCCATCGCCATCCCTGAATATTCTTCTTTTGTGGAGTATGCCAATCTCCAATTGTTAAAAAAGGAAGTTTTGTCGTTTTTCGACAAGAAATTTGATTCTACAAAAATATCTGAAAAATCTATTACAAAATTTTCTCGCAAGGCCATGACAGATGGTTATATCGACACCTATAAAAAAATATTAAATGAATGAGTATAATACTTTGAATATGGAAAACAATTATCCTCTCTTTACAGTAATCATTCCGCAAAAGGACAGGGCGGAATATATGTATCACACGCTCCGAACCTGTATGATACAGGATTATCCCAATTTCGAGGTCATTGTTTCGGATGACTGTAGTGAGGATGATTCGGTAGAGGTAATCAGTAAACTGGCTGAGCAGGATCACCGTATCAAACTATTTGCCCATAAAGAGCACCTCGGCATGCGCGACAATTTTGAGTTCGCTCTCAACCAGGTACGTCCAGGATATGTAATGGCTCTTGGTGGTGACGATGGTTTGGTGCCTGGGTGCATTTGGCGCATGTATGAGATACTGAAAGAGTCTGGAAAACAACTTTTGGCATGGCCACCGGCCACATTTGGCTATCCGTCAAAAGAGGGTGGTAGAAATATCTTTTACATGAATCGAAAGAAAAAATCGGGAATCAAGATTATCAAGTCGTCTGACTTTTTGAACAAGATTACGAAGACTTTCAATTACCAAATTGATGAATGTCCAATGTTCTATATGAAGGGGGTGGCTTCAACCGAATTAGTGAATAGGGTGAAATCACGTACTTCGGATGGCTCTTTTTACCACTGTCCCACGCCTGATGGTTTCAGTGGTGTTGTGCTTGCTGGTGAGGTGGAAGACTATGCATTTGTGGAGGAGCCTTTATCTATTGTTGGCGCTTCACCAAAGTCACAAGGCCAAAACTACACACGAACAGATGAAAAGTCGAGAAAGGAAGCCGAACAGTTTTTCAATGATAATATTCGCCGTACTATGCATGAGAAATTGGCTTCGCAGCCTTATTCCCCGCTCCAAACCATCATGACTGCAGATTACCTGCTTACAGCGCATGATTTACCTGGCTGGCCAGGGAAATGTGAGCCCGTATCAATCGAAAACCTTTTAAGAGTTACTTTTAAAAGGCTTGAAACCCACTCCATGCCCAATGATCTTTTGGTGCGTGAACTAAAGATTATGCGTGAAATTGCCCGTCAGCATAATTTGGAACCGTTGTTCAATGAATTGATGCGAAGCACCAAACGACGTGTGGTTAAAACGAAACAGGTTCTAGGATTTGTATTAACTAATTCCATCCGGTTTGACGGTAGTGAGATAGGTATAAACAACATCTTTGATGCTGCTATAGCAGTTCCTTTCATTAACAGTTTCTATAATAAAGTTTCGTGGAGCTCATTTTTGCGGCTTGTTAAAAATGAGTTTGCTGTTCTAAAACGAACAAGAAAATATACTACTGAAATGTTGCCGCAAATAGATGAAGATTGTAAGTGATTAAAAACAATTGGTTATGAATATTCTCCTTCTTTCCTCAATATATCCTTTACCGTCTGACAACAAAGGAACTCCCGTTTGTCATTATTTTGCGCGCGAATGGGTGAAAATGGGACATAATGTCCGTGTAGTACATAATGAGCCAAGGTTCACATTGCCTTTATATTGGGTGGCGAAATTGTTTCGCCAAAAAATAGTGGCTAAAACAGGAGCTGTGGTTTATACTAAACGTATTAAGGATGCCAACTATGTAATGGAAAATGTTCCTGTTATGCGCTTGTCGTTGTTTAAACCTATACCGCATGGTAATTTCACCAGAAGGTCTTTTAATAGTGCTTTGCGAAAGATTGTCTTTAATCTAAAAAATGAGGGTTTTACACCAGACATAATTGTAGGCCATTTCCCCAATCCCCAACTTGAACAGGTAGCAAGGTTAAAAGATATTTGGCCTAATGCAAAAAGTGCAATCGTTATGCACGGTGAAATAGGACTAATGAAAAAAGTATATGGTGAAAGACTGATGGGATTGTGTGATAAAATTGATGCATGGGGTTTCCGCAGTGAATCAGTTCGTAAATCTTTTATCAAGCATGTGATGCCTATTGAGCATAGCTTTATCTGCTATAGCGGAATACCAGAGGAATATATAACAAATGAAAATAAGCATGTTTTCAGTAGTTTATTGCATAATTTTCTATATGTGGGTGAAATGATCGAAAGGAAGTACCCTTTGCAAGTAATGGATGCTTTGCAAAAGGCATATCCGAATAAAGACTATCAACTTACTTACGTTGGCAATGGAGGCTTATTAAACGATATCAAGGAGCGTGTGAGCAGGGAGCAGCTTGCAGACTGTGTGTCGGTCTTAGGAAGGATACCTCGTGAAGAAATACGCGCTAAGTATGATGCTGCAGACTGTATGGTGATGATTAGCCGTGGTGAAGCTTATGGGTTGGTTTATTTGGAGGCCATGGCACGTGGATGTATTACAATAGCCAGTAGGGATGAAGGCTTTGATGGTGTGATTATAGACGGTGAAAATGGGTTCTTGTGCAAAGCGGGAGATGCGGATGAATTGGCTAATATCATTTGCCGTATTAATAACCTGAAACCAATTGAAAGGCAACGGATATCAGACAATGCCATTACAACAGCACAATCACTGACTGATTACAAAGCGGCAAAGCGGTATATTGATGATTTGATAAATGCATAAGTAATGAAACTTGACAAATTTACAGGCGAGGGAGTCCGTATCAGCCCCTTGGCCAAAATCGGAAATAACGTTAAGATTGGTGACCGCACTGTCATCTACGACAATGTGGTGATAGGCGACAACACCATTATCTGCAACGATTGCGTGATAGGGGAACCTTTAAAC
>JAEEGL016703292.1_pt1 | contig 12719 bp, 13 predicted proteins | sample 9134231 | NCBI WGS metagenome assembly JAEEGL01 (sample SAMN16246548, study PRJNA631951) | gut metagenome | biome: gut microbiome; feature: rumen; material: fiber-attached | host: Bos | place: Iran: Karaj | collected 2018-10 | reverse complement strand
TGACGGAAAGATTGTTTCTTTTGAATATACTAATATAAGTACAAATGGTATTACCTTTAGTACCGGCCACTCCCTCAATACGGGTATTATCGCGTTTGACGATACTGGCTTTACGATTCATCTAGTAATCAAAATGAACCCAAAGAATAACGGCGGTAAAATGCTTGTTTCAGCATTTCAGCAAAACAGCGGTAGTTCAAACTATGCTGGATTTACTTTCTATTGTTATAGTCAACAATATTTCTATCTTAATGCCTCCACTTCGTCTTCGATTACCGGGACCAGTTTCGGTACACACATCAATAATGATGGTTGGCGAGTTCAGAATCAGGAGAATACTTTTACTTTAGACCTTACTTATACGCCGGCGCCAAACAAAAGTATTTCCGCCACCTTCACACCAGTTCGCTCTGGCTCTAGTAGTTTTAGCAGCAATGACACTAATTTGATGGCCTACATTCCAAACAGCCTAGAAAATGCTACTATCATCTTGAGTGGTACCGGCATCAATAGCTCAAAAGACCTATCAAATGCCGTAATATACGAGTTTAGTGTGACGAAACCTTAATTCTTTTGTATTCGTTTTTAACAATTTCGTTAATGATTTCTGCTGCTTCGTGTATTTGTTCTTCGGTATTAGTTTCGCCAAGCGTTAATCGCAAAGATCCAGCAATCTGTTCGTCTGAAAGACCAATCGCTTTTAGAACGTGCGAACGTACTCCCTTAGAAGCCGCACAAGCCGCTCCGGTCGCTACGTAGACCCCCTTTTCTTCAAGAAGGAACACTAATCGTTCCGCATCTATACCATTATAGCATAAAACTATGAAATTGTCAAGCGCATGCTTTTTGTTGATAAGTTCGTAATCTTTTAATTCAGATAATAAGGTCTTCTTCCATTCGGCGTATTGTTTCCGATTCCCGTTTAGATGTTTCTTTGCTAGTTCAACTGCTTTGGCGAATCCGATTACCCCGGGAACATTCTCGGTTCCCGATCTTAACCCATTTTCCTGACCACCACCATATGTCAAAGGTTTTAATCGTGCTTCATGCGAAACATAAAGCGCTCCGACCCCCTTTGGACCGTAAACCTTCGCCGCATTCAGAGTCAATAAATCAATTCCCATTCTTGCGACATTAATATCCAATAGATTCAAAGCCTGCGACGCGTCGGAATGTAATAATAACTGAGTTTTAATTCCCCGTTTCATCCGGTCTAGTTTAATCTCGCGAATAATTCCCGCAATTTCCGCCATCGGCTGAATCGTTCCAAGCTCATTATTTGCTAGGCTAACCGAAATCAGCTCTGTCTCGTCAGTAATCTTTTTTCTTAAATCATCTAAATCAATTAATCCAGATGGGAGAACCTTAATCGCCTCCCCGCCATATTGTCCCGCTACGCGTCGCACTGAATCATGCTCGGTCTTGAGATATAAAACTTTTCCTTTAGTACTCGTAAATGCGAGGTTATTCGCCTCAGTCGCTCCGGCAGTAATAACAAGATCAGATGCCTTCGCCCCGATAGCATGTGCGATTGTCGCTTTCGCCTCTTCATAATCATGCGCTACTTTCTTCGCCGGAAGATATGCTGCCGATGGATTAAAAAAATCAGTCGAAAAATACGGTTCCATTGCGTCTAGAACCTTTTTAGAAACCGGTGTTGCTGCTGCATGGTCAAGATAAATCATAAAAATATTATAACATAAAGTAGCGAAAAATAAAAATGCTAAAAGTCTGAAACGGATACTTCTACATGATATAATTTTTAAAAGGAGGTCTCATGAAAAGGTGTTTTGACGCCAGGAAATATTTAAAAATTCAGAAAAAGAAGATTAACGAGCGAATTCGGATGTTCGATAAACTCTATCTCGAATTCGGCGGGAAGTTGATCGATGATCAACACGCCGCTCGCACTCTTCCCGGATACCTCCCTGACCTCAAAATTAGACTTTTACAAGAGTTCAAAGACCGCGCCGAAGTGATTCTTTGTATTAATGCCGACGCTATTGAAAAAGCAAAAATTCGCGCCGATCATATGATTACTTATGAAAGCGAAGTCTTACGATTAATTGAGTTTTTGCGTAACAAAAGCATTACGGTTAGTTCGGTCGTAATCACCCTCTTTAAAGGACAGAAAAAAGCCGAAGATTTTGCGAAAAAACTTAAAGATTATAATGTAAAAACCTATTTCCACACCTTTACAAAGGGTTATCCGACCGACGTCGATACGATTGTTTCCGACGAAGGATACGGCGCGAATCCATATATTAAGACTACTAAACCTCTAGTTATCGTTTCGGCTCCTGGCCCTGGTTCCGGGAAACTCGCGACTAGTCTTTCTCAGCTCTATCATGAGTCCAAAATGGGTAAGAAAGTTGGATATGCGAAGTTCGAGACCTTCCCGGTTTGGGATTTACCTTTGAAACATCCTGTTAATGTCGCCTATGAAGCCGCGACTGCGGATTTAAATGATAAAAACATGATTGATAATTTCCATCTTGAAAAATATGGAATCTCGGCCGTGAATTATAATCGTGATCTTGAAACCTTCCCGGTATTAAAGGAAATTTTGACACGCATTTCCGGGAAAAGTATCTATAACTCTCCAACCGACATGGGCGTAAATGTGATTGGGCAATGTATTACCGATGACGTCGCGGTGAGAAGAGCCGCCAAGGACGAAATTATCCGCCGCTACCTTCGTGCTATGACGGATCTTAAAAAAGGTATTGTTAACGAAGACGTTCCGAAACGTATTAAACTCTTAATGAACGAGTTGAAGATTTCGGAAGCCGACCGTCCAGTTATCGCAAAAGCCGAAGAAAAGCGCAAAAAATCGGGCGATAAACCGAGCGCCTGTATTGCTGTAGGAAAAAAGTTCATCGTTGGAAGAAAAACCGATTACCTTTCACCGATTTCTAGTACCTTCTTGAATACGATTAAAACTTTAACGAAAATTCCGGACGAAGTCGATCTAATTGCCCCAACCATTTTAAAGCCGATTCTCGATATTAAAAATCAAGTCTCAAATTTCACAAGAAAACAACTAAAACTGGACGAAGTACTAATCGCACTTTCAATTTGTTCTACTACGAATCCGACCGCGAAAAAAGCCCTAGAAAGTCTTGAAAAGCTAAAAGGCGCTGAGCTTCATGCGACTCACTTAATCCCCGACGATGAGTTCGTCGCCCTCGCTAACCTCGGGATCAACGCTACTTGCGGGACTGAACTTGATCTCGGTTGAATCATCTTGAATTAGAATTAGATTTCCACTATCGATTCGATATTCAAACTCATCATTTAAGGTATAAAGCCAATCGGTTTCGATTTTGAACTTATTGTCTTCTATTGCCCAGATAAAATCGTAACTGTTCAGATAATTATTTGTCGTCAATTTTCCCTTCCCGATTTCAGTAAATGTCCAAATCACCCCCGGCTCATCTTCTTTGACCCAGCTATCAACCGAAACTAAGTATTCTCCGTCTTGCAGCGAAACGCCTTTATTTAAATCTAAAATCAAAAAAACCACGCCAACAATCAGCGCGATTAAACCAATGATAAAAATAATAATAGAGAGAATCTTCTTCTTTTTCATAACCCCATTTTAGCAATAGAGTTTTGATTTTACAAGCTCAAGATAGCTCTTCGCCGCTAGGCGGAAATTGTTGAGTTCGTCGCCCTCGATTTTTATATAATTCTCCCCAGCGACTTTCTTATAAACCCCAGTTGGTCTTACTTCGTAACGAATTGTCATATTTTGAAGATTACCAAAAGTATCAGTCCAGTCTTCATGCCAAATCCAGACATTACCTTTGTGCTTAAAAAATTCTCGATTATGTCCAACCGGAATCGGCCCAAATAGCGTCCTTCCGAGTTCGGATTCAGCGTTTACTAAATCATCATAGCTAAAGCGATTAGAATAAGACTCTTTCTTAAGAAAAAAAACATTGTCTAAACCAAGAGTTTTATTTAACAATTCCTTAAGCGACATTTTTCAATCTCCTCTGCAATTTCATTTAACTCCTGGTAGATTTCAAAACTCTTATCGGCGCCATCAAAATTATAAGCCGGTTTGTCACCGAACGAAGGGATTTTGAAAATCTGTTTCTCGTCCATTTTATAATTATACCACGAAAACTTTATTTAGTCAATTTAAACAGAGTATTAACGTTACTAGTCGTTGTTTTTGCCACCTCTTCTTCAGAAACTCCTAGCTTATCTGCCAACCATTTTGCGATATAGGCGACATATGCCGGCTCATTCGTTTCTCCACGATATGGAAAAGGTGCTAAAAATGGCGCATCTGTCTCTAATATAATCCGGTCTAAAGGTGGAGTCGGTAAGGTTGAATATGTTGCGAGTCCATTCACGCCGATATAGAAATTGGTCTCGTTGAGAATTCGTTTTAATACCTTTTTACTATCTGTGAACGAATGTATTACCCCGCGAACTGTTGGATATTTCGCGACAGTATCAAAAAAATCCGGAAAAGCTTCACGCACGTGAAATGAAATTGGTAGATCATTCTCAACTGCCAGCTGTAACATCTCTTCAAATAGCTTAATTTGTGCTTCGCGATCAAAACCGTCGTAGTGGTAATCTAGGCCTACTTCCCCGATAGCAACTAGTTTATCTCGCTCGGGGGCGCGTCCGACCGGCGCTACACCTCGCTGAGATAAACTAGTTGCATTCTCAGGATGTATGCCGTAAGTCCAATAAACACCATCGTGTTTATTCGCAAAGTCACGAGCCACTAAAGAATCTTCCGGGTCGGTTCCGATACAAATGATTTTCTTAACTCCCGCTTTAAAAGCACGTTTAATCATCTCTTCAGCTTGTTTTTCGGCGAAGAACTCTCTATCGTGGAGATGGCAGTGTGCATCAATTAACACGGTTCTCTCGCTTCCTTTTAATTGGGTCGAGCTGACGTTTTCTAAGTCTTAAGGATTTCGGAGTCACTTCAAGCAATTCATCGTCCAAAAGGAAATCTAGACACTGCTCTAGTGACAATTGCGTATAAGGTGTCAACTGAATCGCTCCATCCGAAGCGTGTGTTCGCATATTAGTTAATTGCTTCTCGCGACAAATATTAATATCAATATCTTCCTTTTTGTTCGAAAGACCAATAATCATACCTTGATAAACCGGCACTCCAGGTGGAATAAAAAGAATTCCACGCGCTTGCGTCGCATCGAGCGCATAAGCTGTCGACATTCCATCTTCGAACGCGACTAATGCTCCGTTTCGTTCCGGTCGATAGCGTCCTTCAATTGGGCGATATCCCGAAGGAATGCTAGACATTATCACCGTTCCTTTAGTTTCAGTCAATAAATCATTTCTTAAACCGATCAAAGCAGCAGTAGAAATTTCATATACGAATCGAGTCGTTCCAGTAGTCGTCATTTCCTGGGACTTTAATTCTGCGTGTCGGATTCCAAGTTCCGAAGAGACTGCACCCACATATTCCGGGGCCACTTCAATCGTTAAATCTTCCATTGGTTCACATTTCTTACCATCAATTTCGCGATAAACCACTTCCGGTCTCCCGGCTTCAAGTTCATATCCTTCGCGTCGCATGGTCTCGATTAAAACGGATAAATGTAATTCTCCACGCCCAGAAACCTTATAACCCAGTCCATCTGGTTGTAACTTTAATGCAATATTAGTTTCGAGTTCTTTCTCAAGCCTCTCTGCAATTTGTCGTGAAGTCGTAAATTCGCCTTCACGTCCCTTTAATGGCGAAGTATTCGGCCCGATATAAATCGATAGTGTTGGAGCTTCGAGTTCAATACCCGGTAATGCTTCCGGATTATCGCCGGTCGCAATCGTATCACCGATATTTGCTTCCGAAACTCCAGTTATTGCAACAATATCACCCGCAATCGCTTCTGGCACTTCTTCTTTTGAAAGTCCTTTATAAATAAATAGATTATCAATCTTGCTATTTTTCGCTGTGCCGTTATGTAGAATCTTTACGCTCTGGTTTTTCTTTAATTTCCCACTAAAAATTTTGCCAATACAATATTTACCCAGATAATTATCACCAGCCAACGCTGCTACCAGTAACTGTGCCGATTCTGAATCCGAATCGACAGAAGGCGCCGGAATATCATTAATAATTGATTCAAAAATTACATGTAAATCATCGTCAAGCTCAGTAGTTTTTCCCGCCTTACCTTCACGCGCAATCGCGTAATAAACCGGATAGAATAGCTGCGACTCATCCGTAGCGAGCTCTAAGAATAAGCTTTCAATTTCCGACAAAACTTCCGGAATGCGCGCCGCCGGTTTATCGATCTTATTAATAATCACAACTGGTTTTAGTCCTAAACCAAGAGCCTTAGATAAGACAAATTTTGTTTGCGGCATCGGACCTTCTTGTGCATCAACAATCAAAAGTACTCCATCCGCCATATTGAGTGTACGTTCAACTTCTCCTGAAAAATCCGCGTGACCTGGTGTATCAATAATGTTGATTTTATAGCCTTCATAGTAAACACAAGTTTGCTTCGCCGTAATCGTAATACCGCGCTCATGCTCCTGATCCATCGAGTCCATGATTAAAGTCTGGCTCATTTCCGCTTGGTTGTCGCGAAAAGTATGCGACTGCTTCAAAAGACCATCGACTAAAGTCGTTTTTCCATGATCAACGTGTGCTATAATCGCCACATTTCGAATTTTATCTTTATTTAAAGCCATAGGAAAAATTATACCATAAAAACTAACAAAAAACAACCAGTATAAACTGGTTGTTTTTGAAGATTTTACTCTTTTGTATTGCGTTTCCTAGAAACGATTGCACTTGCTATTAATATGACAAATAGTATAGCTGCAAATGTAATTAACGGAGTGAAATTAATCGTAGCCGAAGCCCCTTCCTCGTTAGTTAATTTACCGGTATCAGGAGATTCCGAACCGTCTTCTTCCTCTTCTCCTGGTTCTTCATCTTCACTGATATCACCGATTTCAACCGATATCCAATCGCCACCATCATAATTTGCGCACTTTAATGTGTAGCCATCCACCGGCATTTCAAATGATCCGTCGAAAGCAGCATTCTCTACCTCGGCCGAACCAAACATTATTTCCTCTCCAGCTTTATCAGACAAGATACAAGAAACCGCTACGACAGAATCATCTGTTGTACCGGAGAAAACGATCTCTCCAGTCGTCTCATTTTGTTCAGCTTCAAGTGTTAAAACATCGTTTCCGACAGCACTTGCTCCAACTGCAATCACTAAGGATACGATTAAACTTGCTATTGTAGTTTTTGAAAATGTTTTGCTCATTTTTTCTCCTTATCCTTTTAGTGCCTATAGATTGACATTGATTCGTAAACTCCAAGCCCAGACCCTGCCAAAGTACCTGCATAGATTAATTGTGTTGTTCCAGCTTTTCTCGCGTTAAAGTAAACACCATCTAAATCATCCGAGAAACCAGGTTCTTCTTCAATCACATAGGTTGCCATTTTTAGGTTCAATCCAGCTTCAGTTTCATATTTATACATAATATTACCAAGTCCATCATCAATTCTCTGAGCATTGGTCATTTCCTTCTCGACGATAGTGCCATCATTATATACGTAAGTCGCAATTAATTCATAATCGCTATAGCTCGTTTCCGCATCGAAATAGAAAGTTGTCTGTACTGATTCTTCGCGAATCCAGTTGTCTAGGATCGATCGCTCGACGTCTAGATAATAATCATGTCCGTCAGTATCTGTAATCTTAAAGATAACCGCATCATAGTAATTCGAATGGAAGATAAACTCATATTCATTGCCGTTACCGTTAATAGTAATTGCACCTTCCGGAGCATGTAAAGCTTCGATACTTGCGATATTAAGTCCACCTATTTCAGATGCCTTAATTCTAACCGTGTCCTCAAGTAAGATTGAATGCATTATTGCCGGATTTTCTTCAGTCGTCCCCGAAATATCAATCGCATCTACATAAGTTGCATCTTGGTAAGAGAATGGTACGTAATGTAAGTCGCTCAAATCTCCAAGTGTGATGGCTTTATAATTATCGTTATAGATTGTAAGCCTAAAGTTTCTATCACCGTAGCTAACGTAAGAGCTATTACCTTGCGATTCGCCAACTGGTTGTAGTTTGACGCCACCACCTTCTTCTAATCCGTGTTCATCGAAGTATTGATCGACGCAATCATGTAAAGCACCCTGATCGCCATTATCTTCGCAAATGCCTTCGTCAACTAACCATCTCTCCATCGTAAACTTTTCTAAGCCACGGAAGAAGTAATGGATATCAACATCACTCCAGTCGACATCATCTACAGTTTTACCTTCACCGTAATTTCTTTCTACCCAACCGTCAACCGAAGTTTTTAATGCCATACCGCGAATATAATCTTCATCTTCGAAAGCACCGAATTTATCAAATACTCTCGCTGGATCAGTAATATCAGTTACAGTGTTAGCTGCATAGTATTCTGTCTCGAAATTATCGTTTCTAATTTCAGGGAACAAATGCAAACATACTTCAGAATCATCTTCGCCACAAGCCCAAACCACATATGCCGCCCCGTCGAAATGTTGAACTTCGCGGAATCTAATCATGAAGTTTTCATCTTGTAATAGATTTTCATCATTATACGGGTAAGGGTTATCATTTAGATAAAGATATTCAAACGGAGAGTCGCCCGAAGTGATAAAATGTATACCGTTAGAAACGACTGAAGTGTCGACGTCGGAAATCTTAACATTGCAACTCTGATCGGAACTACATTTTACACTTACTCTATCAGGCACAACCTCATGTCTAGCTCCGTCCTCAATTAGGAGAGTGAAGAAGCCATCGTCTCCAGCTACATTTATTTTTAATTTATCACCGGTCTGTCCTAAGCCTAACTCTTCTTGGCTCGCTCCATCAAGTGCCACGATACTTATCTCGGGTGATGAAACATTAAAATTAAATGATAATGTTACTGTGTCGGCCCAGACGCTTACCATATGCGATAATGGCAAAAGTATAGACACACCAAGCAACCCAACTATTGCGATTACTGTTGGGATTTTTCTTAGTTTAATGCGCATTTTTCTCCTTAAGCTTACTTACATTATCATTTTATTCATAAACACTATTTTTGTCCAGTATTTGGAGCCTTTGGAATTAAAATGTCAGATTCATTATTTATAATCGTACTTACCCCATTTCCACGTAAAGTATCAGTTATCGACACTAAAGTGATTTCAGTCGTAGATTTACTATCTAAGTCTCCAATTATTATTTCATCCAAATCTGTAACGCCCATTATTTCATCATTAATAATTACAATTGCTCGATCCCCTTTATTTGCAAATTCAATCTTTATTTCGGAATCGGATAATTCAGTGACATTTGTTATCTCTAAAGTAGGCAATTCAATAATATAATCTTCTTCTACGCGCGGCAAACTATCGTATCTTTCCATGATAAAATCTGTCAACAAATTTATTTCATTAAAATTTGTTATTAGCATACCGTCGGTCTTTTTCGCTAATTCACTATATTCGGACGTTAACTCTTCATTCGTAATAATATAAAAGTTAACTGGATCGATTTCTTTACTCAACCTCACAACTTCATCAAGTGTAATACCGTCACGATCAGGTAATAAAAACGGTGCGTCGGTTAAAACTACAACTGACTTAGTTGCCCCAAATTTCCATTTTAAACTTTTCATCGCTGAAAAAGAAGCGGAAAGTAATGATTCATTGGTATCACCTCCACCATCAGCTTCGATCGCTTCGAGTTTCTGTTGTATTACCTCTATAGTACAAGTATCAAAATTACAATGCTCAACTGGAGAATACGGATCGTCTAAGTCGCGATAATCGTAAAGCGCGACTCTACCGCCAGATTCTAGAGTTAAAATCGCGAGTCGTAACGCTTCGGCTTTATACTCTTCAATCATTCCGCTCATTGAGCCGGTCGAATCTAACATAATGACCGTATCATGTGGCGAAGTTAGACGATTTTCTATTCCAAAATACTTTGTGACTTTGTCGTATATTACTTTCGATGCATCTTCGAACAGACCATCGGAATCATATTTTAGGTGATCACTAACACCTAAATACGAACTACAGAATACGTCCGTCTTATTGCACCATGTCCCGACTTTTCCGATTAAGCTTTCGGGTTCGTATGGCACGAATGCGCCGAGTAAACCTTTATACGCCTGACAATCTGGTACATACATCCGATAATCCGATAAGTTTTTCCCACTACAAGCTGCGGGAATTAGACCTTCACCTTCCGGTAAATAAATTTTTGGATCACCGAACGTCGCGGCATATATAATTCTATCCGGGTTTAACCCGCTTAGCGCTTTCGAAACGACAATTGCGCCTTGCGAATAACCACCAAGTACATATTTAGTGTTTCTACAAGACGAACTATTTACCATTTCTTGTAACTTATTCACTCCATCATTTACGCTATCACCAAAGTCATACATTTCCCCACCACCAACATACGCTCCTAACGTGACGTCTAATTTTTTAAATCCAATTCCAATTGCAGTATAGTCTAAATCAATAAATTCATAACTTAAACTTGTCGTCATAAGCTTTTGCTCTATTGTGTTCTTAAACTCTAAATAATCTTTCGTCGTCCATCTCTCCCCGCCAGACCCTCGTGCGAATACAACTCGAAGGTCTGGACAACTTTCCGCCTCCGCGATTTTTGGCGGAGTCGCTCCTCCTAAAACCACGGCCAAACAAATAATTAAATATTTAATTTTACCTCGCATTTTTCTCCTTATTTAATTAATGCGAAAGTATAGGCACGAGTTATTTAGTTTTTCAACCCCGCACAATTGCTTATGGTATAATAGAACGCAATATGGATAAACAAACTGAATGGGATGAGTATTTTATGAATATTGCCGAAGCAGTCGCGGCAAAATCAAAAGATCCCTCAAGCAAAATGGGCTGCGTGGTGGTTGATAAAAACAAACGTGTCGTTTCCCTTGGATATAACGGCATGATTCAAGGCGCCGACGAATCGAAAATGACCCTTTCCGAGCGTCCGATGAAATACTATTTTGCCATTCATTCTGAAATGAATGCGGTCCTATTTGCGCACCAAGATTTATCCGGTTGTACGATTTATAATCGCGTCGCAACTTGCGAAAACTGCTTGAAATATTGTTTACAAGCCGGAATCAAACGTTTTGTCTATAAAGAGCTTCGCGTCCATTCCCACTCTACCGACCCGAAAAGATCAATGACCAATATCGAAACCGATGAGGCCGTTATAAGGCTTCTCGTATCTATGCCGGAAGTCAAAACCCTCAACCTCTCGAACGGAAAGACTTATATTGAAGACATTTTAGATTCTTACGAAAAAGACTCGGAAGAATACAAGCGCTTAGCTAAGTGGGTTGAAAAACCTACCATTGTATAGGTTTTAAATCATTCTCTTTTAAAAACTCATTGCATTTTGAAAACGGTTTGCTGCCGAAAAATCCAGCATAAGCTGACAATGGCGAAGGATGCGCAGATTCTAATACTAAATGTTTCGAAGTATCAATTAAAGCTTTTTTGTTTCTCGCATCTCGTCCCCATAGAATAAACACTAAATGCGGTTTAGTTTCATTTAAATATTTAATTACTTCCGTAGTAAATATTTCCCATCCTTTCCCAGAATGAGATTTTGGTTTATGAGCTTCAACCGTTAAAACAGTATTGAGTAGCAGCACTCCTTGTTTTTGCCAGTTTACCAAACTCCCCCGCGGGTTTGCATGTTTACCAATATCATCATCAATCTCTTTATATATATTAATTAAGGAAGGTGGAATTGGCTGTGAATTCGGCACTGAAAAAGCAAGTCCTTCCGCTGCTCCAGGCGTATGATAAGGATCTTGTCCTAAAATTACAACTTTAACGTCATTTAAATCCGTCGCAAAAGCGCGGAACACTAAACCCTTTTTTGGAAAAATCGTTTTTGTTTCATATTCATTATGTAAAAACTCTGATAATTCTTTAAAATATGGTTTCTCAAATTCCGCTTTTAGGAAAGGTTTCCAACTCTCATGCATGGTATAATTATAGCATGGCGAAACTATACTTTAGATATGGCGCTATGGGATGTGGTAAGACGATGCAACTTCTCCAAGTCGCCTTCAATTATGAAGAGCGCGGCCATGAGGTCTGCGTGATTAAACCAAAAACCGACACGAAAAATGGCTCAAAGCTTTTAACTCGTATTGGACCTGAGCGCGAGACAAACTTCTGTTTCGATAAAAAGACCGATTTATATAAGGAGGTCTTAAAAAACTATGATGACGTTCATTGCGTGTTAGTTGATGAAGCGCAGTTCTTAACTCCGGAACAAGTCGACCAATTAATGCTCATCACGATTAAACTTAATATTCCTGTGATGGCTTATGGGCTTCGTCTAAATTTTCGCCAAAAAGATGGTGGATTTGAAGGTGCGACTCGTCTTCTTCAAATCGCCCATGATATTGAAGAAATCAAAACAATCTGTGAGTGTGGGCATAAGGCAACCTTGAACTGTAGATTTTTAGATGATAAATTGGTTACAGATGGCCCAGATATTCTAATTGATGATGGAAAAAGTAAAATTGAATATCGTGCTCTATGCCCAGCTTGTTATGAAAAATACTTGGAGAAAAAATAATGTATATCGTAATTGAAGGCCAAGATGGAACCGGAAAAGACACGCAAGCAGCTTTATTAAAAGAGTATTATGAGT
>JAEEGL015784432.1_pt1 | contig 12719 bp, 14 predicted proteins | sample 9134231 | NCBI WGS metagenome assembly JAEEGL01 (sample SAMN16246548, study PRJNA631951) | gut metagenome | biome: gut microbiome; feature: rumen; material: fiber-attached | host: Bos | place: Iran: Karaj | collected 2018-10 | reverse complement strand
TAGGAACGGAGAGACAATATGTATTACGACTATCATACTCACACATGTTTTTCGGAGGACTCCGAAGCGCCGGTAGACTCCATGATACAGGTGGCTATCGCCAAAGGGATCTGCGAGCTCGCAATCACCGACCACTACGACCCGGATTACCCGGATCCCGAATACGATTTCATTCCGGATTTCCCGGAGTATCACAAGATGCTTACTGAGAAGCAGGCGGAATACACCGGAAAGATCAAGATCGTCAAGGGCCTCGAGATCGGCCTGCAGGAAGGCGCTCTCGACGAGACGCCGACGATGGAGAAGGCTCTCGCGGCTGCGAACGCTTTCCCGTACGACTTCCTGATTGGATCGTTCCACTGCTTCTGCGGCTACGACCTCTATACGGCGGACTACTCAAAGATGGAAGAAAAGCAGGTCCTGCCTGATTTCTACACGCATATGTACAACTGCCTGAAGGCTTACAAGAACTATGACATCGTCGGCCACTTCAACGTCGTCGACAGATATGTCCCCTTCGAGCTCGACTACTCGAACTGCATGGACATCGTCGAGGCGATACTGAAGATGATCATCGAAGACGGTAAAGGTATCGAGCTGAATACTTCGAGCTTCAGATACGGCATGGGCGAGCGCACGCACGCTTCGTCCGAGATCCTGACGATGTACCGCGAGATGGGCGGAGAGATCGTGACGATGGGTTCGGATGCGCATAAGCCCGAGGACCTGGCAGATCATTTCGACCGCGCGAGGGAGATACTGACAGGACACGGGTTCAAGTATTTCGCGACATTCGAAGACCGCAAGATCAAGATGGTGAAGTTCTAGCCTGGGGAAAGGAAACGAGGCCTCTGTCTGAAAGGACAGGGGCTTTTTTGTTGCCGTGAGGCGGCTGCTTTGTTTTAAGATGACGGGTCTCCCCTGACGCGCTGACGCTTGTCTTCCGTTATCCTGTCTTTGTGCGGATGCAGGATAACGGCTGGCAGCGTGGATCATGGATGATCCACGTTTGGGTGTTTGCCGGAGATTGGTCGACTTGGTGGACAGGTTTGGTGTTTGACGGGTGTCGGTTGACTGGATATTATTTCCAATGTATACTGTTGGAAAATATTGGCATTGCTCTTTATGAAAAAAGGTACCGACAGCATATGGATAAAACCGCACATATACGAACAGCAAGAGACACGGTAGTTACGCCTTCGGGAATGGAAAAAATCGGCTTCCTCAGAACTGCATCTGTCTTCATAAAGGAACGCCTGAACGCAGATCGTGAAGAGATCAGTTCCATGAAAATGGAACTGTCACTTATTGAGGAAGGACGTCTTCGCATCCATGCAAAACCAGAAAGAAACAAAGTCTATTTCGGTTTGATGTCACCGTGGGATGCTCGCGAAGTCAGTATCACTGAAGACAGATCCCGGATCCATCTTATTGCAAGGCGCAAATATCTCGAATCAAGAGTGAAACAAGCAGAGTCCAACTGCTATAGATTAAGCAGAGTGCTGAACAATATCGATCACATCTGCAATGAAAACCGGATCAGGAATGACCTTCAACGCTTTTCTGCGGCCGGACTCGATCTGTGCAAGATCATCTTTTCAAAGGAACAAAACGAGTGGATAGATAAGCCATATTCTCCAAACCCATTCCACAAAGAGAATCTGAGATACTCCACTTCCGGTGGTATAGCTGTCCGCTCCAAATCAGAAGCATTCATCGGCAATACATTGGAAAACCTAGGGATCCCTTATCGATATGACGATCTTGTCGACATTGGAAAAAGTACGTACGGAGACAAACTCTTTCGTGATTCGTACTTTGCAGATTTCAAGATCCCTAATCTCAACGGAGGGATCACGATCCATGAGCATTTGGGAGCATTCGATATCGAAAAGTACCCGGATAACTCCTTGAAACGCTTGAATGATTATCACAATTCGGAGCTTTACGAACTGCCCGGTCGAAGAGTCCAGCACAATGAGATCACATTTTCTTTCGAGAGTGATCTCCGAGATGCTGCTCTCTTTAGGACAATGATATCGAAGATGCTGCTGCCAAGATAACCCGCATTTTTTGCTTGTCTCACTTTTTGTGAAAGATAGTGATTCTAGAGACGAACGTCTCAGTTATGTGTACGTTTCATTTTTTATGAGACGAACAGACCGTTTTTCATGGCGATCATGGGCTTTCTGTCTCAGAAAAAAATGAAATAATTATTCTCTGAGACAAAACTCTATGTAATGTCTCAGAAAAGCGTAATATTCATCATCCCTGAGACATTTGTCCCTGCTTTCAAAAGGTTTGGCTTTTTTGGGGACGATAGCTATTTGAACTGCACTCAAGAGAGAATCGCACTTGTTTTCTGGTGTGTCGACCATGCAGTTCCGCCAGAAGACGCAGCAACTGGGCCGTCCTGAGCAGGCCGCGCTGGCTGCCGGCCTTTGGGGAGCCGGCAAAGCCAGCTATAGGGCGAGCCTGATCAGCATACGGGCCCCGTGAGCTCCCGAGAGAGCGAACGGCAGATGAGTGGCTTTCGAATGGTTGCTGCTTCGGAATCGGCGTGGTAGCTGGATTTAGTGGATCGGTGGATTGGTGGGTAGGCGGGTCTGTGGTTTGTTGGGTAGGCGGGTCTGTGGTTTGTTGGATGAAAAAGGACTCCTCTTTCGAGGAGTCCCTTTTGTTTCATATTTGATCAGTTGCGATTGATCCTTTCAGTCTTACGCCTTTTGAGGCTGTCTCTTTCCACCTGTCATGCTGCGGATGACGAAGAGTACTCCGATCATTACAGCGATGCCGACCGGCAGCGAGATGACCCAGCTCTTCGTAACTCCTGCGACGATGTAGATGAAGAATGATACTGCAGCTACAGTCATCGCGTATGGGAGCTGTGTCTCGACGTGCGAGATGTGGTTGACGCCGGCTCCGGCGGAGCTCATGATCGTCGTATCGGAGATCGGCGAGCAGTGGTCGCCGCATACAGCTCCGGCCATGCATGCCGAGATGGCGATGTACATGAGATCCGGATTGTTCTGTGTAACAGCTATTGCGATCGGGATAAGCATACCGAATGTTCCCCAGGATGTACCCGAAGCGAACGCAAGGAGTACTGCGATGAGGAATATTACTGCCGGCAGGAAGGCAAGCCATCCTGCTCCCATCCCGTCAACATGTGCCTTGACGAATTCCTTGAGTCCGAGGCTGTCTGTCATTGCTTTCAGAGACCATGCCAGAGTCAGGATCATGATCGGCGATACCATCGCCTGGAATCCTTCGGGCACGCACTCCATGCAGCCTATGAACGAAATCGTGCGTCTGAGTGAGTAGAATATGACGATCAGAACCAGAGCGACACCGGATCCTAGTGTGAGGCCGACAGAAGCGTCACAATTCGCGAACGAATCGATGAAATTCTCTCCCGAGAAGAATCCGCCGGTGTAGATCATTCCGATGACGCAGCTGATGATCAGGATAATGATCGGGAAAACGAGGTCGATGACGCTTCCGTTCTCGTTCACTTCCTTCTCGCTCTCAGCAGCCTGCTCAGCATTGACATCATGGACTGTGAAGAGGTCGCCTTTAGTGATAGCATTCTCTTCATAGCGCTTCATCTTGCCATAGTCGAACTTCATGCTGACCAGGGCGAACATCATGACGATCGTCAGGAGAGCATAGAAGTTGTACGGGATAGCTCTGATGAATACAGTGAGGCCGTTTTCACCCTCTACGAATCCGCTGACTGCTGCTGCCCACGATGAGATCGGGGCAAGGATGCATATCGGCGCAGCCGTCGCGTCGATGAGGTAAGCAAGTTTTGCTCTTGAAATAGCGTATTCGTCTGTAAGCGGCTTCATGACGGAACCTACCGTCAGGCAGTTGAAATAGTCGTCGATGAAGATCAGCATACCGAGCAGGATAGTAGAGCGCTGCGCGCCTTCTCTCGTTTTGATCTTCGATGCCGCCCATCTTCCGAACGCGGCGCTTCCGCCTGATTTGTTCATCATCGCTACCAGTACTCCGAGGAATACCAGGAACACCAGGATACCAACGTTCCAGGAACCAGAAAGCGATGTGACGATACCGTCCATGAACACGTGATTGAGGATGCCGTCGAAATCAGCTCCGGCATAAAGGATACCGCCTGTTACTACGCCGATGAAAAGCGAGCTGTATACTTCCTTAGTAATAAGTGCCAGCCCTATCGCTATCAGCGGCGGAAGTACGGACCATGGTGTTGCAAACAGGGCTGCCTGCGGCTCTTCTTCTTCTGCCGCGAAGGCCAGGACCGGCATGGCCATGACCATCAGAGCGACGAGCCCCGAGAACCAAACAAATTTTCTCTTCATTACAATCGAACCTCCTATCCTTGTTCGTAATGAATTATGAATAATACCGTTACATTGAGACCCAAGGATAAGAAAACGGCTCACATTGAGTGAGCCGCCTGATAATCAATCGCATTCGAAATCTTCTTACCAAGGATAGCTCCCCGCATTTGATCCGTGCGGATAGTTGTCTCGCACGTGACCGCTGCGACAGTAGAACAGATATTGTTCCGTTCTCCCAGCCTTGACGTTTTCTGCAAATCACGCCCGGCCTCGGCGCCGATCCCTTTCACATCTGCGGTCCTTGCAGTGACCGCTTTGCAGATGATACTGATGATCAAGCGCAGCCTCTATCTCAATTGTATGATATGTTATAACGCTTCGCCGTCTATGTCAAGTCAGCCCCGCATATTTAGCGGGAATCAAGAGGGTTTTTGTACTGTTTTCGGAAACCTGTGAATATCGGAATTTCGTGAAAGATCATTCCCTTCCGCTGCGGAGATCGTCCATTATCGCGGCGATCATCCTCCTGCGGCGCTTGACCACCTTGACGTCGTGGTAAGCAGCCATGACGCAGACCAGAGTAATGATGGTCATCACTGCGAACATGGCGTAGACCGGGATGTAACCTCCGGTCCTGTCAGCTATCATACCGGGCAGCCCCGCGAATATCATCGCGCCTGCCGCATATATCAGCTGGAGCTTCCATACGAGTTCGCCGTAATGCTCGGAAGATACGAGGTCGGCAGCCCAGACAGGGATGCCTATCGCTGATATCGGATAGCCGATGCCGATGACCACAGCGGTCACCATCGCTACCGGGACGCTCTGCGTATATGAGAAGCAACAGAGGATATATCCTGTGATCAGCACGATGAAGAATATCGCTGTTGCCTTTCTGCCTCCGAGGATGTCCGTTGCTTCTCCGAACAGGACCTTGAACACCGTCATGACTATGCCGACTACGCTGAGTATGGCAGCGACCGTCATCGGACGGTAACCCTCACCCGTGAAGAGCATCGAAAGATGTACGAAGCCCGGGTTCGCGACAGCACCCATGACTGCGACTACAGCACCCATCAGCACCCAGTCGCGCTTTGAGAGCATCTTCGATTCGTGGGGCTCGGCGCCCTTTTCCGGCAGATGCTCGTGCGGCTTTTCGAGGACCTCTTTCCATCCGAGCGGATCGAGACCTTTGTCCTGAGGTCTTTCGCGTACGAACGTATATATTACGAAGGCCGCGATGATGACGTAGCATGCCGTGAAGATGAAACCTATTTTAAGCGACGTCCTGATCACGACTCCGGTCAGTATCGGCGGGAGGACGATGATCGCGGCTCCGCTTCCTGCGCTGCAAATGCCGAGCACGAGAGCCCTGTGCTTGACGAACCATCTGTTCATTATGATCGCGACAGGGACCATGCTGCCGAGGCCGTAGCTCATTCCTGCGATGAACGCTCCTACGAGGAATATCCTGTATGTCCATGCTATGGCATAGATCACGTAAGCCACCGCGCACAGGAAGGCGGCCAGCGCCGTCCCTTTCCTGAAGCCGACCTTTCCGTAAAATTTCTCTACCAGCAGCATCCCTATGAACGATGCCGTGCACCTCATCGTCACCAGCGATGAAGTCTGGGCGTTGGTCAGGTCATACCCGCTCTTGATATACGGCATGAAAACGGACAGCGCGTTCGACGCTGTCCCTACCGTAATGAACAAAAGAAGAGTAAGCACACCGCAAACTATCCATCCGTAAAACAGGCTGCCGCTCTTCTCTTTCTTTCCGTTTTTCTTTTCAGGCGATTTTGTTCCAGGCGCGCCTATGTCCGCCCCGTTCTCATCCATTAGCCGATTCCCCGCAAGCCGGTCTTATCTTTCAATGATTCCAACTGATATGTTGTCCTACCCTATTTATATCAGATACAAGATGATATTCAAGGGTATATCCTTTTCTTTTTGGGCATCGCCCATTCTTTTTTCTTATACGCACCACATACAAAACAAAAGACCCTGGTCGGGGTCTTTTGTCCGGGTTGGGTTTGGTTTGAGATATTCAATCAAAGTCAATACTAGGATTGTTGTTTATGAGTTTAAATGCATGAGTCCAACAGATGTCCAACAAATCTCCGATTTTTTTAAAAAAAATTTCCCGGATCATTCCGGGAAGCCTGTAAGTGAGCCGTTTTGCTCTATCCACACGAACTTTTTCCAGTCGCTGTCGCTCAAAAAGACACGCGCAGCAACGAAGTGATGCGTGTTCTTCGCGTCCTTTCCCATTATCTTTTCGAATGTCTCAGCATCCATGCATGCTTTCATGAATGCTGTGGCTTCTTCTCTGAACCTCCCGGGTGAGTAGCCGCCTTTTCTGCCTTTGTCGTTCATCTGTTATTTGATCCTGCTCATGTATGCTTCGGTCAGGCTCGCCCACGAGTAAGCGCTCATGTACTCTCCTCTGTAGGAATTGACTGCGTCGATATCCCCGTCGAGGAAACGATAAAGATCGCAGTCCAGATATTCCGGACAGATCCTGAGAGCGCCGCCGCTGACCTCGAAGATCTCTTCGATGCCGTACTCGCGCAGCGTGTCCCTGAGACTCCTGATGATGACGTCGAGCTGCTTTTGCATCTTGCGGTCGTAGACGCCCGTCTCCCAGAGGACGGCGAAGGCGTTTGCCCTCGTGATGCTGCTGCCCTGTCTGTCGACAAGATAAGCCAGCAGTTCCTTTGCCCGCTGCCTTGGGAACGTGACGAGTTTCCCGTCGACGAGGATGTCGAATTCACCGAATGTCTTGACGGTGATATGCGACGTTTTTTCCTCGTGCTTTCCGTTCATCGCCCAGTCAAGCTCTTCAGAAAGTCTCTCGGGGCTGATCGGCTTCAGCAGATATCCCGAAGCATGCATCGCGAAAGCCTCGACCGCATACTCCGAATATCCCGTGAGGAATACTATCGAAGTATCCGGGTGGACCGTCTTGATCTCAGCTGCCAGGGAAAGTCCGTCCATGTCCGGCATGTTGATGTCGAGAAGAGCAACGTCTGCTTCGTTCTCTTCCAGCCAGCCGAGAGCCTCGGACGCCTTTGTGAAACCGACTGCCTCTTTTACCTGCGGCAGTTCTTTGCACATCGCAAGAGTAAGCTGTAATATCAGTTCCTCATCATCTACGCATATGACCCTCAATTCTGCCGCCTCCTTTTACATGATAAAGCGCAGTGTCCAACAGATGTCCAACACCTTATTCCGCCTTGTTTTCAACCGTTCCGCCCCTTTCGAGCGGTATCCTTATCGTTATATCAGTCCCCTTGCCCGGGATGCTTTTTACTATGAAAGCTGCTCCGCACATATTCTCAAGGCGCTCCTTGACGTTCCTGAGACCGATGTGCGTCTTGTCCTGCTGCTTCGCCCTTTCGACGTCGAAGCCCTTGCCGTTGTCGATGATCCTTATCTCGTGGCAGGTCTCCGTCCTCCTCGTCCTCACCTCGATGAGACCGTTGTCTCTGATCCTGACTCCGTGACGTATGGCGTTCTCGACCAGCGGCTGTATGCTGAGAGCCGGGATGAGGAAGCCATCATCCTCGATGTCATATACCACCTCGATCTGCGGGAAGCGGATCTTCTCTATATCAGCATACACCTTCGTATGCTCCAGTTCTTTGATGAACGGTATCATATCGGTCTTGCTGAGGGAGTCGATGTTCTGGCGGAGATATTTCCCGAACTTCTCCGTCGTATCGAAAGCCTTTTTCGGGTCGATCATGCACAGGGCCTGGATCGTAGACAGAGTGTTGTATAGGAAATGCGGCTGTATCTGCGACATCATTATCCTGATCCTCTGCTCCGCTTTAAGGGCTTCCTCGTGCTCACGCACGAACTGCAGGTGGAGCCAGATGTAATAGAAGACAGCGCCCGTCACCATCGTTATCGTAAGATAGGTGACCACATGGCTCGTCTTCGTATTCATATCCATAACTACGGATACCGTTATGATGAAGGCCGTGACTGCCGGCATCACCGTCTCCAGCTTTCTCTTTGCGTTGTACTGCGCGCCCGTCATGAAAAGAAGCCATATCAGAAGAAAGAAACTCACGATATGGCATGTATATCCCAGCGGTCCTCTTATAAAATGTCCGTTCTCATCGAACGAGATCGCTATTGGGCTGAAGAGCGCTGTCAGATAGACGACCGTATTGACCCCGACGAGGGTCCAGAGCGGCCACTGGCGTTTGAGTTTGTACCACGGCGTATCTTCCGGAGCGAATCCTGACAGCTCTGTCGTTTTGTCTCCGCTGCTCATTACGATCAATATGTACAGGACGATGACCACCGGTCTTACGATATATCCCCATACAGACCAGAAAGTCTGCATCGATCCTGCGACGCACTCCATCCTGTTCTGAAAGATAAGGCTCGTGACGAGGAGGATGATGTTGATCATCAGCCCCCTTTGACGCTTGTCCAGATATGGATCGACGATGACAGCAAAACTCAGTCCTGCCATCTGGAGCAGGAGAGTGCCCTCGATTATCTCCCATATCCACAAGTTGCTTCCCACCTGCAGGTACCTTTCCTATCGTTCTTCGATCTCCTCAAAACTCCAGAATCCGGTCCCGGTCTCCAGATCAGCCTTCCATTGGATAGTTCCTCCGATGACAGGACGGATCTCTATCTCTGCCGTATAGAGCGCGATCGCCGACTTGAGATGTCCGCCGTCGATGCGGTGCTCCCCGTCTTCTTCCCAAGTGAACAGAGCATGTGTATGCTGGAAGTACTTTCCGAATTCGTCTGTTATGACATTACCGTTCAGGGATACCAGTTCGAGCATCCCTTCGATCTCCCTCGTGTTGAATTCCTGCTTTTCAGGGTCGAATGTCTGCAGTTCTGCAGAGCTGCATGCGCCTATGCCGCTGAACATTACTGCGTCCAGTTCTTCATTTACGCATACCGCATATATGCAGTTTACCAGATCATCACCCTTGTCCGCGCGGAGATAATATGTATCCCCTATTTTTCTGTAGTCCATTGTTTTGATTCCTCTCTCACCCTTCTCAGTTTGTGGATGTCTATCATATTATATACTTTCCGCCATAGAAAAAACAATCCCGTGCATGTTACAGCGGTATATATACCATAATTGAAAGATCAGAAACAGATCATTTTTGACTTTCTGCCGCGATCTGCTCTAAAAATGCCCGGGCTTCTTCTCGGCCGCCGCACCTGTGGAAGCTGTCCGATACTTTTTCCGCGCCGCTCCTGTAAGCAGGATCGAACAGGACCTTCTCAAGAGCGCTCAATATATCCTCTTCAGAGATCGACTCCAGCATCAGTCCCGCTCCGAGCTCTTCTACCCGCTTTGCAACGGCTCCCTGCTCCGGCGTCTGCGGGAAGAGTACCAGCGGCACTTTGAAATACAGGCCTTCGGAAGCGGAGTTCATCCCGCAGTGTGTGATGAACGCATCAGCAATGTCGAGCACGGCCATCTGGTCGACGGACTCATGGATCTGTATATTGTCCGGAAGGTCCTCAAAATGCTCCGTGTTCGTCCCCATCGATATGATGACCTGCCAGTCAGTCCTGCCAAGGGCGCTTATGCAGTTCCTGTAGAACTCGCGGTTCTGGTTGACCGTTCCCATTGATATGTAAACTGTTTTCTCAGCCGTCTTTTCATATGGTTCTTTGATCTCTCTGATGGACGGACCTATGAAATGATAGCGGTCAGAGAACGTTTCCGCGCATGGCTGGAAGTATTCCGATGTGTAGACTATCGTATTCGTATCGTTGTCGTTCTGGACGATGTCCAGTAAGCCTTTAACAGGATAGCCCTTGTCCCTAAGGCGCTTTATCTGCTTATTGATCTTCGGCATGGCAAACAGCATGCGCGCTATGTCCCACGGACCTTCGCTCATATATTTTGCCGAATACCTGTTGAATGCGAACGTAGTCGTCGACGAGACATAAGGCAGACCGTGCTTCATCGCCACCAGTTTGCCCCAGAACGCCACTGAATCGGAAACGACGATGTCCGGCTTTATCTCTTCGACCTTCTTCGTCGTCATATCGTCGAGCGCCAGAGTGGACGAGACCAGAAGCTCCGTCGCGAACACCTTGTCCTTTCCCACGCGGTCCGCGTTCTCTTTGGCCTCCATCTCAAAATCATATCCGTCGCATCCGATGAACCGGGCGCCTGCAGCTTCGATCTTTTCTCTGAACATCTCGAATGAGAAATAGAATACCTGATGGCCGGCCTGTGTCAGTTCCTTCACCAGCCCGAGCGTCGGATTCGTATGTCCGTGCGCAGGTATACAGAACCATGCTATCTTCATCTTGTGTCACCACCTGTCAAATACTACTTGTCATCATCCAGCTTCGCCATCATCTCACGCATCCTGCTCTCGAAGAACTCCGCAGGTATCAGCGCTATGCCGACCTCGTCGCTGGCGACTATCATCCGCTCTCCGCCTTTCAGTCCCAGATGGTCTCTGGCGGCTTTGGGGATGACTATCTGCCCCCGGTCGCCCAAAGTGACAGAGCCCCAGAGATTCTTTCCCTTCTCTGCAGGAGGGATTATCCCGACCCCGTCGAGAGTTCTGGTTTTCATCAGATCGTCCAGCGTCACCTCGTACACCCGGGCGAGGCAGGCCGCCTTTTCTATATCCGGGATCGTCGCGCCGCTCTCCCACTTCGCGTAAGCCTGTCTGGAAATGCCTATCTTTTCAGCTATCTGCTCCTGGGAATACCCGTTCAGTTTCCTGAGCATCGTCAGATTATCATTAAGCATAAGGCTTGCCTCCTTTATGATTTATATGAATATTGTAAACTATGGTTGCATAAAAAACAACCAACCAAAGTTAACAGATACTGTTCACTTTGGTTGCTGTTTTTGTCGCTATTTTGTTTTTATCAGTTATTACCTGACACGGGTCCTGAACAGCCCGTGCTGATTGCAGTAGTAGAAAATGTATTTCGTCCTGCTGATCTTGAAACGGGCGCCGGCTTCTCCTTCCGGATAAAGCTTCTTCATCTCACAGCCGTCGTCTTTGACCGCTGTGATGAATGAGATATAGTGCGTTTTGCTCATCTCATGAGGTATCGTCACGTAGTACTCGTCTTCGACCTTTTCGATCTCAAGATGGTGATCATCGTCCTCTTCTTCTGCTTCCAGAGCGGGCAGGACTATCCCGCAGCAGCTTACTACGACTTCTCCCGTGCTCTGTATGACGTTGCCACAGATCGGACACACATAGAATTTCATCTGCTGCATGTTGGATGATTTGTTGGTGTTCACTATGTCCTCACCGGAGAAGAGTTCTATGATCGAAACGCCCAGCGTATCCGATAACGGTTCGATGAGAGATATATCCGGATATCCTCTCCCTGTCTCCCATTTGGATATCGCCTTGTCGCTTACACCTATCTTCCCGGCCAGCTGGTCCTGGGTCATCCTCTTATCTTCGCGCAGGCGCTTGATCATCGTTCCTGTTACATACTGGTTCATTGTTGCTTCCTCCTTCGTTAATAAAGGATAGTATGCGCGTGCGTGAAGAACAACCTACGCATCGTAGACAGTGACCTTTCCGGTCGTCTTGCTGATCTTGAAATACTGCTTAAAGCTCTTCTTTCCCTTCTTTGCAGAATAGAGTTTATAGTTTTTCTTGTCGTTTATCTTCTTCGTGAACTTGATCACCGGTATGGTGCCTGTCGCGCCCGCCTGATCTACGGCAGCATCTGCATTATCCGCTGCAAACGAGGCCGCCGGCATCGAGACCATTACCAATACCAGAAGCGCAGCGATCATCGTTCTTGATATCTGTAAACGTGAAAACACTATGCACCTCATTTCTTCTTGCTTTTCCTGATCACTTGTTATACTCTGCCGGATCAACTTTACAGATATTGGTGATCTCAGCGTTTCCTTCCAGGTCGGCATACACGATCACCATCTGATAGGATCTTTCCGGTTTTTCTGTAGTCGTGGTCGCTTCGCAAAGGATCATATAATTCGTCCCAGCCACGACCTGGCTTGCAATGTAAGCGACCGGCTCCAATTCGCTTCCTGTGAATTTTTCCGTAGCTTTATCAAATGCTGCCTGAACATCCTCCGGCAAAGCGGCCGCATCATTATCGAACAGTTCCCAGCCGCCGGACACCGCTTCTTCAGCGCTCATTTCTGCAGACCCATCGTTCTGAGCGCTCTCATTCGACGATCCGCACGCTGTGATCATTGTGATCATTAACAGTGTGAGTAACAGTACTGTTAGTTTCTTGATCATATTCATATTATTCCTCCTCTGCCGGATCATTCGGCGTCGTCCTTCAACACTGCATAAGTCGCCTTTTTGAATGTATAGTTCCCAAAATCAAATCTCTTGGGATCCACCTTGTTCGCCAGTTCTCTGCTCGTTA
>JAEEGL015462956.1_pt1 | contig 12719 bp, 11 predicted proteins | sample 9134231 | NCBI WGS metagenome assembly JAEEGL01 (sample SAMN16246548, study PRJNA631951) | gut metagenome | biome: gut microbiome; feature: rumen; material: fiber-attached | host: Bos | place: Iran: Karaj | collected 2018-10 | reverse complement strand
TGTCCCGTTAGCTCAACGGATAGAGTGCCGGATTCCGAATCCGTAGATAGGGGTTCGATTCCCCTACGGGATACCAACGAAAATGGAGAGGCTAAATGCCTCTCCGTTTTCGTTATTGTCAAAAGAAGGGGAATCGGACCCGGGAGGGCATGGCCCTTCAGACAATTGGTACTTTTAGCAATATAATCACGGCAAAGGTACGAATTTAGACCCGGTTTTCTATGTGAAAAAGGGCTGTTTCGTACCTTTGCCGGTGTTTTGGGCAAATAGGTACTATGTTTTTGCAGAAAAGTTCGTACCTTTTGAGGCTTTTCAGGGCCAAAAGTACCACACTGTACTTTTGACAATTTTTTGGACTGAAAGGTACTAAAGTTTTGCAGAAAAAATAGTACATTTTGCAGTTTTTCAAGGCCAAAAGTACCAATCTCCGCAGGCAGTTTTTTGAACCAGACTGCATCTCAATTGTTCTTCCAAAAAAACAAAAAACTTTTGGAAATGGGCTAAAAAGGACGTTTGGATGTGTTATTATGGTATCACTTAAAAAAGACAGAAAGCGAGTGACGCCCGGAAATAAAGACCGGTGCCGGAACTCGCTGTTTTTGTCCCCGAATCAAATCAGGAAAGGAGGTAGGATTTGAAGAAACGTATATGTGGTATCCTCATGATAGTTTTAAGTGTGGGGGCCCTTGGCTTTTGGGAACTCTGGGGGAGAGAGAACCTGAGCTACAGGAATATTGCGGTCCTTAAGGACTCCGTAGGTGCGCATACGGAGATAACCGGCGACATGCTGAGACCGAAGAAGGTGGAATCTGCCACCCGGGGAGCCATCTCGTGGAATAAGGCGGCGAACCTCATCGGGCTTGAGACCAGGCAGTTCGTTGCGGGAGACCTGGAGCTCCACATGGAGTATTTCGAGGAGCCCGTACTCAGGACCGGCAAAAAATTCGACAGGTATATCTTAATGATCCCCGACACCTGGATCATGAGCATGCCTGAGAGCATCAGAAGAGGCGACAGAGCCTTTTTTTATTTGGGCGAAAAGCTGATCTGTGAGACTATGGTGGCCCACGTCAAGGATGGCTACGGCCAGGAGATCACCGACACGGACAGCAGCCGTTACTATCCCACGGGTACCATCAAGACCGTGGAGATCATCGTTTCTTCTGAACAGATGGAGAAGCTGGACCGGCTGGCCAATAAGGGAAACCGGTTCAACGTCACATATTCAGAAGAAACAGGAGACGAAACAGAGGCTGCATCAAAGAACTGATGCAGCGACAACAAACAGAAAGGAAGTATTTTAATGGATTTTAAAACAGCATGCGGTATAGTACTTGAATGTCTTGAAAAAGAATGGAAGAACACAAATGAACTGGATAAAGGCAGTCGTCTGGAGCGACAGAAGAGGGCAATAATGGGATTCGAAGAGGATATTGCCTATTTTAAGGCCGAAATCGGCCGAATCATCGAGGAAAAGGACTTAAATGAGGCAGAGTGCCCCCAGTGGTATAAAAACATCTGTGAGGGGATTTTTAATGAACTTTACGGACTGGCCGGACTGGCTCCCTGGGTCTATGACGAGACAGAGGAGTACAAAGGATCCTCTTCCGCTAAACTCATAGGAGACAAGCTTTACTGTCTCATCGATGGAAAGGCAGTCTTACAGCCTCAGCGCATTTCAGAAGAGCGAAGAGAACAACTCAAGAGAGCCTTCCTTCTTGCCACTCCTAAGGAAAGGCTGGAGCAGGGTTTCCATGAAGTCTATCTGAACAACGGCATCAGGATCACCATTTTTTCGGGGGACCGCACCAAACCAGGTCAGGACATAATGGTATTCAGGAAATACATAATGAGGGATCTGACCTTTGAAGGACTGGCGGATCTGGGAACCATTCCGGCGGATGCCATCGAACTCTTCAAACTCATGATCAACATGGGGATGAACGTTATTTTTGCGGGACCTGTGAGATCAGGCAAGACCACTTTCCTTCAGGTATGGCAGAAGTATGAGGACAGAAGTCTTGAGGGCCTGGCCATCGCCACGGACCCTGAAACGGATTGGGCAGAACTCATGCCCGATGCCCCTATAATGCAGCTGGTGGCGGACGGCAAAGAACTGGAAGAGATAACGAAACCTCTTCTGAGAGGAGATAACGACTACATTCTTTTGGAAGAAATGAGAGACGGAACTGCCTTTAACATTGCTTTGGAGATCACATCCACGGGAACCAGGAGAAGCAAGGCCACAGTTCACACAGGTAATGCCCGGGAACTGCCTTTCCAGATGGCGGAAAAGATCAGGACCAAGTACGGCGGGGAGATGTCGGATATCATAAGGCGTATAGTCACCAACTTCGATCTGGTCTTTGAATTCAGGCAGATGGAGGAAAACCGCGCCAAAAAGAAGCTTGTGGGGATCAGTCAGTACTACACGGACCGCAAGACCCTCAGACCCAAGTCAGCCAGGATCATGGAATATGATTACGAAAACGATCGTTGGGTCTGGAACAGTTACCTTTCAGAGAAACTCCTTGCAAATGAGAAGCAGTATCCCTATGAGATGGGCAGAATGAAGGAATTGCTGAGAGAACTGGAGGAGAAGAGCAGATGCTAGTGGCTTTCCTCCTTGTGATCCTGCTTTCCGGCCTTTATGTTCTGACCTATGACTATATGAAAGATGTATATAAGGCTCTCGGTTTCGTCTTGAGAAAAATTATGGATTCCTACAGGGGAGTGGAACTTACGGACAAAGGTGAAGTCTGGGAGAGAGTGAGAGTCGTACTGGGCATAAGCCTGGGCATGGGGACGGACAGGGCAGTAAGGGCCTTTATGGTGATCTCAGGATCCCTTAGCCTGGGATCGGTGGTGCTTTTAGGGGCCAGAGTACCCCTGAGGCTTGCCTGTGCAGCTGCTGTAATGTCGGCCTTTCTGCCTTATCTTACTTTAAGGATACGCATGGAGCGGATCCGGGTCAGGAGCTCTCACGAAGGAGAGATACTTCTTTCGGAACTTACGGAGAATTACAAGATCTACTATTACAACATGAGAGAGGCCATAGACAGGACTGCAGCCACCATAGAAGATGCTCCGGATTCGAAAAAGATCCTGATGAATCTGTCAAGAGGGCTGGGAAGAGCCGGCTCGGAGCTGAGCATCACAAGGCTGCTCAACGAGTTTGCTTTGTCCATAAATACTTCCTGGGCCAACACTCTGAAGAACCTGATGTACTTCTCTCTGGCCCATGGTATCAGGGTCGACGAGGCATTGGAGGACCTGAGCATCACCATAAGGCGTGCCAGGGAGATCCAGGAATACGCAAGGAGAGAGAATAACGAGTCAAATCTCATGATAAAGTACATGGTTCCCATATGCTATGGCCTTACGGTCTTCGCGGGAGTCAAGGTCTTTGGTCTGGGATGGCAGAAATTCATGCATTATCAGTTTGAAACGGGGGAGGGTCTCACATGGCTCACAATATCATTATTGGTTTACGCAACAAGTTATATCGTAAACTTATATTTATCGGAAAGCAAATTGGACTTGTAGAGGATTCGGAGCGGGATCTGTACCAGGCAGCCATACTTCTTAAGAATCTGGCCATCGTGCGCAAAGAATATCCGGTCTCGCTGGACTATATCCTTGAGGAGCTCTCATCAGATGCAGGGACTCTCAAGCCTGTATTCCAGGAAACTCTTGTAATATACAGGAGCGGGAGGTACGATGAAGCCTTTAAGTTTTTTGCGGGAGCGGTCAAATCCAGATACGGCAAAAACTTCGCCCTGATCCTGTCCAAACTGGATCGGATAAATCCCTATGAGCTGGTGAGCCAGATAGATATTTTCATCGGGATAATCAGGGAGGTAAGGACCACGGAAGCCATTAAACAAGCAGAACGACGGTCCCTCGTGATCACGGCCTTCGCTACGGCTTCCGTCTTCGCTGTCCTGGTGAATTTCTGCGTCGTCGTGGTCTTTCTGGACACTCTGTCAAATCTCAGATTCATATATTAAAAGGAGGTATCAGGATGAAAAATATCATAATCATAATCGGCACTATTATACTGGGCACCGTCATCGTGAGTCAGTTCATACTGGGGAGCGACAATTCTTTGCTGTCGGCGGCGGAATCCGTGGTCTCCAACGGCACCATGCAGATAGAGGAGACCTTCAAGGAATCCATCCAGCACAGGCCGGCGGGAGGCTGAGCCCATGCGGAAGGCAACAAGGGAGGTATTGCCATGAAACAGCTCATAGTGACCCTGGGACTCATGCTCCTGGGTTTAAGGATATTTGGGATGATGATAACCGATGATGGCAGCCTTTATGAGAAGACTGCCCGTGGGATCGGGGAAATGAAGGAGGCCTACGTATGCATGAACTGATAACGGGCCTGGCCTCATTGATCATACTCGGCCTTTTTGTCTCTCAGTTCGTTGCAGGCACCAATCTGTATTTCGAGGCTTGCGCCATAGGAAGGACTGTGAACGAATACGTAAACTGTGAATATGAGGAGAATGAGATCGAGCAAAAACTGGAGGAACTCAAGAATAAAATCAATGAGATACCGAATACCCGGGCTGAGATAAAAGGGGACGGCCTGAGCATCAGGATCGATGATGTCATAGGGCCGGCCTCAGCCTGCGGTATAGAAGATAACAGCATAACTATCGAAAAGAATATCAAACTCAGAACAAAGGAGGAGACCCATGAAGAATCTGATAATAACGGCGGGGCTCCTGACTCTGATGGCACTTCTGGGCCGGTTCCAGACGGAACTGAACATGATGGTGCTTTCAAGCCTTTAGATGGCAGCCCCGAAGGGGATGACGGGATGGGGGTCCCGGGAGATGAGATTGATGAGAAAGGATAAAATATGAGGGGAAAAAGAATAAATACTAAGAAGAAAAGTTTTATGGTCCTGATCCTGGCCATCATGGTATTGTTCAACATGAGCATGGGAGGGGCTTCTGCCTTCAGCGGCAAGAAAGGAAGCGTATACACTGTTACTGACGGAGGCAGGATCACCTATGGACCCGGGGACGGCGGGTACAGCAATTCCAAAAAATGCGATCTGGGGGACGAGTTGGGGAACAGATATTCCTATTGCGTCCAGCCGGACAAACCTTCGCCTACGGCTACGAGAGTCACGGTGGACAGGGTTGTCACCGATGACGCTGATACAGGACGCTGGAATGCCATGAGGAATATCTGCTACTATTCGCCTTCCTACCCGGGCTACGAGAACAATGTGAAGAAAGTCAAAGATAAGTATTATACCGGGGATTTTGCCAAGGACTGGGGCATAGCCCATCTGGCTCTTTCATACGTGTTTGAGAAGAGGCCGGAAGACCTGGAGACCTACGGAAACACCAAGGCTTCGGATCTGGGAAGTATCTGGACCAAAGCGAAGAACCTGGGTGATGCTCTTTGGGAGGACGGCACAAAAAAAGACGATGCCGTTCCTGATAATTTCAAGGTCTTCATCTGCCATATGGCGGGAGTTCAGGACATGGTCGTGGGATACCTGGAAGCCCCGGGGACTCTCAAGATCAAAAAGACCAGCACCAGGACATCCATTACAGATGAAAATGACAGATACAGTCTGTCCGGAGCAGAATATGAGGTCTATGACTCAGAAGGTGATTCAAAAGGAACTCTGGAGATCACCAAGCAAGGAGAAAGCGCAGAACTGGAGCTTCCGGCAGGGGATTATACCGTCAAGGAGACCAAGGCGCCAAAAGGATATGCCCTGGACACCAGAACTTACAGCATTAAGATCGAATCCGAGGAACTCACGGTATTCACGGCTAAAGACGAACCTATAACGGCTAAGATAGACCTGATCCTGGAGAAGAAGGGAAAGGATTATCCATATGACAGCGGTGAAGGTGACGCGAGCCTTAAAAACGCAGTGTACAAAGTGGAGTACTATGATGCTTTTCCCGGAGATGAGGAGGATAAGATCGCCTCTGTAACAAAGGACAGAAAGCCTGAGAAGACCTGGTATTTCCTCACCGATGACAAGGGCCTGATAACCTCTGACACCTTGAGAGTTTCTGCAAAGTATGAGAGCGATAAACTGTATAAGGATGCGGATGAAAATGTGATATTTCCTCTGGGTTCCTATGTTATCCGGGAGGTCAAAGCGCCTGCGGGATATCTTTTGAATGATGAAGGCCTATTGATCACCGTAAGAGAAGACGGAACAGATAAGGCGAATACCACCAATTTCAAAAGCACTTCGACCTCAGAAGAGATCATAAAGGGGGGAGTCAGGATCAGGAAGATCGATCCCGATCTGAAGGAGAACGGTGCCCAGGGAAGCGGTACTCTTAAGGGAGCCGTGTTCACCATATACAATGAGTCAGCTGCTTCTGTTATTTTCGGAGGCAGGGAAGTGAAGCAGGGAGAAGAAGTCACAAATATCACGACCGGCAAGGATGGCTTTGCTTCAACAGGAGACCGGGATCTGCCTTACGGCACCTATTCCATCAGAGAAACTAAAGCTCCTGAAGGATATGGAATAAACGAAGAGTGGAAGGAGACGTTCTCCATAAGGGAAGACGGAGAGATAGTTGATAAGACAGGAAATCCGGTGGAAGAGCCTGTAGTGAAAGGAGGAGTGTGCCTTTCCAAGACTGACAGGATCACAGAAGGCGGCATGCCTCAGGGAGATGGCAAATTGAAGGGGGCAGAGTTCACCATCAGCAACAGATCATCTTCTTCCGTGACTGTTTCAGGTAAGACCTTTGGTCCGGGAGAAGATGTGCTTACCATAACAACTGATGAAAAGGGCTTCGCGTCTACAGAAAGTCATGATCTGCCTTTCGGAGACTATTCCATGAGGGAGACCAAAGCGCCTGAGGGCTACAGACTCAATGAGGAATGGAAGGAAGATTTCGCCATAAATGAAGCCGGCAAGATCCTGGATCTCACAGAGACCACCGGAAAGAAGGTGCCTGAAGATGTCATGAGATCCGGCATCCAGCTGATGAAATACGATTTGGACCTGGGAAGGTCCGAAACCATGGGAGGGGCCGATCTTGAAGGCATAGAATTTACCTTGATCAACAGATCAGAGCATCCGGTAATCGTAAGAAAGGCTCTCGCTGATCCCGGGATCAAAGTGGACTGGTCCGCCATTACAGAAGATGATCTTAAGGAGGGGGGAACCTTAAAAGAAGTGCCTCCCGGGGAGATACTGGGTACCATAAGCACCCATTGGAACGAAGACAAAAAAGCTTTTACTGCAGAGACTCTCATGGATGATCTTCCCTATGGAAGTTACGGCATCAAAGAGACCGCTTCAAACAAATCATACTGTCTTACCGATGGAAGTGAACATGTGATTTCCGTAAAACTTGATGGAAGCTTATGCGCCTACGACGACGGGCATGAAGAGATCCTGACCTTCGGTAACAGGGTGTGGCGTTCTGACGTCCGTGGAACCAAGATAGGAGACGGAGACTCCAGAAGGATGGCCTTGATACCTTTTAAGATCATAAGCGTGGCCACAGGTGAGACCCATGTGGTCGTAACTGACAAGAACGGATTCTTCACGACTGAGAGAAGGATCACGGATAGCTCAGAAAAGGATCCGGCAGAAACTGCCCGGAACGTAAACTGCTTTGACGATCTTTTGGATGAAGAGAATATCACCAACGAGATCATGGAGAAACGCTATGACAAGATCAGGAGCGGAGTCTGGTTCGGAAAAGGTTCGAAGGGAAGCGAGAACACATGGGAAGCAGGCACCGGAGCTCTGCCATATGGCTCATATATCCTGGAAGAAATGAGGGCAGAGAACAATGAGGGATACACTCTTCAGAAATTCTTTTTTACCGTTGAAGGTGAAGGGGGAGAAAGGGTGATAGATCTTGAGACCATAACCGATGACGTGCCGGAGATAAGGACTTCTGCATCGGTAGGAGGCAGGAATGAGGATGTAGATCCTGACAGTAAGACCATCCTTAAGGATGATGTTGAATATTCAGGACTGAAAAAAGGAGAAAAATACATTCTTGAAGGTGTTCTCATGGATAAGGAGACAGGAGAGCCTGCAAAGGACAGTTCAGGGAATGAGATAAGAGCTGAAAAGGAGTTCACAGCAGGTAAAACCAGCGGCAGAGTCAGGGTCACTTTCGAATTCGACGGCAGCAATATGGCGGGGAGGGAGACAGTGGTCTTTGAGAAACTTTATGACGCATCAGGCAGGATCATAGCTTACCATGAAGATCCTGAAGATGAATATCAGACCATCACCTGGCAAAAGAATGACGAGCCCGATGTGCCTGACGTTCCCGACGTGCCCGACGTGCCGCTTATCCCCGATGTGCCAGATCAGCCGGAAGTGCCTGATGAACCGGAGATCCCCGATGTGCCTAACGAGCCGGAGATTCCGGATAAGCCGGTAACCCCTGATAAACCTGAAAAGAAAATCGTAGAGGAACCGGTGAAAAAGACACAGCTGCCCCAAAAAGAAAAAACGCCTCGCACCGGCGACGAGACGGGACTTTATGCATGGATGCTGACTGCATTACTGTCTTTATCGGGTATCGCCGGAGCAAGGTTTTTTGAAAAAGATAAGGATAACAATGAGAGGTTATCGATCAGACGTTGAAGAGGAAGTTCACGATATCTCCGTCCTTCATGACATATTCTTTGCCTTCAGAACGAAGGAAGCCCTTTTCTTTGGCCTGAGCCATTGAGAATCCTACTTCTGCGAACTTGTCATAAGCGATGGTCTCTGCACGGATGAAGCCACGCTCGAAATCGGTGTGGATCTTACCTGCAGCCTGAGGAGCCTTAGTGCCGCGTCTGATGGTCCAGGCTCTGCACTCGTCTTCTCCGGCTGTAAGGAAGGAGATGAGATCCAGGAGGGCATAGGAGGCTTTCACCAGTTTATCGAGACCTGATTCTTCGATTCCCAGGTCTTCGAGGAACATGGCCTTCTCTTCGTCTTCCAGGTCTGCCATCTCTGCTTCGATCTCGCAGCAGATGACTACGCACTGAGCGCCTTCGGATTCAGCATATTCGCGAACTGCCTTGACATAATCGTTTGAGTCGGGATCTGAAACTCCGTCCTCGTCGACATTGGCAACATAGATGATGGGCTTGTAGGAAAGGAGGCCTATGGATTTGACGAAATCGACTTCTTCTTCATCAAGATCCATTGCTCTGGCATTGTTTCCTTCGGAAAGCCAGTCATATACTCTTTTAAGGATCTCCAGTTCGCCCCTGGCTTCCTTGTCGAACTTCGCGGTCTTCTCGGTCTTGGCGATCCTTCTTTCCATGATCTCAAGGTCGCTTAAGAGCAGTTCGGTGTTGATGGTCTCTATGTCTGAAAGAGGGTCGATCTTTCCTTCCACGTGGACTATGTTATCGTTTTCAAAGCAGCGCACTACATGAACGATAGCTTCAACTTCACGGATGTGACCGAGGAATTTGTTTCCCAGACCTTCACCCTTTGAAGCTCCCTTTACGAGACCTGCGATGTCGCAGAATTCGATGGTTGCGTATACGGTTTTTTTGGAATTGTATACCTCATGAAGTTTGGTGATCCTCTTGTCCGGCACCGTTACGATACCGATGTTGGGTTCGATGGTGCAGAAAGGATAGTTTGCAGCTTCAGCGCCTGCCTTGGTTATGGCGTTGAACAAAGTACTTTTGCCTACGTTTGGCAGTCCTACGATTCCTAATTTCATATGTCAATGAACTCCTTTCATTTAATGCTGATTATTAAGGGCTTTCTTTTTATTAAGGATGATGTAAAAGATAAGTCCCAGAGTGAAAAGAACTATGCTTATGACCTGTGCCTGTCTCAGGCTTCCTATCATGAGGCTGTCGGTCCTGAGTCCCTCGACGAAGAATCTCTCGAAGGAATACAGCATGAAGTAAAGACAGATGAGCTGACCTGAGAACTTTCTCCTATGGGTGAACCAGATGAGGAAGACAAAGATCAGGAAACACCAGATGGATTCATAGAGGAAGGTGGGGTGATAGCCCACACCGTCTATTATCTGGGCCCAGGGAAGGTCAGTCTCAACTCCATGGGCTTCTTCGTTGAAGAAGTTGCCCCAGCGGCCGATAGCCTGTCCCAAAGCAAGGACGGGAGCGCAGAGATCCAGCATGTCGAAGAAATCTTCTTTGTCTATGCGGCAGACGGTCCAGACAGCGACGATGCCCAGGATGATACCTCCGTGGATGGCCAGACCGCCGTTTCTGGTGTTGATGATCTCTTTGAGATTTCCGGCGTACATGGACCAATTGAAGATCACATAATATGCTCTGGCGCCGATGATGGCTGCCGGAATGAGCCAGATGATCAGATCCAGGAAAGACTCCGAACGGATGCCGAGTTTGGGAGCCCGCTTGTAGGATATTATAGTGGCCAGAACGAAGCCCAGTCCTATGAGGACTCCGTACCACATTATGTTGATACCGAATATGCTAAAACAGACTCTGCCCGGTGAGACCATAAGCCTGATTCTCCTTTCAGTTTTTTTGGAAAAAATATATAAATAATTGTTTTAAAACTATAACTATATTATGTTATCATTTTTAAGTTGTTTTGTCCACTTTTTTAGGAAAAGGGTCTTTAAAAATACCAAAAGAGTGATATAATATATTCAAAAGAAAAACAATATATTAAGGGGGAAATGGTTTATGGAGAATAGTAGAAAGAAACTATTGAAAATTATTCCTTTTGCGGTGATATGTGTTGCCGTGATTTTTTGTGTTATAGGCTGCGGAAGCGACAGTTCATGGTATATGGATCCGCAGGAAATGGCAAACAATATCATCAATGAAGTTGACTTTGACGCCGATATGCTTCAGGTGAGAAGCGAAGCTGTAAACACTTTTATCGACATGCCTGCCATGGAGAAGGGCTACATGTTCATGGGCGATGGTTCACATTCAGATGGATTCGGGGTATTCGTCTTCGCTGATGAGAAGGATGCCAAGGACGCAGAGAAGTCCATCAAGAAATATCTTGGTGAAGTAGAGGACTCCTTTAAGGCATACATTCCTGAAGAAGCCGATAAGGTGAGCAGCCATTCACTCATTATAAGAAAGGGTGCGAATGTAGTTTACGTTGTATGCCCCGATGAGGCCAAGGCAGAAGAAGTGATCAACAAGGGATTCCATGAAGGTGAAGCACCAGAGGATCCGGGAAAGTCTGAAGAGCCGCAGGAAGAGCCTGCTGACCAAGGTGAGGACAGCGGTGATGAGGCTGATCAGGAAGCAGACGAACCAGAGGATACAGCTGACGAGACCGGAGAAGAGCCGGAAGAGACCAAGGCTGAAGTGGACGATGATGATACCGAAATCAACCTTAAGGCTTATCCTTCGATCAAGACCAAGGGTAAACTGAAATACGTAGGATTTATCGGAGTCATCGGCAAGGCAGCTTATGAGATCTTCGACTATGTTGACGGCGTTGCCGATAATTACGCTGACTGCGTAAACTATGCCGCTAAGAAACTGGATCCCGATACCAAGGTCTACGACATGGTCATTCCTCTGTCATCAGGAGTTACGGTACCTAACAAGTACTTCAACAAGATTCACGGATCCAATCAGAAAGCATCCATGAAGTATATAGGAGACAAAATGAACAAGAAGGTCACCTATATCAATATGTTCAGCAATCTGATGAAGCACAGGGATGAGGACATCTATTTCAGAACAGACCATCACTGGACCAGCTTAGGAGCATACTATGGATATGAGTCATGGTGTGATGTTAAGGGCGTTCTTCCTATTTCACTTGACAGAAGAGAGAAGAAGAATTTCGGAGACTTCGTCGGTTCATTCTATTATGATACCAAGGTTTCCGCATTGAACAACAATCCCGATACTCTGGAAGCCTATATGCCTATAGGAGACGTATACATCCCTAAGAAGGATGCTAATGGTAACAAGGTGAAGGGTGATGTCATCATCGATATGACAAATGCCGCAAGCTATGCCAAGTATGACGCTTTCCTGGGAGGAGACCAGGGACTTGTTACCATCAAGAACAAGAGCGTGACCGACGGATCCGTTCTGGTAGTAGTCAAGGAGTCCTTCGGTAACTGCATCGTGCCTTATCTGGCAGATCACTACAGCAAGGTATATGTAGTTGACTACAGATACTTCGGCAAGAATATCATCGATTTCTGCAAGGATAAGAAGGCTAACGATCTTATCTTCATAAACAACATCGGCATGACCAGATCAAGTTATCTGGTAGGCAAACTGTCCGAGGCTGTAAAGCAATAATCAATGTTGTTTTTACTACGACGCTGGGAGAGAATAAGTTCCGGCGTCGTAATTTTTTTAGAAAAATAGGTAAAAAGACATTGACAATTGGATAAGATTTTGGTAATATACTTTTTGCAGTCCCGCAGGGGACTATGTTATGGCGGCGTGGCTCAGTTGGCTAGAGCACTCGGTTCATACCCGGGGTGTCACTGGTTCGAATCCAGTCGCCGCTACCATTTTTATTATTGCATCTCGTCGATGGCCTGAATGGTTCAAACGAAGGCAATAAAACGGGAGTTTAGCTCAGCTGGGAGAGCATCTGCCTTACAAGCAGGGGGTCACAGGTTCGAGCCCGATCTTGGTCGCCAATTTTTATCCCGGTTTATACCGGGCAATATGGTGGGTATCGGCAAGCGGTTAAGCCATCGGGTTGTGGCTCCGATATGCGTGGGTTCGAATCCCACTACCCACCCC
>JAEEGL015279779.1_pt1 | contig 12719 bp, 4 predicted proteins | sample 9134231 | NCBI WGS metagenome assembly JAEEGL01 (sample SAMN16246548, study PRJNA631951) | gut metagenome | biome: gut microbiome; feature: rumen; material: fiber-attached | host: Bos | place: Iran: Karaj | collected 2018-10 | reverse complement strand
CTGTGCTGTCTTAAGAACGCCTTCTGATCATTGGTCAGATCTGCACCAACTATCAGGATCGGCATGCCCAATGCGCCTGCAGACAGGGAATCCGGATAATTCAGCCCGCCGCAGATCAGAATGTCGCCTGATACTCCGGCTTCCTCAAGGATCGCCAGGTTGGTCAGGTAGCGGTTGCTGCCGTAGACTCTCTTTACGGTGTAGCCTGAAAGGTCGCTCAGCCATCCTTCCTTGACAACAGCAGGTCCGCCTAAGACATAGACCGTTCCGGAATCCTTCAGGTTCGCCTTGATATATGCATTGACTGCAGAATAGGTCGAGGCGTTGACCAGCAGGATCGGAGCATCCTTCTTGACTGCAAGGTATGTTCCTGAAAGTGCATCCGGGAAGTTGTCGCCGTTGGCAACGATAACATTGTCAAACTTGTCGACACCCATGATCTCTTTCAGTTCGTCTGCGACCTTGGTCGTGTCTGTGCGGTTCTGGCCAGGGAGACGATAAACGATAGCAGGTTCTTCGCCGATATTGACCTCTGTTTCTTCTGAAACGAGCTGATCGTTGCGTTCTTCCGTCCTGACGACGAATGACGTTGCATCATCGCCAATCACATCGAACGCGACATTGAAGATCTCGTTGCCTGCCGGTATAGCGCCGCTTGAAGCATAGACAAACGTAACGATGCCGTTTGTTTCATCAACGCTATAAGCCTTGACGATGACCCTGCTGGTTAATCCGGAGAATTTCAGAGTGTCAGGATCATAGACCACCACGATCTTGCCGTTGGTCGTATCCTCGGTCTCGGTGACGGAAAGGGTCACATTATCTTCATCCGTAACACAGCCGCCATCGGCATTCTTGTCGACCGTATTGAATGGTCTCACGGTCTCTATGACACGCTGCGTGCCGCCAACAACTTCGTTGACAGCCTCATCAGCAGGTTCTTCGACCGGTTCTTCGATTGTCTCTTCGACAGGTTCTTCGACGACTTCTTCGACTTCCTCGACGACTTCTTCGACAACCTCTTCTACGACTTCCTCAACAGCAGGTTCTTCCACTGTTTCAACGACTTCTTCCTCGACGACAGGTTCAGCAGCGGTTTCTTTGACAGCCGGTTCGACTCCGAAATATTCCATTTCGAAGACGGCATCAGCCTTGAAGCAATCTTCTGCAGACTTGTTCATATCGATTCTTGAAGACAGTTCGGTATCCGTACCCTTGCGCTGCAAAGCATAAGTCCTGAAGTTGCCCGGATCTTCTTCGACGACCGTCTCCAGTCCATCGAAGGTACCGACCAGACCGGAAACGTTATCGCACTCGATCGCGCCGATCTTGCCGATATCTCCATTCATGAGATCGACATACCACATCATCTTCGTGCCATTATCAGCAATTACCAGACCGACGTTCTTTGGAGAAACCGTATAGTCCGGATTAAGCTTGATATCGTAGATAAACGCCATGGAAGCATCTGACTGATCGTTCAGAACGATACCCGTGTCAGCTACGAAGTACATACCTAAGCTGCCATTGACATAATCGACTTCCAGCCTGACCAGTGTTCCATCTGCGCAGAGGAGGTAATATTCGAATACTTCGTATTCTTCCTCTGTATCCTCGTCGGTTACTGTATCCGTGCCGGCAAAAGCGATCGCCGCCATGTCAGGCAGATTAGAACTCAGATTCCAGCCGTAGTAATCAGGTGTTACCAGCCATCCTAAGCTTGTTGTGAACAGGAACTTGTACTCATTAAGGACGCCCTCGGCATCGATGAATGTCGGATAGTTTGCCATATCCTGTGCCGGATAAGCTGAGTAAGTTGCGGTATTTACGCCGTCCCAATCGACAGCAGTGAACGTTTCCGCATCCAACGGATAAACGGTTGAACCGACACCGGCGAGATAGAGATCGCCGCCGCGGCCGCCGGATGTGACGTTACCCGGAGCTGCCGCTTTGACAGATGTACTTAAGTTGTTCAGGTTAAGCGAAACGAAATTCGTGCCCTTTCCATCCGTTACTTGAGCGACGACGCTGGAATCAAGCGAAACGTAATCTCTGACAGCTACAGGAACTTCTGCGCTGACAGCATCACCTTCGGCATTGACATCGTTCGTCGTAATCGTAATAACGGTATTACCTTCCTTGAGAGCCGTGATAACACCGTCTTCATCGACAGACGCAACCGTCGGATCGCTTGAGGTGAGTGTGACACCGCCCGTGAAGGTAGTCGGCTTGACTTTATATCTGATTTCAGCCGTATCACCCACATAGAGTTCCAAAGCTGAAGTGTAGACTTTCAGAGTCAGATCCGTTACTCTCTCATACTGGTACAAGGATACGACAGGCCATACGCTTTCGCCGAAATCGCCGACCTTGACACTGTTGCCAACAACGTCGGTATCAGCCGCAAACAGTTCTGCTGTATCACCCGCACCATCATAGAATGCGATATATAAGAATTCGCTCATCTGGTCATATACCATCGAACCCTTAGCCGCCAAAGCAGCGACACCCGGGAACTTCAGACCGATATTGCCCAGATCTTCTCTGATCAGACTGCTACCATTAAAGAGCGTGAAACTCCACAGTTCGCCGCCTTCGGTCAGTACCAGATACTCGATGGCATCGTCATAGACGACACCCTCGTCCTCGAAGTCAGGATCTGCACCGACCAGGGCGATGAACGCCATCGGATCATTCCGGTATGTGGTAGAGAGATCCCAGTAGCTCAATGAACCGGCTTCCGGATCAATCACTTCCAGATAAGTACCGTTGTTGCATGGCGCAACGACCTTGCCTCCATAGACTGCTTCCAGCTCAACCGGGATGCCTGCTCCATCAGGATACTGCCATGAAGAAGCAATCATACCCAGGTTGGTGCTTTCGAAGGTATCGGCGTCTACGCCAAACATCGTTTCGTTGCCGATCGTGTAGATCATATCGTCGAACAGAGCACCGGAATCGTAAGCTCCGCCCTCGCTGACGACTGTGCCATTCAGCAGATCATCCGTAGAGAATTCAGTCCACTCAGGCGTGCCATCGGCAGCAAAGATCAGTCCGGTCATATCCGCAACCGGAACAGGAACGACGGTAACGATACATTCTTCCGTCAGATGCGGTTCCGCATTGGATGTAACAGTAATGACTGTCTCGCCTTCTGCGACACCTGTCACGACGCCGTCTTCATCGACAGTCGCGACTGTATCATCGTCAGATTCCCAAGTCACGGAAGTGTCTGTCAGGGTCCAAGGCATGACTTCTGCCGTCAGGACAATCGTCTGACCTTCCAGGATCTTCACTTCTTTCTTGCTGATTGTGATCGAAGTAGCCTGATCCGTCGGATTGATGACACTGTCTTTCGCCGGAATGATGAACAGACCGGTCGTCTTGACATAGACTCTCGAACCGTAAGTATTCGCGTTGTTGTTGCCGGCATTCGTCGTATTGACCTTTGACGCTTTGCCCGTTTCCAGATTGAACTTCAGCAACAGCTGCGAAGTCGATCCGGTTGCAGAATTGCTGGCGTTGTTCAGCCAGTAAAGCGTATTGGTATTGTGGTCAAACGCCAGTGAACCGCCATAATTGTAAGCGATATAGCCGGTATTGCCTGTGCTGGTCGGAACGACAGCTTCCAGATCGCTGATCATGCCTTCTTCGTCCGCATCGCTCAGGTTGAATTTGTATAAGTAAGAATAGGTCGCATTGCCATAGTTGACGGCATAGAAATCACCGTTCTTGCTGATGGCCATGTTGACCAGTGATTTGTAGGTATCTGCTGTACCGCGCGGATTGACCACGGAAACGGTCACGGCTTTCGTCATCGCTCCTGTTACCAGGTCGATGCTGTAGATCGTATTCGTGTCATCCAAAGCGTAGAGTTTCGCATCGGCATAGTTGTATGCCATGTCGCGGATCGTGTTTGCCGTAGCGGCAAAGGATCCTACTTTCTTCGCTGTACTCAGATCATCGAATTCGGCACCGTAGAAATTGCCATCGTTTCCGGCAAACAGTACGTAGCCATCGATGTATTCAGCAGCCGTTACAACGACATTGGCCGGAGCAAAGCTGGTCATGCCATTATAATCGGAAGTGCTGCGGTAGTATACCTGTTCCGGATCGATATTGATCCATCTGTTGCCCGATCCGGCAATCGCCGATGTCGAGCTAGTGAATGCATAGAATTCGCCGACGTTGGCATCTTCGTTGTTCTGTGAATAAGTGATCAGATATTCGGTCTTGTTTCCGGCATAGTCACCGACGATGAGTCGGCACTCGTTAGCTACAACGGCACCCGAGAGATCCAGAACGATCTGACACTCTTCGCCAGGTTCATCCTGCTCAGGAATGCCTTCCGCATAGATCTTCGTACCGGACTTGTTGGCTAGTGCCACATACGCGACATATCTGTCATCTTTGACTGTCACATACAGCGAATCAGACAGCAGTTCTTTCATCGCTGAGAGAGCGACCGGTTTCTGCGTATCGATCGCAAATGTGTACTTCAAGGCAACGCCTTCGCCAAGCACACCGCTCTCGATCACACGCTTGAAGCCTTCGTTGTCAAGGATACCAGTGATTGTATCGCGATCATCTTCGATCGCATTATATTCAGGGATAGCGTAAAGTCCGACGGTAATCTTGTCACCATCTTCCACACCCAACGTACCGACCTGCTTGTTGATGTTGAACGTGCTGCCGGTATTGCTCATCCACCGTGATCCGTTGACATAGTAGTAAGCGGCATTGACATGAGAAGACAGGTTGCTTGTCCACAGGACATCGCCATCTTCATCGGTCACTGCAACACCTAAAGTACCTGCGTTACGGATCAGCTGGTATCTGAACTGATACAGATTCGCATCAGGACTGATTGCCAGACGGTCAGCCGGGAACTCATCTTCGATGATGAACGGGTTGCCGCTGAACCATGTGCCGTTATCCTTTTCATCATATTTGATGATCAGGTCATTGGTCTGAACAGTGGTTGCCTGTGAATAAGGGATCTTATCCGTTCCATAGAGACCATCCAGATAGGAGTTGTGCTCGAACATCGTGCCATCGGTCCAGCTTCCATAGAAGCCAAGGATAACGATAGAGTATTCGACATCGCACAATACGCCTTCTTCATCAGAAACAGGAGACAGATAAGTGTAACCTTCAACATAAGCACCGCCCGTGTAGTATTCATCAAGGAATTCTTTATCATCTTCGGTCAGAGCCATATTGACAGTGACTTTGACTGTTTCGTTCGGAGCTACCGTGAACGCTTCGCTCTTCATGCCGCTCAGAATCAGATAAGCATCATATGTCGTGATCTCGCCATCGCCGTTGACATCGGCTGCATCATCATCAAAGTGGTTCTGTGCGATATCTACCAGGTAATCAAGGATCGCTTGGGCATCATCGGCATCGGTCACGCCATCGCCGTTGACATCGCCCATATTACGGGCAATCGGCTTGTATTCGACGCCATCGACCGTATAAGAAGTAACTGCCGACAGAGGCATCGTTGTTGTATTCATGTAAAGCTGACCCTCATATATGAAAGGACTCTGGGTAAACAGATCGGTCCACAGCGTATACTGAACGGTATCATCCGAGAAGTTCGTCACATTGAAAGAATAGCTGTAAACGCCTGTGCGTTCCGGATCATCGCCTAATTCGGCTTTAGCCTTGCCGTCATCAGCTGAAATCGTTGCGTTTTCATCCATCATGATGAGCGATTTCGCTCTGACTGCATTCGCGACGTTTGCCAGACCTGCACCCTGACGCAGTACCGGATAGTACTGACCGCCTGATTCTTCTTCGAAGAACGGTTCAGCCGTAGACATGATCAGCGAATGAGTGATCTGACGCTGAGACAGACCCAGTTTGTCTTCCAGACCGTTTTCACGGATATACTGGCCGATCACAGCAGCGATACCTGCGGTATGCGGAGACGCCATAGACGTGCCGCCCATCGTTACATACTGATCGACACCGCCGGTATAAGTCGTGCCATCTTCCGTGCCGTAGCCGCTGATCGAATAGATCCTTCCGCCAGGAGTAGAGATTTCAGGTTTCAGATTCAACGAACCCGGAACACCCCATGAGCTGAAAGAACTGATTAAGATCGATGCATCTTCAGCCGGTTCCTGAACGACGACGCCGCCTGCGACATTCATTGTACCGGTATAGTAAATGACATTGCCTGCATCGTCTTTGACCGGTGTAGACTGCGACTTGATCAAAGCGCCATCCGCCTGCGAGATCGAAACGACCGGATTGGTACCGGTATAACTGCTCAGATCCATGTTGATGGTTCCGCTCTGGTTGTTGTAGATGATCGTCGCGACCGCGCCTAAAGCATTCGCATTCTCGGCTTTCACATAGAACGAGATGCTGCCGCGCGAACAGATCGCAACTTTACCAGTCAGGTCTGCGACCTGCCATTCGGCAGTTTCGCCATAACCGTCGATATAGACATATTCCAGATCGTTTCCAGCCAATGTGGAAATCGGAAGGTTGGAATAAGCAGTCTCGCTGTAATAAATATAAGTTTCCCCATTGAAAATCAGAGGATAACCGACACCGCCTGTATTATCCACAGCTGCCGAAGAAATGCTGCTGTGGAAAGAACCAGGCGAACCTGTCGTAGCCATACTGACATCTTCAAGATAAAGATATGGAATGGATCCGTCGTTATATGGCGTACTGATGTAACCGTAAGAGTTGCCGGCAGACATAGCTGCGATCATATTGGAATTTTCCAGCTTTGTCATGACTCTTTCATAAGTACCGGCAAACGTGAATCCGGCGTTACCTGAACCCAGGGACAGGTTGACCGAGTCACACCCTAAGACGATCGCGTCTTCGATTGCCGCCATATAGTCCGAATCATAAGCGCCTCCGCCTGCACCGAAAACCTTCATCGTCAGCAGCTGCGCATCCGGAGCGACACCGACGACGCCTACGGTATTCATCGCATCGGCATACCCTCCGTTGCCATCAGGAATGAAACGGTTGGCTGTAGCGATACCCGAAACATGGGAACCGTGGCCGCCCGATGTGTCATTGGCATGCGTCGTGTTGTAGTTTTCATCGATATAGTTGTACTCATACGGGATCTTGGTGCTGTAATAAGTCTTATCCGGATCGATCTCGACGTTCAGCTGATCGGCTTTTGCCGCTACTTCTTCAGCTGTCAGGAGATTCAATCCTGCCACATAATCCTCGTAATTGATACCTTTTTCTTCCGCGTTCTGTGCAAGAGCATATTCCAGTGCTCCGCCATCCAGAGACTGGTGCGTATGATCCGCACCGGTATCGATGACCGCGATCCTGCTTCCGGCACCCGTATATCCATCAGCCCACGCTCCGCGTGAATCGATCATATACGAAGTCGAACCCATGTTCGGTTCTGCCGTATCATCGGTTTCCTCCTGCGGTTCGTAACGGTTTTCGATTTCGACATCGGCTACTTCAGCCAAAGCCTTGATCGTTTCAATATCACCGTAACGGACATTCGCCGAAATGATATTGGCTGCCAGAGTCAGATTCCACTTAACATCAAGCGGATTGCCTGTTGCTTTCTCGATCTTGTCGGCTACCGCATTCTGCTGTTTTTTCAGATCCTTACGATAAGCGATCGCAGAAGCGTTTCCGTTGGCAACGTCATTTGCCGTATAACCGGCATCGAGTGTAGCGTCGCCTTTCAGAACGATAGACACACGGACGATATCGTCAGGGGCATATTCCGGTAAACCGACTTCATCTACGAGTGATTCACCGTTTTGTGCCGACATTGTGCCAGTAACAGGCTCAACTTCTGTTAATGTCAGTTCTTCAAACGAAGAACCGTTGCCACCGGTCTCCGTTGTGTCGTCTGTTTCTTCAGCATACGCAACTTTTGTTACCGCTGTATTTGAAAAAGCCAGTAAAGCGACAAGCAAGAGACCAAGCAGTTTTCTACCTGTATCTTTTTTCATTCACTATCCCCTTTCCATAGATAAGAACAAATAAAAATATATCTTATTCATTTATTTTAATTGATAAAAATAACTATTTTCAATAGAAATGGTAATGTTATCGCTTTCTTTGAACATATTTTCATTACTAGTATGAAAATCTTTTCATTTTAACGTGTTTATGCGCTTTGTGTCAGTTTTTTGTTGATTCTGTATTTTATTCCATATAAAACTTCCGTTTCCTTTCTTTACCGCAAATCTGATACGGTTTCCTGATGATCGTTTATAAAACGACTTCGGATCAAACAGAAATCGGTGTCTCTGAGTTTCTTCTCCCTTCTCGCAAGTTTTTAAATAACGTATAATGATGATGTTGCTTCGGAGGCGATACGATTATCTATGAATATCCTGAAAAAGAACTATCGGCTGATCTGTGTTCTGATCCTGGCCGCTTCTCTTATTCCTTATATCCTTATCGGTTTCTACAGCAGACCGTGTACAGACGACTACAATTTCTCCATCGAAATGATTCGCATGGTAGAACAAGGTAAAAACGGCCTTTTTTCTGTCATCAGAACCGCCTGGGAAACCGATATGCGTTTCTACAAGTCATGGAACGGCTTATACATGTCGGGTTTTCTTCAGTCTCTGCAGCCCGGAGCCTATCTGGGAGAAAAGAACTATTTCGTCGGTACACTTGCGATCATGCTGACGATGCTGCTGTGCCAGTATTATTTCATCAGGACGCTTTTCGATGTTTTCGAGATCGACCTCAAGCCGCTGCTTCCGACATGCATCCTGTTCGCTTTCTTCATCCACGGCATGATCAGTCCCATTCAAGGACTCTACTGGTTCTGCGGTGCCTGCGACTACATTCCTTTCCTGCATCTGCTGATGGTCGATGTTGCACTGATCCTGAACTATTTCTATAAGGACAATAAAAAAGTTAAATATATCATGCTGTCTTCGCTTCTTTCGCTGATCATCGGCGGAGGCAACCATATCACTTCCTTCCTTCACATCATCATCCTTCTGATCTTCAGTATCGTTTCTCAGTTCAGAAAACAGAAACGCGCTGTCCTGATTCCGCTTGCTTTCGCCATCCTCGGCTTCCTGCTTGTCGTATTCGCCCCGGGCACCAAAGCCCGTATCGCTGTCAACGAAAGCCAGGACCTCATTACGACATTTATCAAGACAATAAAAAGAGCCATCCGACTCTTTGTCAACCGCGATTACACGCTCAATCTCCGTTTCCTTGTCTATCTTGTCCTGCTGACCTTCCTGGCTTCTTTCCTGCGAAACAACCAGAGAATCAAAGCCCTGAAGATCCGCCCCGTCATCCTGTTCCTGCTCTTCGCGATGTTCTTCTGCGAGATGCTGGCGGTGCCTTATTTCGCCATGGGAACCTTCGGCGCAGGAAGGATCAAGAATATCGACTGGATGGCGTTCACCGTCCTTATCGGCTTGCTGTGGGTCTATACTCTCGTTTGGCTGGCGGACCGACACCTTTCCATCGAACGGCTGCTAGGCAGGATCAACAGCATTGATAAGTCGTTCCTTGTCATAGTCTGCTGCGTCCTTCTGGTCGCTTTCAGCAGAAACATGTATACTGTCACGAAAGAACTGAACGACGGAACGGCTCGGACGTTTGCAGATCAGTACGATCAGCGCTATGAGCTCATGAAACAGTACCGCGACAGCGAAGAAATCATAACATTGGAACCGATCATTGATTCGGTCATCCTGAAATTCGACGATATCACCCCTGATCTGAATGACTGGCGGAATGTGAGCTGGAACGAGTACTATAAAGTGAAAGCCGTCCTCAAATCGGACAAATAAAAAAACACGGATACGGATTCCGTGTCGCATTCAGCGAATCAAAAGAAGGCTTTTTACTTCTTTCTGCCTTCTTTTTTTGTTTCTTTCTTTACTTCTTCCCGGATCACGTACTGCGGAATATGATTGCTGATGAGATAAGCCCGTCCGACATACTCGCCGACCAGTCCCAGCAGGATCATGATGAAGCCGCTGGTGAACAGCAGCGCTGCAAACATCGAGGTCCATCCGGTCGGAACATCCGGGTTAAACAGCTTGTCGATCACCACGATCAGGCCGATGATGAAGCCGGCAAAAGCGAATACGAACCCGCTCAGCGATGCAAGACGCAACGGCTTGATCGAGAAAGACGTGACGCCGTTCAGCCACAGCGAGAGCGACTTTCTGAGATCGTACCCGGATTCTCCGGCATAGCGGTAGCCATGCTCGATCGGAATGGAAGCCGTACGTGTCGTGACCGCCCACACCATTCCATCGATGTACGGTTTCGGGTTGTTGTATTTGAGGATCTCGTCGATCACATACCTGCGGCAGATGTTGTAGCTGGACATGATCGAACCGTCGGGAATGTTCATCATCTTGGTCAGGAACCAGTAGTTGAATTTCGAACCGATCCGCTTGTACAACGGATGATGGTAGCTGATGAAACTGGCACAGACGTAATCGTAGCCCTCTTCCAGCTTGGCAATCAGATCGGGAAGGTATTTGGGATCATGTTCGCCATCGTCGTCCATGCGTACGATATAATCGCCGGAGGCCTTGCTGAAGGCGGCCATCAGGGCGGAAGACTCTCCGAAATTCTTGGAAAGGTCGTAAGCGATGATATGGGCATCTTTTCTCGCAAGACCGGAAATCACCTCAAAAGTACGATCAGGAGAACCATCATTGACCAGAACGATCTCGTAATCATACTTCCTGTTGTTTTTCATGACCTCCCGGATGCCTTCGGTCAGTTTTCCGATGGTATCCTGAGATTTATAGCAAGGTATGCATATCGATATTTTTTTCATCTGCCTCTCCATGATAAACAATAATCATTCATACTTGTTGGAACGCTCTTCTGCCAGATACTCTTCATAATCCCGGATGTACTCGCTGCCGTCGTAGTGGGTTGAAGCCAGCACCAGCAGAACGGAGTCTTCCGAGAAGTCATACATATCCTTCCAGACCATTTTGGGGATATAGACGCCCATCATTGGCTTGTTCAGCTCGACGATGATCTCCTCCTTACCGTCGGTGATACGGACTTTGCTGGTGCCTGCGACATTGATCAGCACGAATTCCGACTGCCTGTTGGCATGCTGACCGCGTACGACCGTCGCATCGGAGCCATAAATGTAAAAAACCCTTTTGATCTCGAAAGGAATCGATTCGTTACCCTCGATGACGACCAGTTTTCCTCTTTCATCCCCCAGATCAGTGAATTCGATGATCGGGCATCTGTCTTTCAGCGTTCTTTTCATTGATTTCCTTAAAAAGCATTCAGCTTTGCAATCACATAATCCTGTTCTTCTTCGCTCATGCCGTTGTACATCGGCAGCGACAGCACTTCATCGGCATATTTCTCTGTGACAGGGAAATCGCCTTTCTTGTGGCCCAGATAGGCATAAGCGACCTGCAGATGCGGCGGGATCGGATAATGGATGATCGTTCCGATCTCGTTTTCTTTCAGATATGCCATCAGTTCATCTCTTCGATCCGAATGGATGACGAACTGATGATACACATTGTTGGAACCCGGCCTGGTCATAAGCGGACGGATATGCGGATTATCGACTTCGTTCAGATACCGTTCGGCGATCCTGTTGCGTTCGGCATTCAGATCATCCAGATGATTCAGCTTCACTCTCAGCAATCCCGCCTGCAATTCATCCAGACGGGAATTCATGCCGATGATGTCGTTCTCGTAATGCAGCTTCTTGGAACCATAGTTGCGTATGACCCGGAATTCTTCGGCATATGTCTTATCGTCTGTGGTAAGCGCTCCGCCATCGCCGAACGCCCCCAGATTCTTGGTCGGATAGAAGCTCCAGCAGCCGATATCGCCGATCGATCCGACTTTCTTTCCCTTCCACATCGTTCCGTGCGCCTGAGCGCAATCTTCCACGACCTTTAGGCTGTGTTTTCTTGCAATATCCATGATGGCATCCATATCGCAGGATTGGCCATAAAGATGGACCGCCAGGATCGCTTTCGTATGGTCTGTGATCTTTTCTTCGATCTTCGAAGCATCGATGTTGTCGTAGCGATCCGGTTCGACAAAGACCGGCGTGCCGCCGTTCATAGTGATCCCCATGACGCAAGCGATATAGGAATGCGCGCAGACAATGACCTCGTCGCCCTCACGGATGCCGATGACCCGGAACGCGATCTGCAGGGCATCAAGCCCTGAAGCGCAGCCGACGCAGTATTCCGATCCGATATATCCGGCAAACTCTTCTTCAAACTTCTTTACCTCATTGCCCAGAACATACCAGCCGGAATTCAAAACTTCTACGGCTTTGTCGTCGTATTCTTTCGCATACAGATCATGCTGTCGTTTCAGATCGTTGGCGGCTATTTTCATTCTTTCTCCTGCATCATGATGAATAGTTCATGAATCGAGACTGTCCAAAGGAACGGACCGTCCCGATCAACATAATCTATTATAAACTATCGGTGCTGTTCTATCATTAATTATTTGATGAAACGAAACTGTTTCCTTGCAAAAGAAAAGCAGGTCTCGTTTTCCACGAAGCCTGCTTTTGGCGATTCACAATAGACCGTCCTTATGCCAGAGAATCGACGATCGCTTCCAGCGAAGCCTCGATGCCTCTGACGACATCATCTTTGGATAAAGATGCGGTCTCCTTCTTGTTCATGACCTGTTCATGAAGGAACGGGACATGCATGAAGCCGCCGATCGTGTTCGGGAATTCCTTATCGATATAATAGAGG
>JAEEGL011898825.1_pt1 | contig 12719 bp, 9 predicted proteins | sample 9134231 | NCBI WGS metagenome assembly JAEEGL01 (sample SAMN16246548, study PRJNA631951) | gut metagenome | biome: gut microbiome; feature: rumen; material: fiber-attached | host: Bos | place: Iran: Karaj | collected 2018-10 | reverse complement strand
GGTGTACAAAGAAATCCTTGGGATACAAGAAGAATGTGTGCTGGATCATCTTCTGGATCAGCTGCTGCTGTAGCTAGTGGAGTTTATCCATATGCAACTGGTTCTGATACAGGAGACTCTATTCGTAAACCTGCTGCTTATTGTGGTATTGTTGGATATAAACCTACATATGGAATGATAAGCAGATATGGATTATTTCCTTATGCTTCTTCATTAGATCATTTAGGCGTTTTAACTAGAAATGTTAGAGATGCTGCTATCGTAGTTGATACGATGAAAGGTATCGATAAGAACGATATGACTAGTTGGGATTCTAAAGATGTTAATTTATTAGAAGCATGTACTGGAAATATTAAAGGTAAAAAACTATGTTATATAAAAGAAATAGTTGATAGAGATAAATTTAAGAATTGTGGTAAGGAATTAAAAGAACATTTAGATAATTATTATAATGTTATAGAAAAATGTAAAAAGATGGGATTTACTGTAGATGAAGTGTCAGTAGATCAAGTATTATTAAATGCTTTACCATCTGTATATAATATTATTTCTTATGCTGAAGTTACTTCTAATTTATCTAACTTAACCGGTATTATATTTGGACCTAGAGGAGAAGGGGATAATTATATAGCTATGATGAAAGATCATCGTACTAAAGGATTTAGCCCTCTAATCAAGAGAAGATTCGTTATAGGTTCTTATGTATTACAAAAGGAAAACCAAGAAAGATATTTTAGAAATGCACAAAGAGTAAGAAGATTACTAGTTGATAGATGGAAAGAAATATTTAAAGATTATGATGCGGTTATTCTTCCTGTTGCATCAGGACCTGCTAAATTTTTAGATACTTCTAAGAATGTTCAAGAAGAAAACACTACATTATTAGAAGAACATTTACAAATTGGTAACTTTGGTGGTTTCCCATCAATTACAATTCCTAGTGGATTTGTTAGTGATTTACCAGTTGCTATTAACATAACAGGTAATTGTTATGATGATGAAAATGTATTAAATATTGCATATGCTATAGAAAAAGAATTGGGATATGCTAATCAAATAGCAAAGGAGGTAAAACATGACTAAGTATATAGCTAAAATAGGATTAGAAATGCACTGTGAAATGAGTGAAACAAACTCTAAAGTATTTAGTGGTGCAGCTAATTGCTATACAGAAGTACCTAATAGTAATGTTAGACCTTTAGATATGGCTTTCCCTGGGACACTACCTGTAGTTAACAAGGAAGCTGTAAGACTTGCTTTAATGGCTAGTATGATTTTAAATTGTAAGCAACCTGAAGTATTACAATTTGAAAGAAAGAATTATTACTATCCAGATTTACCTAAGGGATTTCAAATTACACAAGAAACCAAACCAAATCCAATGGGTATTTATGGAGAATGTGAATATGAATTTGGTGATGAAATAAGAAAATGTCGTATTAATAATATTCACTTAGAAGAAGATGCGGCATCATTAGATCACTTTTATAAAACATCTAATATTGATTACAATAGAGCTGGTGTTCCTTTACTAGAATTAGTAACTGAACCAGATATTCATAGTGCTGATGAAGCAGTTGCTTTCTTAGAGCACATGAGAAGCGTTTATCAATATGCGGGAATTAGTGAAGCAGATAGTAAAAAGGGTCAAATTAGATGTGATGTTAATGTATCTTTAATGGACGAAGGATTAGATGAAATGGATCCTGCTAATTGGGGAACTAAAATAGAAATTAAAAATGTTAACTCATTTGGTGGCGTTAGAGATGCAATTAACTATGAAATAAAGAGACAAACTGAAGCAAAAGAAAATGGTACATATGGTGAGATGGAACAACAAACTCGTCGTTGGGATGAAGAATCTGGAACTACTATTTTCATGAGAAGTAAAGCTGATGCAATAGATTATAAATATTATGTTGAACCAAATATTCCTAAGATTAAGATCGAAAAAGAATGGTTAGATGAAATAAGGAAATCAATTCCTGAACTAGCAATGGATCGTAAGAAAAAATATATTAGTGAGTATAGTTTAAGTAATTACGATGCTGGCGTTTTAGTTAAAGATAAAAATATATCTGACTACTTTGAAAAATGTGTAGAATTAGGTATTGATGCTAAAGTAGCAAGTAACTGGGTTACTGTTAATATTATTGGTGAATTAAATAAAGAAGGAACTGATATTAGGGAATTCTATTTAACACCAGAAATGTTAAAACAAATTATTGAAGGAATTAATAGTGGAATTCTTTCTTCTAAACAAGCTAAAGAAGTATTTACTAAAGCTTTAGAAGAAAAGAAAGAACCAAAGAACTATATTTCTAAAGATAATGCCCAAATTAGTGATGAAGGTGAACTTACTTCGTTAATAGTTAAAATACTTGATGAAAACCCTCAACAAATAGAGTTATATAAAGGTGGTAGAGATAATCTATTTGATTATTTCGTAGGTCAAGTTATGAAGAATACTAGAGGTAAAGCAAACCCTGTAATGACTAAGGAAATCCTACATAGAGAGTTAGATAAAAGATAGGATAACTTGATAAATTGCCCAAAATATGCTATAATTAAATCACGTAAGAGGGAGTAGTTCTCATCTCAAGATGGTTTATTATCGTCAGGACGTTTATACCGGTTTAAACTTAATTGAACAAGACTTTTATGAATATTCATAAAGGTCTTTTTTGTACCTTTAAAAAGGAGAGATGCCGGATGACAAACAGAGAATTATTAATTCAAGAAATGGATCCAATGTTAATTAAAATACAAGAAATAAAAGATATTGAAGAGATCCGTTTCAGTGATTTAATGCCTTCAACTTTAGGAGATAAGATTACTGTATTACCAAGTTTATTGGTTGTATACAATGGTGGTAAGATGTTGAATCTATGTTCTAAAGATAGTTACTTTGATGTTTTGGTAAGAAAAGTATTCCAAGTTTATAACAGAGAAAAGGATAGAGTTGTGAGTGATCCAACATACGATCCTTTTGGTTTAAAAAAGAAACTGTTAATTGATGAAAGAACAAAGGCGATATTAGAAGCTGGAAGTTTAACTAAAGTTAATGAAATATATAGTTTCTATGATACGAAAAAAAGTTATGATAGAACATTAATATTTCAAAGCGATACTTTAAGAATGTTATTACCAATTATTAAATACCATCTAAAACAAATATTTGATTGGACGAATAGAGTTATTACTTTTGAAGAAACGACAGTTAATGGTTTTAGAAACAATTATGGATTAGATTACAAGATTGATGGAATTGATGATATGTTATTAATCAATTTCATTGGTACAGAAGGTAATAATACATATTTAAGAATTAGAAGTAGAGAAGGAAACTTTAAACCAGTTGAAATGTCTATTAGTTTTAATAACAATGACATAACAGTTAATACTTCACTTAGTGAATATGGTGTATTTGCAAGTAATACTTATGAAGCAAAGAAAGATAATACAGTGTTAAATACTTTCAGAGTTAATAAGAATGATCAACCAATTATTTATGAATCAACTTTATTAGAAGCTTGTGAAAATCCATTACCAAATATAAGCAGTATTGATAGTGATGATGATATGATTTGGTATCAATTACCGTGGAATGCAATGTTTGGTGTAAATAATGAAGTTCAAACTTTAGGTGAAGTTGATGAAATAGTTATGGGACATAACAAATACTTAGCTATAGTTGGAAATGAATTTATGATGAAAGAATATGCTTCTAAAGAGTATAGAAGAAAGAAAACAATGGAAGCTAATGCTAATAGAGTTGTTATGGATCAAGTAGATAAAACTATTTATGGAATTCTTGTTAGTGAAAAAGACGGAATATATGTTATTGAAACTTACTTTGATGGAATTTTAAGAAATAATGGTTACTATGATACTTATCTAGAGAATAAATATTTCTATCATATTGCACAAAGTAAAGAAGGATTAAAAGGATTAAAAAGAGAAGGTTTAGTTACTATTAGTAAAGATGACGCAATTATTAAGAGCGCAGATTTATTAGTAACAGATGATCTTAAAAAGATCTTAAGGAGATGATGAATTATGGGAATTTTAAATATAGCAGATAAAAGCAAATATAATGAATTAATTAAATATATTAGATATTCTAATTTAGATAAAATGATTAAGAATTATCTTATTAAATTAGTAGCAGAGATAAGAGATGGAAAGAGAATTAATGCATTTATAGATTATGACATTTTAGAAAGAACAATTATTGAACTTTTAAAAATGGATATTAATAATCTAGCTGAATTACAAGATAAGATAGATAAGATTATTAATAGAATTAATTTCTTATTACCACAAAAGGAAGCTACTCCAGATTTTGAATCTATAAAAAGAGAAATACTTAGTCATCATGTTAAATTAGAAGTTAGTGAATTGTTTAGTCAAGAAATGTATAGCATTTTTGATGATAGAAATGATTACTTACAAATAATGGATATTATTTTAAGTGATGAAAATCTAGTAAACAATTTCAATAAAATTGTTGATTTTGCAGTAAAGATTGCAAGAGAGATTGATGATCAAGGATTAATTAAAAGAGAGATTATATCATATCTACATTTATTCGGAAGTATTCTTTCAGAAGATGAAGCTTACTTACAAAAAAGAGTAGACGAAGCTAGAATGAGATATGGTGTTTATCCTGGAATAAATGAAAAGACTATTGCTAGTATTTCAAGAGAAGTTGAAAAAGCTAGAGGTATTTTAAAGAAATTAGAAGTATTAGAGAAAAAAGTTGATGGTTATGTTGAAACTGTTGATGCTAAAACTAAAGCAGGATTAGATTCAATAACTGAAGCTATTTCTCTTGGAACTAGAGAAATTGAAAACTGTGCTACAAGAACTATTGCACAAATGAGAATAGATTTAGCAGAAGCTAAGAAAGAATTATTAGCTGAACTAAATAAATATTTAGTAAGTTTAGAAGAAACTATGAAGGAAAACAGTGATCAAGTATTCAGTCAATTATTACTTGATGCTCAACAAAAATTAGAACAAATTAGAGTTCTTGCTAATAGTTTATCTGGAACTACTACTAAAGAATTATTAAGAATTCAAAGTGAAACTCAAAAGAGTGTAGATAAACTAAGAAATTATGTTGAAACTAGCCCTGAGTTAAAAGAATCTCTAAGAGTGGTAGAACAAAGTGAACAAGTAGTACAAGCTATAGCTACATTTACTGCTGCACAAACAGAAATGAATGGAGCACAAGCAGGTATTATTATTCCATCTAGAGAAATCGTTACTCATGAGGTTATTGCTGGAGATGAAGAAAGATTCTTAGTTCCTAATTTCACAATGACTGAAGGAATATTAGATGCATTTGATAGAAGTATTCCTTTCGGTGAAAGAATGAAAAGAATTGAAGAAAGAATTCAAAAATTAGAAAGTGAAGGAATTATAATTCCTCAAGCTTTAAGAGAAGCATTACCTTGGTATTTATTAGGTAAGAAGATAGTATATTTCTATGGACCAACTCAAAGTGGTAAAACTACTGTAGCTGAATTATTAGTTAAAGTTGTTGAGAGTGAACTACTTGATGGTGGAAAGATTACAGAAGAACACTCTGTTACATCATATAACGACGTAAGAGGTGTGTTTGATGAGAACGCATTATTCTATTCATTATATTATGGTAAAACTATATTCTATGATGAATTAGATAATGGTAATCCAGATAACTTGATTGTATTAGGAACATTTATTTCTAAATTAGTAGATAAAGTCGATCATCCAGAAAAGGATGTTAGAGCACAATTTGCTAAGAGAAGATTTGTTCCAGTAAATGCAAATGCAAGAATTATTTCTGCTGGTAATACTACTGGTAAAGGAAGAAATAGAGAATATGTTGCTAGAAGTAGAATGGATGAATCATCATTAGAAAGAATGGTTCCTATCTATGTAGGTTATTCAAGTGAAGTAGAAGAAAAGATTTTTGGACAATATCATGAATGGTTTAATTTCTTTAACTTCTTCAGAACTCAATGTTATGGATGGGCAGATACTTCTAGAATGGATTCTTCAGAAGGTAATGTTACTACAGGTGATGCTTCAACAATTGTTGAATGTATTAAAGAAAACTCAATGCCTATTAGCATGCTAATAAATGGTATATTTGTACAAACAAAGGAAACTGATTATCTTGCTTATATCATTAAGAATGTTAAGGAAGAATATGGTGTTGATAGTGTTAAAACAGATTCTATTAGAAAGTATAATGAGATGCCTTTAGAGAAATTAAAAGTAAAACAAATCGCTGAAGTGTTTATCTATGAAGCTAATGAGGCTATAAAAGAGAATAAGAGTTTATCAAAAAAGATTTAGGTGGTCATTATGGCTTATACATTAAGAGAATATTTAGATTATCATATTAAATATTTTATTAGAAGATTACGCTATAGAAATGGCGTAACTGAAGTAGACGAAGAGGAGGTAAAAGAAATGGAAGAAAGAGGATATCCAAACAATTATAAGAAATTCCCTTATAATCTTTATAAACCAGAAATAGTTACGGTTGATGGAGATAGATATATTAGATATAATGCTAGATTTAGAAGTTTACATGATCTATATGTGTATTTAAGAAGTCATCCTGGTATTAATAGAAAAGTGTTTTCTACTTTATCTAGTACAAATGGATCTACAGAGTTTGCAGGTATTCCAATTGAAGAAGCAATTGAAGAATTAAATTCTCCACCACGTGATGAATATAGAGATTTCTTGAGATTAAGTGAGAGATTAAATTCTGATTCATTAGGATTTGTTCAAGAACATATTACTATTAGTGCTCCAGGTGGTGGATGCATTGATATTCCGGCTTATGCTTCTGGAAATCCATTCTGTTATAAAATAGGAAGAAGTATTTATACTCCTAAATTTGTAAGAATCAATGTGTTACTTTCTTATTACAGTGGAACAACTAAGGAACAAATATTAAATAGAGCTTTAATTGTTGCTGCATTAGTTAATGCGTTTGAACAAGAAGGTTATATTGTTGATGTTAATACTTTTGAAATGTCTGCTGAAGATAATGAAATAATAGATATTGATGTCAATATTAAGAATAATGATGAAACATTTAATAGAGCTTCTTTGTATAAAACTTTATGTTATGTAGAATTCTTAAGAAGAATACTATTTAGAGTTTTAGAAACAATGGATGTTAAGAATAGCTGGGGATTTGGTTATGGACATCCATGTAGCGAAAGCTTTGTAAGAGAAGCTAAGAGATTAGACAGCACAGATATTGTTATTGATCAACCACGTGAAATGGGAATTTATGGTAAAAACATTGCTGAAGATTTTAGAAATACTATTGAACATCTTCAATTAGGAGATAAGATAGACGTTACTAGAGCAGCTGATGAATTTGAAAAAGATGTTCTAAGATTACGTAAAACAATTAAATAAGAGATTAGAAATAATCTCTTTTTTGATATAATTAAATTAGGGTGATAGTATGACCGAAGAAGAAATATTTAGAAGATTAGCTGCGGGTAGAGAAGTTCTTGTTAAATCTGCCGTGGAGAAGGGATGTTTACCAGATAATCCTGGCTATGCTCCTGTACAACAAGAAGGTATGGAAGCGGTAGAAGCTAATCCTGAAAAATATATTATGCCTGAGTGTTTACCTGCTTGCAAGGTATTATGGGAAAAGAATATTTATACTTATATGGTAAGTGATTCTGTAGATTTTGAAGCTTGGATTGAAGTAAAGATGTCTGCTTTAAGTCCTGAGAATTTAGAATACTTGCTTTCATTAGAAGCACAAGGAGTTCATTTGTTTCGTGGATACCATGAAGGAACTATTCAAATTGGTGTTGGGTGTTTTGGCGAAAAAGCTCAAAGGTTATTACTTGAAATAGCTAATGGTTTTAAAATGCAAGATGTGCAAAGGGGTTATGATTTAGGATATGTTGGTCTTGAAGAAGGATTGTTCCTTACTGGGTGTATAAAAGAAATACCAAATCCTAAGTATATTGATCCATTGACGGTACCTGAAAATGAAAGATGGAAATTGCTTTTAGAAAGTGAAAGTGAACCGACTATTAGAGTTTTTGATGAAACGAAAGTTAAAGACCCGATTGAAAAGAATTTTGAAGGAACAGGTTTGGTGTTTGTTCTTGAAGAGGAGAGAGTTTATCTTAGTGAATATCACTATAGAAAACACTTAAATTATTTAAAAAGTTTAGAAGAAAAAAACGAAATGGGAGATTTAAACTTTTAAGAAGATTTTTATCTTCTTTTTTTAATATTTTATTTTATATTTTGACAAAGTATGATAAGATATTATATGAGAAGATAGAAGAGGTGGTTACCGTGTTTGGTAAGATCAAATTCATAGCAGATAATACTGCACACGTAGAAACAGTTGTTTCTGCTGAAGAAATGGGAGACTTAATGAATACACACGTTGTATTTGAAGCTCCAGATCAATTGATACTAGGTGAAGTAGAAGAAGTTAATGATGAAACAATTAAGATTAGATTTTTAGGTGAATTCCACGATGGTAAATACGTTAGTGGTGTTATTAGAAAACCAGTTTTAAATAGTAAAATTAGAACAATTAATAATGAAGAACTAATGGCAATAGTTGGTGTATATGATGGAACAACATTTAAAGTTGGTGCTTCATCAATTTATAAAGGTTATGAAGTATGTGCTGACATCAACAACTTATTTGCTAACCATATGGCAGTATTTGGAAATACTGGTTCTGGTAAATCTTGTGGTGTAGCAAGAATTGTTCAAAATATTTTCTCTAATCCTAAATTGATCTCATATAATGCTAATATATTTATTTTTGATGCTTATGGTGAATATAAAACTGCTTTCTGTAATTTAAGTGCATTAAATCCTAATTACAGTTATAAGTTTATTACAAGTAATGTTCAAGATAAGGATGATCATGAATTACATATTCCATTCCATTTATTAAATCTTGACGATTTAACTATCATGTTACAATGTGATAAGCATAGTCAAATTCCTATTTTGGAAAGAGCATTAAAATTAACTAGAATCTTCAGTAAAGATGATGAAGTTGCTGAAAGATATAAAAACCACTTAATAGCTAAAGCTTTAATTGCTATTTTATATAGTAATCAAATTACAGCTAATAAAAAGAATGAAATATTTAAAGTACTAGAAGTTTGTCATACTAATGACTTTAACTTCGATAGTACTATTCAAGGTTTAGGTTATACAAGAAGTTTATCTGAATGTTTTGAAATCGATAGTAATGGTAATTTCGGTGAATCTGTATTAATTACTGATTATATTTTGAAACATATTGATGAAGACTTAGAAATGACTGAAGAACCAGCTAATGCTTTCTATAGCATGAAGGATTTCGCTAATGCATTAGAGTTCACATTAATTAGTGAAGGTTTCCAAGATAACCAACAATTATATGATGACTCTATGTTACTAAAAGTTAGATTAAATGCTATTATGAATAGTAGAATTAATGATATCTATAAAGTAGCTAATTATATATCTACTGAAAGCTATATTGCTTCATTAGTTGCTGTTGGAAATAAAAAAGCACAAGTTATCAATATTAACTTAGAAGATATAGATGATACTCAAGCTAAGATTATCGTTAAGATTATGGCAAGAATATTCTTTGATTTCTGTAAGACAAGAAAACAAAGAGCACAAATTCCTTTCCATCTATTCTTAGAAGAAGCACATAGATATGTACAAAAAGATGCTGACGTATTCTTAATTGGTTATAACATATTTGACCGTATCGCTAAGGAAGGTCGTAAATATGGTGTACTATTAAATATTATTTCACAAAGACCAGTTGAAATATCTGAAACAGTTATTGCTCAATGTAGTAACTTCTTAATATTTAAAATGACACACCCTAAGGATATTGAATATATTAGAACAATGTTACCGAATATTTCGGCAGACGTTATTGAAAAACAAAAAGTATTACAACCAGGAAACTGTGTTGGATTTGGTGGAGCATTTAAATTACCTATGGTAATTAAGATGGAAATGCCTAATCCAGCTCCTAACAGTAACTCTTGTGATGTTAATAGATGTTGGATGGTTCAAGGAACTAATATTGCAACTGCTGAAAGTACTACTAGTCCTAGTGGTAATGCAGCACCTGCTGCTAATCCGGCTGCACAAGCTCCTAAACCAGCATTTGGAGTTCCAACTCCTACTGGTAATGGTGGAGGTCAACCTGTTAATCCTGCTTTAGTAGGTTTAGGTGGTAATACTGCTGCTAGTGGAAATCTAACTTAGAAGACAAGCAAATGACAAATAGTATTTAACTATTTGTCTTTTTATGCTATAATTAAATTACCTAAGATAGTAGCAATATTCACTTATCAATAAAAACCGAGTAAGTGATTATAAGGGAATCTAATTAACTGGTGGTGTTGAAGACCTTGCTCGAAAGAGAATCTCAATGAGATGAATTGTAGGGATCCTAAAATCAGTTATGTGATGCCCACCTGTGTAGAGCAGGTTTTTATATCACAAGTGAGTATGTCTTAGGTTTTTTGATGTTTTGTGATATAATTTAATTGGTGTTGTTTATGGATGAAAGAATTCTTAGAGTTATTTCACCGGAGCAATTAAATAAGATTAAGAATTTGAATGTTTTAATTGTTGGTTTAGGTGGAGTAGGTGGAAGTGCTTTTGAAGCTTTAGTTAGAATGGGTATTCAACATATTACTGTTATAGATAATGATAAATTTGATATTTCTAATTTAAATCGTCAAGTTTTATCAAATTTAGGTAATATAGGTCATTTTAAGGCAAATGAAGCCGTTTTAAGGGCTAAATCTATAAATAATGATATAATTGTTAATTCTAAGGAAATGTTCCTAGATGAGTCTAATTTTAAGGAATTAGAAATAACTAAATATGACTATGTATTAGATTGTTGTGATACAGTAAATACTAAGTTATTATTGATTAAAGAGTGTTTAAGTAATAATATAAATATTATTAGTTCAATGGGTACTGGTAATAGATTAGATCCTACTCAGTTAGAGATAGCTAATATATGGAAAACATCTGGTGATCCATTAGCAAAGAAAATGAGAAAGTTATTAAAAGATAATCACATTAATAAAAGAGTTAATGTAGTATATAGTAAAGAGATACCTGTAAAGGTTAGTAATCCAGTTGGATCAACTAGTTTAGTTCCTAATGTTGCTGGTTACTATATGGCTAGTTATGTTATTAATGATGTATTAAAGAAAGGTGATTAGGATGGAAGACGAAAGAAAAGAATTTGAAGAAGAGAAAGAACTTAAAAATATTGATGAAGTTATGAAGAAGAGTACTCTGACTAATCCCGATTTGACATTCTGTGAAAAAACAACATATTTAGACTTTTTGTTGAGCAATGCACAAAATGAAGAAGAACAAGAACAAATTAAACAAGTAGTAGATAATTTCTTAGAAATATCAAAAGAAGAACCTGCTGATGATGAGTGTGAAGAATAGTATCAAGTGATACTATTTTTTATTTATTTAATTATTTTATTGGTATATAATTAAAGTATGATGATAGGAGGAATTTAGAATGGATAGAATAATTTCTAGAGAAGAAGCTGCTGAGATTAGATCAAATGTGGCTGCATTTCAAACTGCAGTTTATAATACTACTAATGCTGCTGTAAAAGTTATTGAATCTTTTTCAAATGAAAAGGTAGTTGATAGTTTTTTTGCATCTGGTAATTATGGTCAAAAAGAAAAAGAATTGATGGAGAAAATTTTAAAAGGAGTTAATGAGTATAATGAAGCTATTTCTGGTGCTGATGGTTTGATTGTTCAAACTCTTAAATATCTCGATACTCATACTGAATTAGTTGAATCAGGAACTGCTAGTGGATCAGTATCTACTAGTGATACTTACGGTGCTGGCGGCGGAAGCCCTAGTAAGGATTAGGAAAGAAGGGAAAAATAATGGATAGTGCACTTTTAGAGTTAAAAGAAGCTTTAGGCTATTTAACTGATTATAATCAAAATTGGTCATTTGATTCTACTGGAGCTGATGCCAATGGACTTGGTAAGGCTTATCAAGTAGCTAATTCAATTTCTGAAGCATTTGGAACTTCGAATTCTTCTTTAATGGATGGTTGGGCTACAGCTGCTGATTTGTTATATAAATTGTTCCAATTAGTTCATGAAAATTTTGGCAAAATGTACGAAGATATTGATAGATTTAGTGATGAAGGATATCAAGCTGAAGTTGGAGCTAAAAAGGCAGTTGATACTGCTAACGAAGCTGCTCAAAGCATTCTTAATGATTTGGGACTTGGTGATACTTCTAATGGTTCTTCAGGAACTAGTACCGGAGGATCACACCCATTCTAAAAGAATTAAAAAAAGAATAAATCAAACGATTTATTCTTTTATTTTTTATTGATTAAGAAATCTGCTAGTAGGTGAGGGTCTTTATCATTCATTACGATATTATAGATTAGATTAACTACTGGCATTTTAATTTTTCTTCTACGTACTAATTTATAGATGCTCTTTAATGTATAGTAACCTTCAACTGTATTTTCTTCTAAGTGTTTTTGTTTTTGCTCTTGAGTCATACCTTCACCGATTAGTTTACCAAAAGTAAAGTTACGTGATTTAGTTGAAGTACAAGTTAGTAATAAGTCACCAACTCCTGCATAAGATAATATTGTTTTAGGTTTTCCTCC
>JAEEGL011347339.1_pt1 | contig 12719 bp, 15 predicted proteins | sample 9134231 | NCBI WGS metagenome assembly JAEEGL01 (sample SAMN16246548, study PRJNA631951) | gut metagenome | biome: gut microbiome; feature: rumen; material: fiber-attached | host: Bos | place: Iran: Karaj | collected 2018-10 | reverse complement strand
TCTTGCATGGCTTGCCACACACTAGGGTGAATTTTAGTGGTAGCGGCATTGTCTAAATAAATCATGATGATTAAATTATAATGTTTGACGGAATTTCGTCAAACACATATAATGGATTTTGTGTTAAAGATAGCGTACGTGAACGGATACCAGGTTGGGGAAAAGGTGGAAATTCCCGCTGCAGAAGACTTATTGTCTGGTTACAATGATTTCTATGCATCAAACTTGGAATTTTATCAAGGGCGCATGAAAAAGCATGATGCCGTAGAAAATGAAACGGTGACAGTAGAAGATACTCAAACCGAAGTCGATCCACATTTTGAAGAAAAAGTTAACAGTGAAGTTAAAGCCTTTAACGACATGTGGGGCAGTTTAGACTTTGCCAGTGCAACTTTGGTTGGCTTAGATATTGATTGGGATGCCATTCAAGAAAAAATCATGGCGGAACAAGAAAAAAATATCGCACCCTCGCAAAGTGAATTAATGCCTTTAGCGAAACAATTACGTAATGTTGCTAGCGTTTTGGCATTTTCAGAACGAATTGTGACACGTCTTCATCGTAAAGCGGTCGATAAATCTATGATTGATTTAATGATTCAGGGTTTTGAAACCTTGTTGGCGCAGGTTGTGAACCGTAACATTGAAGTGCCAGAGCTTGATGGTGCGGAAAATAAAAAAATTATGAAATTAAAAACTGTTGATGCAATTTTGGATTATGCTAACCATTTATTTGTGTTAGGGAGGTAATAAATGAAAGTTTGTGTGTGCGGAGGAACTAATCCAGGAACGAATGCAAAATTTTTGAATTGTATGCGTCGTGTTGGAGAACTTTTTTGTGATAATGACATTGAATTGGTTTGGGGTGGAAATCAATACGGTGTGTTGGCTGCTGTGCACCAGGTTTATATTGAACGCAAAAAGCCAAACACCTTATACATACCTAAAACTTACATTGATGATTTAAATGGTATGACAACTGATAAAGTCGTAATTTTAGAAAACATTGGCGAGCGCCAAGATGCGATGTCGCGTAATAGTGATGCAATTGTTTTCATTCCTGGTGGCATCGGAACTACCTATGAATTCTGGGCAAGTATTGAGGCACTACGCTCAGGTGAAATTAGTAACAAATTATTTTTGTATAATTATGATGGTTTTTGGAATAAACAAATTGAATTCCTTGATTTTATTAATCAAAATGGTTTTACCAAAACAGGATTGGGCGGTAGTCCCTACAAAGTTAAACCTGAAGATTTATTTACAGTGGTGAATACCCCAGAAGATTTGATGAAAGAATTGTTAAAGTTAAAAAAGTAGTTGTCCTGGAAGTATCTTTTATTCCGTGGAAGTGAATTATGGAAAGAATTTTTAAATCATCAAAGAGCGAAAAACGTGCAATAAAAATACTGGATAAAAACTATACCAATATTTTATCAGTTGGTATTAGCACAGGTGGTTCCGCAGAAATTAATATTGCTAGAAGGTGCCCTAAAGCACGTGTTATTGCAACAACTATTGACGGAAAAGGGTTAAAATTTTCGCGTGAAAAAATGTTAAAGTATGTAGAATCTTCAATGATTGAAACTAAAATTGAAGATGTATCCAAACCTATGCCTTACGCAGATAATACTTTTGATTTTATTTATGCTAGGTTGGTTTTGCATTATTTAAACAAACAACAACTTAATGATGCGTTGAATGAAATTTACCGCGTATTGAAACCAACTGGATTACTTTTTATCGTGGCACGTAATAACAAGGAGTGGGAATTAACTAAACCTGAATTTATTATTAAGTATGATCAAGTAACCAATCTGACTACTTATTACGAACAATGGGAAAGAAAACGTATTCAAACTAGACAATTTTTATCACAAGCTCAACTAAAAGAAATTTTGACAAATCATGATTTCAAAATTTGTCGAGCAAAAGATTACCGCGAATATCTTTTTACAGATTATGAAAGAACAAATAAAAATAAATCCAAAAAACCAAATTATTTAACCGAAATTGTCGCTACAAAATTGTTATAAAAAGAACTCGCTTGAATAACGAGTTCTTTTGGTTAGGTTAATTATCAATTCGCTTAACCATTCTGACAGCAAGAATTGTTACGGAATTTGCACATAATGTCTTTGCCGAAAACAATGAATAAAATAATCAAGGTGCAAAGATCTAAACCGAAGAAACCGCCTTTCAAAACTACCATTAATAAGATGATAATCCATAAAACGTCACAACTGGTGCTGCATTTTTTTGGTTTTAAGCTGCCATTACAATTACAATCGCAATGGCTGGTCATGTTTTTGAAAATTTCATCAAACATTTTTTAATCTCCTTATTGCTATGTTAGGACAACCGACGCGCCTTCTTTTGTGAAATTTTGTTGTCCTACGTCATGATATGGTGGGGCGCAACAATGTGTTAAAATTCCTTGCAATTTTTACAAAAAAAATGCTATTATATAGCATGGAAAAATTTTGGAACACAATTATCGATTTTATGAGTACATCTTGGAATGTAACAATCGATTTTTTAGCAAAAATTAATACATGGATTCCACTGGCTGCAGTGTTACTGGCAGGAATGGGTTTGGTTGCAATTGTTTTGATTTTAGCAATTTGTGGCTGTATCATCCGTAAACGTTTGGTCCCAAACTGGTTAATTTGGACTTACTTTACTTTTGCCACAATTATTATCTTTGCCCATACGGGAAATGATTTAGCTGCAATCATTGCAGATATGGAAATTCCAGTTTTGGTAGTATTGATTTGTTATATTTTACGTACCTTGTTTTATCGTCGTCCGCGCTATGCCTACGTACGTAAGGAAGTCTACGCTCGTGAAGTCGCTAAGGGTCGTGCCGTCAAGGTGGTAAAAACGGCAACAGAAGTTACCGAAAATGATGATGCACGTGAAGTTAAATTTGTGAACCAAACCAAACAAGAAAAAATCGATGAAAAAGCGCGTTTACGCGAAATCGAAAAAGCCGAACGTGAAGCTGAAGCAGCAAAACTTGCTGCCGCTGAAAAAGCTGCACGTGAAGCCCGTGAAGCAGAAAAGTTGGCCGCTGAAAAGGCTGCACGCGAAGTGATTACAAAAGAAGTTAAAGTTGAACCAACGGTAAACAAACGGGTGGATAGAAATGATTTTTATAATGTCAAATCCGCACAAACTGTAAACACACAAGTTAATGCAAATTCAACAGTTGACATGCCAGTTGTACAACCAATTCCAGATAAAGCTTATGAGCCAACCCGTGAGCCAACCATTGTTACAACGCCAGTTTCTGAAAGAATGCCAAATTTAAAAATGCCAAAAAATGATATTCAATTGCGTTATAACAATACACCACGTACAACAACTACAGTGAATAATACCGTACGTACCGCACCAGTTGTGAATCGTCCAATCACTACAACTGTTACGACTCCGAGCCGTACCGCAACTACTGAAACGACAACGAAACCAGTGAATGCTTTCACGGCGATGTATAGTCCCAAAATTGTTAAAACAACAACTACAACGACAACTTCTAATACGGACACAAATACCAATACTGTTGATGTTGTTAGCGCTAGCCGTACGGTTAACGGTAACACAACAAGTGCTACCGCAATCAAAGCGTCTTCAAGTGGTACATCACCACGTTCAACACAGGATATTATGGCAGCGATTGAACGTCTCCGCGCCAGCATGAAAAAATAAGTAATTTAAGGATTTGAAAAAACGCCGTGAGGCGTTTTTTTTTTGTGTGTAATTTTAATTTTTAGTTAAAGTATAACCGCTGGGGGTGTCGTTGATTTGGTAACCGGCTGCGATAATTTCGGCGCGTAGTTTATCGGCGGTTGCCCAATCGCGAATTTTTTTTGCATTCAAACGTTGTTCGGCAAGTGCTGTTATTGTGGTTGGAATGGTCGCTTTAACGGTGTTATTGACGGCTGTATCTAAATTAAGTGAAAGAACACGGTCAAATTCAGTAGTAACTAAATGGTAGATATCTTGAGACTCAGGTTGTTTCAGCGCTTGGTGTAAAACTGCCAAAGCTATTGGTGTGTTTAGGTCGTTGTTAATAGCTTGGGTAAAGGCTTGACGTAAATCGTCAAGAATTTTTTTCTCGGTTTTGTGAGCAGCAGCGTGGTGGCGGCGTAACGTATTAATGATATTACGATAATTCTCGCGAGCGGCATCTAAGGCCGCAAAAGTAAAGTTAAGTACTGTACGGTAAGTAGTTTGTAAGAAGAGTAACCGTAAATGCATGGGATCGTAGCCTTTATCGATAATGTCTTGTAATGAATAAACGTTGCCTAAACTTTTACTCATTTTACCACCATCAATTTTCATAAATTCATTATGAAACCAGAAGTTACACATTTTTTTGCCAGTAGCGGTTTGTGTTTGTGCAATTTCATTGGTATGGTGAATTGGAATATGATCCACACCACCAGTATGGATATCAAAAGGTACAGGTAAATATTTCATAGATATAGCTGAACATTCAATGTGCCAACCGGGACAACCAACTCCCCACGGAGAACCCCATTTTTGGATGGTGTTTGGTCCGACAAACTTCCATAAAGCGAAGTCATTTGCATTACGTTTTTCGCCCAATGCGACACGAGCACCACCAATATTACCTTCTAGATTTCCCTTAGATAATTGAAAATAATCAGGGAAAGTTGATGCGTCAAAATAAATACCATCACTGGTGCGATAGGTACAGCCTTTGGCTTCTAATGTTTTTACTAATTCAATCATTTCATTAATGCAGTGGGTAGCTGGGATAACGTGTTTAGCGGGCTTAATGTTAAGGCGTTGAATGTCTTGCATGAAAATGTCTGTGTACTTTTTGGCAATTTCTAAGGGGTGTACGCCCATTTTACGCGCCGTAGTTTCAACTTTGTCTTCGCCACTATCACCATCGCCAACTAAATGGCCAACATCGGTAATGTTCATGACATCCTCGATTTCATAGCCGTTATAACGTAAGGTTTTCTTCAAAATATCGCCACAAACGTAGGCACGCAGGTTACCGATGTGTGCTGTATAATAAACGGTTGGTCCGCACGAATACATCTGTACAAGACCGGGTTTGACGGTCGTAAAAGTTTCTTTTTGTTTGGTCAAAGTGTTATAGAGTTTCATATCTTCATTATATCTCATATGATAAAGTATGGAAAATGAAAAAAGCGATTTAACTTTAGTAAACCGCAACCAGTTAAATGTTACTGGTGTCAAAAAAATTAAGAGTAGTGAACCCGAACAAATCGTCTTAATTTTGCACGATGCTGCTTTGGTCATTGGCGGAGCAAATCTGTTTGTTGTTTCAGCAAGTATTCAAACGGGTGAAGTCGCGATTGGTGGCTTAGTAAAATCATTACGTTACACTGGAATTAACGATAAGCGTAAATTTTCGTTCAAAAATATGTTTCGTTAAACATAGTCATGGTTGTGTTGACCATGATGACGAACACAGCATTAGTGCAAATCCTTCAGTTTTTACTGTTGGGATTTTTTTGTTGGCTAGTTGTGGCGGTGTGTGGTGCACGCTTACGTTTACCCAAAACTAAGTGTGAGCCTGCGATTGATATTTTAATGGTTTTGGTATTGTTAATTTACGCAGTAGTATTGAAAATTATTTTCTCGACATGATTGATTTTATTGGTTATACTAATACTGAATATGGGGATGATTTCACAACTTTTGGCCGATAGTGCCGATAGTTATACCGGCAAAAAATTCATGGAACAATTACTTGAATTTGTCCAGTATCTTGCTGCTGCTGTCAGTGCTGGATTGATCCTATATGCAGTGTATATAGGATACCTTTTTGCGACAGCTAGCGATGCCAATAAGCGTAAAGCCGCCAAGGACCGTTTGGTTAAAGCAGTTGCATCGTGTTTAATTGTAATCGCTTTGACATCAGTTTTGGTGGTTGTTGGACAAAATCTTAGTTTTACCACGGTTAAACGGCAAGAATCACATAATACGTATTCGAGATATCAATATGGTAGTCAACCAACGATTATGTTTAGTTGGAATTCTAATGTTGGTGGAGGAAGTTTTCATCAAGTCGATGGTTTGGTGAAAATTGAACCAAAATTAATTTCTGGATTTGATAATGATAACAAATTAATTAATGTAGTTGATGAAGACAATCAAATGATTTTGACAAAATGTAGCATAAGTGATGAGTTGAATGGTTGGCAATGGGGGCGTGCGGCTGTTAATCAAGATAGCAAACCGGGAAGTTATGAATTTAAATTTGTCATTAATCTTTCTTTATCATCGTCTAATGTGATTATTCCGGTAAGCCATGTTTCGGGTAATCCACAGGTAACCTATATTCCCATTGTTGTTAATTTTGTTTTAACTGAACATCCAAAGGATGTCCAAACGATTAGGATTAATGCTGCACATGTTTATAATGGAGATAATAATAAGGTTAAATTCCTATAGGATAACTTTGTTTGACGGCGGGGAATGGGTGTGTTAAAATGCCTGCATGGAAAAGAAAACAGAAAAACAATTAACAGATGAAATTTGTGTTGCAATTGCGAAACAATTGCGTAAGCCAGTAGCCGAAGTTACGGTTAATAAAAAATTAAAAGAAGATTTGAATGCCGATAGTTTGGATTTGGTGGAATTAATGATGAACTTAGAAGAAGAGTATCACATTACAATCGCGGATGACGATTTGGTAAAAATGCAAACCATTGGTGATGTAGTTACTTATATTGCTAAAGTTTTGAAATAACCATTAAACATTAACATATCTATGGTTGTGTCGTTAACGATGGCAACCATATTCTTTGTTATGGGCATTGGGTTTATGTGGCTCGGTGCTTTTTTTCTGTGGTATATGATACGTGGAAAGCAATGTCTGGTCCACAGTTTGTTATGTGTATTGCCAGTTAGTTTGGTAACTAGTTTGGTTGGCTTCGGTAACAACGTTGAAATTGTCGCTGGTACTCTTTGGGGGACAATCGCCTTTAATTTGGGAATGATTGGGTTGCTGGGGGTATGTTGCAAAGTACAAATGCCGTGGTCAGAGTGTGTAAAACCAATGTTTTGGTTGGGATTATGTTGGTTAACTTGTTTTGTTACGGGACAGAAAGGTGCGGTAGGTCGATTTAGTGGGGTGGGTTTGGTTTTGGTTGGCATCATCGCAGTAGGGCAAGTTTTGCTTAATACCAAACGTAGTGATGCCATTAAAGATGGTTATCCGAAAACAAACAAGAGTAGCAATAGTTGTCACCAATTAAATCAAAGCGTACGCATTTGGTTAATTCTGCTCGGAATATTGTTAATGGTTATTGGCGTGTGGTTGGTTGTGCTGCATTATTCTGCACCAATTATTGCCATTGGGTTACCAGTTAATCTGGGCGGTGCGTTGGTCATTGTACCGCTTTGTAGTGCAAGTATTTGGTTGGTATGGCGACCCAAAGAACAAAAACAAATGAATCAGCTTGCGGTAAGTTTACTGTGGGGCAACGTACTTATTGCCACGTTTGGTTTGGGGCTTGTTGCCTTATGCAAAGGAAGTTTACATTTAACGCAAAGTACGGAACTAGTTATCTTGCCGTGGACGGCGGGTTTAATGATTGCTTGTTTGCTTGGTAAGTTTACGCCGCAAAAAACCACACGTGTGTGGGGTGGTTTGGTTCTTTTGTTATATTTAGGCTGTGTGATTACTTTACTTGTGTAAGGTAGTCCACCAAAACCGAAATGTTATTTAGTGCGAAATCAGTTTGTTCGCCAGTACGCATATTTTTGATACGCAAATGTCCACTGTTAATTTCGTCAGCGCCGATAACTGTGGCACAAATGATTTGGGTTGCTGCCGCATATTCTAAGGCTTTACCGACTTTGGGTTTGGCTGTCCATAACATCGTGGGAATACCTAAGGCGCGTAGTTGATTGGCAAGGACATGACACTGCGGAGCAGTATCCATTGGAATAATTAATAGTTTAATGGGGTTAGTTTTTTGTGTTGCGGTGAGTAATGTTGTAATCGGTTCCAAACCAAATGATAAACCGACGGCGGGATATGCAACTCCCGAACCGACGAAATTCGTAATGATTTGGTCGTAACGTCCACCACCACCAAGTGAAGAAGTGTAACGACCTTGGCCGTCAAAGACTTCCCAAACTACACCAGTATAAACATTTAGACCGCGCGCCAAGGATGGTGTGAAAACACAATATTTTGCTAAATTTAATGCATCTAATTGCGCCCATAATGCTTTAATTTCAGCAATACCCAAATTGTTCGGCAATAATTTTTCTAAAGCCGGCAAGTCAAGGGCGACGGATTCCAAAAGTTTGAGTGATTTTTCACTGGGTAAATATTTACCTAGTTCGGCTAAAGTTTCTTCGCGGGTAATTTTTTTAATCTTATCCAAAACGCCAATGATGGCGTCATGGTTGGTAGTAACACCTAAGGCTTGCAGTAACCCCGTTAGTATTTGGCGGTGTCCGATTTGGATTTGTGGGGTAATGCCTAGTTGTAGATAACAGGTAATGGCTAGTTCTAACAATTCAACTTCAATTTCACGGCTGCCATCACCGACGACATCGACGTCGCATTGAATAAATTCGCGTAAGCGTCCGGCTTTGACTGGTCCGTTGCGGAATACTTTACCGATTTCGTAACGTTTGAATGGTAATTTTAAACTGCGGTTCAAAGCAATGTATTTACAAAACGGCACGGTTAAATCAAAACGCAAACCTAAATCGCGTGCACCTTGGTCGGAGAGAGCATAAATCTCTTTAACGATTTCAGCTTGTTCCCCATACTTATAAGTCAATAAGTCGTGGTAGTTTAACATGGCTGTATCTAATGGTTGATAGCCGTATAATTCAAAATTACGACGTAAAATGTCTGTAATGTGATTGCGTAAAGTCATTACAGCCGGATCAAAATCAGTTACACCTTTTAAATTACGAATTACCATTTGCGTGCTTTCACCTCGTTAATGTCAAGTTTTTGATAAAGAACACTGATTTCACCCAGTGTTTTATTGGTTAGCCATTTTTCGACTTTGGCTGTACCAAAAGGAATGAAATATTTCAACATGTTTGTGGCGGCGCGAATAACTGTTACACATTCGGCGATAACTTGTGGGTCAAGCGTTTTCCATGGCGTATTGTCGCTGAACCATTTATTCCCAAAAGCCACCAACGTCATGGCTGTGGCAAGGGCTTTGCTGCAAGCACCGGCTTCAATTAAGGCATTGAATTCAGTTAGTGTGTGTTCAATTGTTTGAGTAATGGTGGGGTTAGGACGCATTGCAGGAATTTCACTATTGAATTTATTTTTAATAAAACTTAGTGTACGGTTAACCAAATTACCGAAGTTATCAATTAATTCACCATTAACCGTGTAGACGAAATCTTCAAATGAGAAATTGGCATCTTTTTTGTCATTAGTGTTACGTAAAAAGTAATAGCGAATCATATCAATGTCAAAATTATCAATTAATTGGCGGGCAGTAATGTAGTTACCAGAGGATTTGGAAATCTTTTTGCCATTCATGTTTAAGTATTCACTGCTGATAATATAATCAGGTAAATGCCAGTGGTGGTGGGTTTCAGCCAACAATAGCCCAGGTAAAATCACACTGTGGAAAGGAATGTTGTCTTTGGCGTGAACATAGTAATGACGTTTGTTGGTTTTTTTATCGTCTAATAGGAAATCTTCCCAGTCGGGTTTAATGGCTTTGGTTGCAGAAAGATAACCAAGTACATTTTCCGCCCAAATGTAAACACGTTTATCAGTAATATCGCCTAAAAGTTTTTTAGCATTTTCGGGCAATGGTACGCCCCAAGTGATGTTGCGTGTAATCGCACGGTCAACTAAACCTTCGTTTAAATATTTATTGGTCATGCCAACTGCATTGTTGGTCCATTGTTTTTGTTTGTCATGTAAGTTCTTTTCAATGGCAGATTGGAAATGACTTAAACGTAAGTAGATTTGTTTGGTTTCACGTAATTCGGGTGTAGCACCACATAATTTACAACGTGGTTCCTGCAAATCTTCTGGTTCAAGGATTTTGCCACAGTGGTCGCATGAATCACCTTTGGCGTGTTCGCCACAATAAGGACAGGTGCCTTCGACATAACGGTCAGGAAGATATTGTTGGCACTTGGTACAATATAATTGTGGTACCGTTTTCACAAAAACATTGTCGGTGTCGTATAAATCACTGTGAAAACTTGAGGCAAATGTTTGGTGCGCTGGATTTAAAGTGGCGGTATAATTATCAAAGGTAAAACCTAAATCAGCAAAGTCTTGTTTATGGCTGGTAGAGTATTTCTCAGCAATTTGATTAGGTGTTAAATTTTCTGCTTTGGCAGTAACCAAAATTGGTGTACCAAAACAATCGCTACCGCTAACAAAACTGACCGCTGCGCCATGGTCACGGTAATAACGAGCAATCACGTCAGCCGGTAACGATGAGGCAACGTGTCCCAAGTGTAAATAGCCGTTTGCGTACGGCCAAGACAATCCAACTAATACATTCATTCTCATGTAACGATTGTAGCATAAATCTAGTTAACCTACAATTACAATCTTAGTATTGTGGATTGTAGTTAGTTGACAAATTATTGAACGTCAATTAAAATTAATGATAGATAAAATCACAACGGAGGTAATTAATTATGCCAAGTGGACATAGTAGCGGTAGTGGATTTTCACACAGTAGTGGACATTTCAGTGGAGGTAGTAGCCATTCATTTTCGCACAGTAGCGGACATTTTGGTGGTAGTAGTTCTAGTTCCCGTAGTAGTGGACATTTTACCAGTTCACGCAGTTCTTTTTCAGGGACTCGTCCCGTACATCGTCCGTGGTATCGACCACGTGTCGTAGTATTTGGTGGACGACAAGTATATTTAGGAACAGGACGCGCTAGTGCTTTTTCGGTTTTAGGTGTACTGTTAGTGATTGCTTTGATGGTATCGGTCTTTTTAGGTATTAGTTGGTCAAATGTGGAAGATACTTTAAGTGAACAACGTGAAGAATATACTTATTATCAAGAGATGGCACAATACGCATACGAACATCCTGTATATCGATACACGGCAAATGTTAATTATGAACCCGAAGAATATGAATACAGTGGTAAGTTCTGTATTAATTACAGTTTTGAAACGCCATCTGGCATTGAGGTTAAAGGCCACTCCTATTTCGTTTATACGTATAACGAAGTACTGCAATTATGGGATAACGGAAACGGTACAGTTGAAGTCGCTTTGGATTGCCAGAATACTGAAATAGTATCTTGGACCGATTCAGTTCCGTTGGATTATAAAGATATGTCTTTTGAAGCCGATGAAGAATATGTAGCTAATTTGGATTCACGCAATACGTTACGTATTGGGACCTTTATCATGATTGGTGTAACGGTTTTGTTGGGAGCAATGGCGATTTTAATTCCGTTGACTGCTAAGAAAGCAACAGCGGAACAAATTGCTGCTAATAATCAAACCAGTACTGATTCACAAAGTCAAAGTACGCCAACCGGAACATGGCGTTGTGATTATTGCAATACTGTAAATGATAACAGCAAAGATCGTTGTGATGGTTGTGGGGCTAAACGCCAAAAATAATTTGTTGAAAGGGTGTCAATCTGTTAATATATAATCAATATGAAACTTGATATTAATCAGTGGTTGGCAAGCCATACAGTTGATTTACAAGGACGCGTTGTCGTGATAACTGGTGCTACGGGTGGTTTGGGTCGTCACGTAACGCGTTATTTGTTAATGTCGCACGCTAAGATTATTATGCTGGAACGCAGCATGGACACTATGAACCGTTTTAGTCAGGAATTGCGGGCTGAATTTCCGAATGCTGAAATTGAAAATATAGAAATTGATTTGAATCAAATTCAATCGATAAATCAAGTAGTAAAACAATTGGTTAATCATCGTATTGATTATTTGATTTTAGGTGCAGGGGTTTATAAAGTTCCTTTGACCACCAGTCAATTGGGGTATAACAACGTTTTCCAAATTAACTTTGTTGGACAATATTACTTAATGAAACAATTATTGCCGGCTTTACAGCGAACGAAAGGCAAAGTGGTGGCGGTCACGAGTATTGCTCACAATTTTGTCAAATTAGACGAAAATGATGTAGATTTTACACAACACAAAAAAGCGTCCAAAGTGTATGGCAATGCAAAACGTTTCTTAACTTGGGCGTTGGCAGAATTTTTCAAGGATCGTACTGATGTGCGTTTAGCATTGGTTCATCCGGGTATTACTTTAACGCCGTTGACGAATACTAACAATAGTAAGTTGACTGGAACCGTGTTAAGAGTACTTTTCCCAAAACCTGAAGTAGCAGCATTAAACATTGTGCGTGGTGTTTTTACTGAAATTAATTATGATGAATGGATTGGTCCTAAAACAATGAAAATTTGGGGATTGCCGACGGTTGCAAAATTACCGACGGCTACTGCGGAAGAGCGGGCAAAAATCTTTAATTTGGCGGAAAGTATTTGCAAGGTAATTGAAAAATCAAATATCTAAAAATAGTGGAATTGTCAGTGGTAAAACTGTGTAAAATTGCCACTTTTTCTAATAAAAAAAATCTGAAAAAACCCTTGACATTGATATTGCGCTGTGATAGAGTATGGTTATCGTGTTCAGAAATGGGCATGATGTGTTCATTGAAAACTTAATACTTTGTACACATTTGTATAAGATTG
>JAEEGL011323460.1_pt1 | contig 12719 bp, 10 predicted proteins | sample 9134231 | NCBI WGS metagenome assembly JAEEGL01 (sample SAMN16246548, study PRJNA631951) | gut metagenome | biome: gut microbiome; feature: rumen; material: fiber-attached | host: Bos | place: Iran: Karaj | collected 2018-10 | reverse complement strand
TTACAGACTTGGGATACAAACCTTTTTATTTTCATTTGGAAATGTTAAAAGACATGAAAAAAGAAATGGAACTGAAAAGATTCGATTTCTTATTATAATTATTTATGAAGAAGCACAATGAAAAAAATAATCAAAGAAATACTAAAACGAATTATTTCATTTATTTACTGGGATGGAGACAAAACGCTTCATAGAATTTTCTCAGAAGACTTATACCTTCAAAAGAAAATTCGCTATTTTAATTACTCAATTTTGAAAAATAAAAAACTTTCTCTGTTATTAATTAATTCAATCCCCACTCCTGAAGGTAAATCTTTAAAGTTTCTTACAAAAGAAATACAAACTCATTATTTAAAAAAACACCCAATCCAATCTGATGAAACTAAAATGTGCTTAATCAGAATTCTCTATGAAAAACAATTATGTGATGATATTGTGTTTTCTGAATTGTTGAATTTTGCAGAAGAAACAAATAATTCTGAATATCGATACTGGGCAACTCAAATAGCCGATACATTTGCATTTCATAGGACAATATCATTACCATCATCTTTTTATTCAAGACGAAAAGAATTATTCAAAACAATCTGTATAGAAAACTCGATTAATCAGCCAGTCAAACGAGAGGCCGAAAACACATCAAAAAACAGAATTTGCATTTTAACATATGTAATGGAACCATCCTTAAAAAATTCAAGCCAACGCGTATTAAAAATGATAACAGACAATCTAGATCAAAATGAATTTGATATCTATGTATTGTGCATCGATTCATTTACAAGTAAAAAATATAATATCTTAAACTATACAGGATGGAAAGACTCATACAAAGAAAATAAAAAAATTTCAGCATTACTTGGAAAAAGTATAAAAACGTATTATTGTAGAAAAAAGAATCCCATAGATAAAATTCAAGAAGGAATTGATAAAATCTATTCGATAAATCCTGATTTTATTATTGATATGACAGATGAATATTCTGTTGGCTCATACATATATAGCAAAGATTTTAAAACAATGTATCTTCCACTAAGAGGGAAAGTAACTGCTTCATATTGCACATATTACAAAGCAAGTATTCCTGAAGAAACAATAGCGCAAAGTCATAAATATTTAGATATTTTGTCAAATATTCAGATAATTAATTGGAGTTTTCCAGAATACGTACTTAAACCATCTCATATTTATACACGTGAACAATTTTCATTTTCCAAAGATGATTTTTTAATCGCTTCAGCGGGAATTATACCAGCAAACGATTATTTTTTTATTAACACTATGTTAAAAACTCTAGATAATAATAAAAATTTTAAATGGATCATAATCGGCTCTGCATTATCAGCCGGAATAAAAAATAGAATTGAAGAGTATATTACAAACAAGAAAATAATTGACTGGGGTTACGAAAATGATTTAGCTGCACTATATAAAATCTGTGATATTTTTGTAACACCAAACAAAACAGGAGGAAGTGGTACAGTTGCAATTGCTGCACAACAAAAACTTCCTATTGTTATTTCCAATTATCCTTCAGATGCAATTAGATGGATAAAGATTCAAAACACTATACAAAATGGTTATGATGGATTTGTTACTGAAATTGAAAAATTAGCATCAGATTCTGCTTATTACACAAGCAAAGCAAATTTATTTTTTGAATTGGTAACCCAGGCATGTGATACCAAGGAAAAATGGTTGCAATTTAATTCAATATTAAAGGATCTTATTCAAAATGGCGAATAGAAAAAAAAAGGCACTTAAAAATATTGGATTTGGACTTCTAAATAAAATCATCGTAACTTTTTTTCCCTTTATTATACGCTCATTGTTTATAAAAAAAATAGGAATTGAATGTCTTGGACTCACAAATTTATGTAACTCAGTTCTGGGTGTATTGAATCTTGCGGATTTAGGATTTGGCGGTGTTATTGTTTATTTTATGTATAAACCTGCAGAGGAAGGTAATACAGAACAACTATGTAAACTTTTAAACTTTTTCAGAAAGGTCTATTATGTGGTTGGTGTAATAATATTAATAGCAGGATTAACAATTATGCCATTTTTACCATTTTTTATACATGGAGCCCCTCCGTCAGGTGTTAATATCTATTTAGTGTTTTTTATCTTTCTTATCAACAGTGTTATTAGTTATTTTTTATTTGCCTATAAACTATCATTACTTAATGTAAACCAAAGACTAGATATTGAAAGTAAAATAAACTCAGGAATTAATATTCTCACGTATATATGCGAATTGATAATTCTTTTAACTATTAACAATTATTATTTATATATATCAATTCTACCTGTATTTTCAATACTACTTAACTTAATTCGTTCCAAAATTGTTGATAGACTATTCCCTGATATAAAATGCAAAGGAGAACTCTCTTCAACTGAAAAAAAAGAGCTATGGAAAAAAATACTTGCAACATTTTTCTTTAAAATTGATTCGATTGTAATAACAATGGCTGACAGTATTGTCATATCCTCTTTTCTTGGACTGATTACGCTTGCTAATTACAATAATTATTTTTTAATTTTAAATGGAATAGCAGGTTTTTTAATAGTCATTCAATCTTCATTGCAACCAACAATAGGCAATTCAGTCGCGGCAGAATCAATGGAAAAAAATTACAATGACATGAAACTCTTTCATTTTTTTTGGTGCTGGATATTATGCTTCTGTGGCAGTTGTTTTCTTAATATGTACCAACCTTTTATTTCAATTTGGCTCGGCGACCAATATTTACTTCCTTATTCAACAGTATTATTTATTGTATTATATTTTTATTCTTGGTATTCTTGTACACCACTAAACATCTACAAAGATGCAAATGGATTTTGGACACAAGATAGATATAGACCTTTAATTGAAGCACCTTTTAATTTAATACTAAATATTATCCTTGTAAAATTTATTGGTTTAAATGGTGTACTCATTTCAACAGCTGTTACACTAGGATTAATCTCTCTTCCTGTTGTTTATTGGGTGATGAATAAATATTATTTTATCGGAAAGTGGAAAGAATATACTTTCAAGACTATTGTTTATCTCTTAATATCGATTGGCATAAATACAATCTCGTATTATCTATGCTCTTTTATAAAATATGATGGAATCAAGAAATTACTCTTAAATTTTTTAATTTCCTCTGCTAGTTCATTAGTTCTATTCCCAATCATATTTATAAAAACAGACGAGTTCAAAAGATTCATCTCATTATTGAGAGCTTTTACAAACAAATTAAAAAAAGCAGAAACAAGATAGTGTACAATAAAGTTAGCAATTTGGGGTAGAAAAAATACCTCAAGCAGAAGCTGAAATAAAGAATTTAGATGAATCTCAGCTAAAAATGTTAAGTGATGAATACACAAAGATTGAAGATAGTTAAATTAGAATATTGGCAATTTTTATAAAAAACTGCCAATATTCTAATTGATATTTCTGGTCAAAAAGAGTATATTATAAATGAGAGAGTTTTGGCAGTTTACACTTATTACTGCCAATATTCTCACAAAGGAGAACTGTGAATAATTCTACCATTACAAATACATCTTTTACTTCTCATCAGATTATAGAGAAAATAACAGGAACAGTACCATCCTCATCAGCATCTCTATATCGGAAAATTAAAAAGCTAATTTCCGAGGGAAAAATTATCAGAACTGATCGCAATACATATAGTTTTGGAAACGAAAGATTGAAAACATATACATTCGATTATTCTGATTTGGCAAAAAGTGTAGCATCACTGATTGAAACAAATTATACAGATGTAAATTTTATTGTGTTTGAAACTCGGCAGCTCAATGAATTTATGAACCTTCAGATTGCAAAAAATACAGTTCTTGTTTCTATAGAGTCTGGTTTAGGAAACTACATTTTTCAGGATCTTTCAGCAAAATATCCGGGAAAAGTTCTTTTAAAACCTGATAAGGAAACCCTGTGGACTTATCTTCAGGAAGATTCCATAATAATTGAAAAACTGACGACAGAAGCTCCTAAGTCTTTAACAAAAAAATGGATGACAGTACCTGAAAAATTTCTGGTTGACCTTGCTGCTGATAAAATACTAAAGGCTTTAATTGCAGAATCCCAAAAAGAATACATCTATGAGGGATATTTGAATCATTACCAGATAGATATAAAAAAGATGCTGAGGTACGCAAGAAGAAGAACTTGCGAGGACACTTTAAAACGTTACATTGAACAATATAAGGATAAATAAAAATGCTTTCGAAGACTAACTTTTCAAAAGAACATATTGAAGAGCTCAGAGCAAAATATAAAAGAGACCCAGCTCTACTTGAGCGGACTATATATGCATTTGGAATGCTTGAGGCAATTTCTCAGGTAAAACTACCGTTTATTTTTAAAGGCGGTACCTGCCTCATGCTTCTTTTAAATAATCCCGCAAGACTTTCTACAGATATAGATATAATTGTAAAACCAGGAACGGATATTTCAGAATATGTTGAGGCCGCATCAAAAATCTTTCCCTTTACAAATTTTGAAGAACAGATTCGAAAAGGGAAGAATAATATAGAGAAAAGACATTTTAAATTTACTTATATTTCGCCAATTACTGGTCGTGAGATTTATATTCTTCTGGATGTACTTTTTGAGGAAAACAATTATGCAAAACTCATAAAAAAAGAAATCAAAAATGACCTGCTTATTACAGAAGGTGAACAAGTAGAAGTTACTATTCCGGATTTGAACTGCATTCTTGGAGATAAACTCACAGCATTTGCACCACACACTACAGGAATTCCTCTTGGAGTTGGAAAAGATGTTGAAGTTCTGAAGCAGATGTATGATGTTGCATCCTTGATTCAGGAAATGGATGACTTTGAGCTGGTAAAGAAAACCTACTCAAATACATTAAAAACAGAAATCGCCTATCGTGGTGAGATTCTTACAAAACAGGATTGTCTTATTGATACAATAAAGACAGCACAGAGCATTGCTTCCCATGGAAAACTGGAAGGCGATGAATACATGAGCCTTCAGGAAGGTGCAAGAGGTCTTGGAGCATTTATTTTTTCCGAGACTTTTAATCCTGAAATAGCTGCCAAACGTGCCCCCATTGTAATGTACTTTGCTGCATGTCTTCTGGAAGGTAAGAACTTTGAAAAATATACTGGAGAAACTGCTGTGATAAAAACTTTTACTCACGAAGAATTTAAAGTATTTAATTTCCTGAGGAAACTTAGTTCTGAGGCTTATTATTATATTTCTAAGACCGATGAAATTTTGACAACTATTTAATGCGGATCAAAGTTTCGTTCAATTTTAAGATTTATAGTTTCGCTTTTAGAGCACATTCAATTGTAAACATCACCCAAACACCTCCTCAAGAGAGTAAGTTTTCCCCTTAATTGGTGGTAACGAAATTTTAGCAGATTAATTGTGACAGCATCCAGGGCAGAGGCAACTTTATCTTCATCTCTGTAATCCTCAAAAAAAAAAGACTTCAAATATTGAACAAACAAAAACTCTAAGTTATAATTTTTATAAAATAAAGATCAATCAAGGGCAATACAATGATTTCAGTTGCAATGACAACATATAACGGTGAAAAATTTCTCAGGGAGCAGATAGACTCAATTCTGAACCAGACACACAAAGACATTGAACTTGTAATTTGTGATGACGGTTCCACAGACAGCACACGAGAAATTCTTAAAGAATACGAAGCAAAAGATAAAAGGGTCAGAATATTTTTTAACGAAACAAACCTTGGTTTCAAGAAAAACTTTGAAAAAGCGGCCAGTTTATGCAACGGAGATTATATTGCTTTCTCTGACCAGGATGATGTCTGGGAATTGACAAAAATACAAGATTCAATTGAACATATCGGTTCAAACAAACTTTTGTGCACTGATGCTCTTGAGGTTGATACAAATCTAACTTCTCTTGATTATACATTAAGGGAAAGCATGGGGCTAAAAGAGCTTCCAAAAGATTATATTGAATTACAGAAAAACCTCATTCATCACACTTTTGTACAGGGAGCTACAATACTGGCAACTTCAGAATTCATCAAAAGTAACCTTCCCTTCCCTGATGAGATACAATTCCATGACTGGTATTTTGGAGTGCTGGCAGCCGTAAACAAATCTCTTGTTTATCTAAATAAGCCTACAATAAAATACAGGCAGCATGGAAAAAACATAACTTCCAACGAAAAAAAAACATTAAAAGATTCAATAAAACCTGTACCTTATAAAAGAGAAGAAGTTTTAAAAAATGCGAAGGAAACTTTGTGTTTAATAGAAACAGTTAGAAAAAACACAAAAGATAAAGAAATTCTTGAATATTTAAATGACTCAAAACGTTATTATGAAGAACTCCCTGATAAAAAGTTCTATACCCTAAAATATGCTTCGAAATATTTTGAATATATGGAATGGAACCATAGTTTTACAACCAAATTTCTGACTCTGTTTAAGAAATTCTGGGGTATTGTGCTGTTTCCAATAATACGAAAGAAATAAAAAATACTTTAAAATTTATTTTACACCAAAGTCATTTTTTACTTGTTCAATAAAACGAACAGGCGAAAAATCGTTATTATAATGGTAATCCACACAAATATCCTCCTTTAACCAATTAATATCTATTTCGTCGGGCTTGGAATAGTACTTCATGTATAAAGGATTATAGTAAGGCAGATTAACAACATTAGGATTATTTGTCAGTAATTTTTTATTAAAACAAACAGCTTCAAAATATCTAATCGTCTGGGTTTTTTGATTCTCCTGAAGAACTTCAATTATACATTTAGATCTTTGAACCTCTTGTAAAATTGAATCATAATTTTGCCAGTCAGATCTAACAACCAAACCGTTTAAAGGATCTGTGTATTTACTACAAATACCTTGATCTCTTGAATGAAGATTAAACAATACAGAGACGTTTTTAGATTTAAGGAAATAATAGGTATTTAAAATATCTTTCTCTCTATTTTTAAGTAGTGAGCCGGCATAAAACACATCTCTTTCAACAGAAGATTTTTTTTCTTTTAATAGCTTAGGGGTCGAATAATACGCAAAATTAATAGATTTCCATCCAAATTCAATAGCATCGAATGAATCAAAGGTATAGACAGAATCCCATTTGTTTTTCAGAATGTCCGGAACAAGAGGCACAAAGTTATCACTGGATGCGTGAACACTATCAATAATCCATAAACATATTGGGCAATGATATTTATTCTTCAACCTTACAAAATAATCAAAGCCAAGTAGCCCCAAAACCTGAGCCTGAACAACAAGAATACTGTTTGCATTTAATTTTTGCTCCCATTTCCAGGCTCCAAACAGAAATTCTCTATTTATAATTGAAGTTTTATCCAATTTGTTACCAATTATTTTTTTTACAGGACTCTTATCCCCCAAAAGAAACTTTCCTAAAAGAGTCTTTTTTACTGTAAAGAGTTCAACAGAAGGTTCATCTTCCAAATCAGAAAGAAGCAACTGTAAAAGTCTTCCTTCACATTTTAAAAAAATGATTTGCTTTTGACATGCCATATTCATCAATCCTTAAAAAACTTTTCAATCTTGCATTCATGCTTTTTCGTCTTTTCATCGTAGTTGATTCCGACAAGCAGTAAATCACCGGAAAAAGCAGAAAGGCATTCAAAATATTTTTTTGTCTTAATTTGAGTTAAGGCAAGTTGAGCAGATTTATTGTGCTTTAATTCAACAATAAAAGCAGGCTGGCTTTTGTCAAAAGGAATATATGTTATATCGGCAACTCCATTTCCGGCAGGCATTTCTTTTACAACAGTGTAATTGTTGAGGGCATAAATGTAAGAAAGATAAATTGCACTTTGGAGAGCATATTCATTGTTATAACTTAAGTTGCTTGAAACATGATTGTGAGCGGTATCCAATGCAGAGGCAACGGCGTCTTCATCACCTGCAAGAGTTTTTTCCAGAAGAAGTTTTGACTTTTGAATTATACTGTTTGTTTCTGCATAATTGTCATTATCTTCTATAGCATTAACCCATTCATTATGAACTTCGCGATTTGGTATATAGCAGGACTTAGAATCTTCATCATAAGCAAGGTAGCCTAGGTGAATGAGAAATGTTAATACGTCGTCCCTGCTTTTTATACCTGTTAAGGAGTTATCATATTTTTCAACATTAACTTTTACTTTCTCTCCGCTCAGCATGGAAACGACAGCTTCTTTTGTGCCTGAAAAATTCATTTCTATTTTATCTGCCACAACTTTATATGTAGAAGTCTCGCTCCAGTAAGATTTAAACTTGCTTTTTAGCGCAGCCTGAACCACGGCACGAGGATTGTAAATCTCCATGCTGCCAATTTTATAGCCGTCATACCAGCTTTTACATTCTTCAAAACTGAGATTGAATTTTTCACAAACAGTTTTTACTTCATCTGTAGTAAAACCTGTAAATTCACCAAAGTCAGAAGCATCTGTCATTGTAATTTCATCAAAAACATTTAATTTTGACTGAATCTTATCCCTCATTACAGGAAGAATTCCTGTAATATATGCAAGGGAAATAGCAGATGCAAGTTCAGAGTTTTTAAAAAGTGAATTAAGAAAGGCAAGATACAAATCAAAATCTTCCTGACTGCATTGTTCCCGAACAAGAACATCATACTCGTCTATTATGACAATAAACTTTTCTTTTGTCTCGTTATAAACCTGTTTTATACACTGAGAAACAGATGCGTCGTCTTCAAAATGAAGCCCTGAAAATTCAGTTCTGAACTCACCTAATAAAACTTTATTCAAATAAAAAATTAAATTCGCAGGGCGCTTTTCTTTTGTGCGCCACTCAGAAAAAATAGCATTCAAATCAATTTTTAAAACATTAAACTTATTCAAATATAGACTAAAAGAGTCAGCAAAAGAAATTTTTAAGTTTGAAAAAAGCTGTTTTGAATCAGCCCCTTTGGAATAATAAGCCGCAAGCATATTGCTGGCAATTGTTTTACCAAATCTTCGAGGTCTGCTTACACAAATAAACTTACGGGAACTTTTATCCAGGCGCTCATTTGTTTTTTCAATAAGCATACTTTTGTCAATGTAAATGTCATTGACCTGAGATAAAAATGCCTGATTATCTGGATTTAAGTAAGTTCCCATAGTTTATAGTTTAGCATATATGGGGAGAAAAATCTATAATCCGTCAAAAATGAAAGTCGTAACGGAATAGGGAGAAAGCGTTACGGAATAATTATCTTCTCCATTTTGAAAAACGACATCTGTTACCGCCTGACAGTTTTCACCAGTGTCCAGATCAAGTCCGCTTGTACGATATACATTAGCAGAATTAAATGCATTTCCAAATGACGATAAGTCAAGTGCAAATTGTTTTTCTGTCTCTGAAGTATTAAGACACACAATTGAGACCTGCTTATTTTCCAGTGAATAGGAAGCAATAACATCATCTCTTCCAGTATAAATAATCCTTGAACCTGGCCGTATAAACTTTGTAAACTGGGCAAATACATAATACTTTTTTGAAAGAACAATTGAGTCTGTATTAAAATCTGCTACAGCAAGTCCCCAGAAAGGTTTATAAAAACCAGGAACTTTTTTCGAATCTTTACAACCATTAAATGGTTCGTCAGAAACATAGCCACCAATACACTGCCAAATCAGCCATGCAGAGGGTTGAAGCGAAGTCAAATCCTTCATTATCTTTTCTGCAAAAGCAAGAGCAGGTCCCATCTGCCCGCAATTTTTTCCAACCACAACAGGTGCATCTGTTTCAGAAATCCATAGATTCTTATTTGAATTCATGGCTGCATCAAACAGTTTCTTATATTCATTACCAAAGTAAGTGTGAGTATTTATTCTTTTGACAATAGCCTTTGCTTTATCATTCAGTGCATTAAAAGATCTCGCCTGCATGCCTACACTTGATTCATCACAAGCACTAACAATTACAGAAGTTAAGCCTTTATGATCCAATGCATCCCTTGTCAACTCAATAAGCCTGGATTGATTTTTACCTCTACTAACATGACAGCCTTCCTGCTGATGGCTGTATTTTTTCCATGAAACAGAAACAGGTTCATTCATTGGTTCAAGACTATTTACTTTCACACCATCAATCTGCTGTAAATTAAATGTAACTTCTGCAAGATAATCAGCAAATGCCTCATACATATCATCTCTAAGATTATCTGTAAATCCAAGAAAACTTCCAGAAGAACATCCACTTTTTGTCATAAAGTATGGTGGCGAATTTGAAAAAAACTCAAGAATTATTTCATCATCGGGTATAGTAGCAGCAACTTTTTTTAGAACATTTCTCTGCCGTAAATCCATGGTCCAATCATACTCAAATTTACCAGTTTTATCTGAATATACAAGAAATCCAGGCATGGCTGAATCACTTCTTTTTATGTGGAAATGAGAAGGATTATCTCCACCTCCAATATTGTAACGTATAATATTTAATCCTAGACCATCTTTAGAAAAGAACAAATCTATTGCTTTATCTGTAATAATATCATTTCCACCAAGACGATTTGCCCACCAGCATAAACTGGTTCCCCACCCCTCAAACACACCGTTGTTAAAGGGAGAAACATTATTTACATCTATTTTAAGATGATTATCTTGAGAAATTGAATTCCGAGAATTTGATGATTCACAAGAAAAAAAGCACATTGCACTAAGCATTCCCAGAAGTAATGGTATTTTTTTCATAAGCCTCTTAATTATTTATAACATTATTGCAATTTTATAATCAATATCAAAAGCCTGCATACAAGTAGTTTTTTTTTACAAAACCCACTATACTATCAAAAGGAGATCTTTCATGAGTTCACCAGAAATAAGCGTCCTTATACCAGTATACGGAGTTGAAAAATATATAGGTAAATGCCTCACAAGTCTTTTTGAAAACTCAATGGCAGACATCTGTGAATTCATTCTCGTAAACGACTGCACAAAAGACAATTCAATTGCAATCGCAGAAAAACTCATAAGCGAAAAAAAAGTCAATGCAAAAATAGTCAACCACACAACAAACTCTGGAATCGCAAAAACAAGAAACACATGTCTTGAAAATGCAAACGGAAAATACATTGTTTTTGTAGACAGTGATGACTGGGTGGAAAAAGATTTCATAGAAAAACTTTACACTCTGGCCGAGCGAGAAAATTCAGACCTTGCAATATGCGGCTGGTATGAAAACAGAAATGGAAACGAAAGCACTTTTTTTCAAAATGTGTCTGAAACACACAAGGAGAATTTTGAAAAATTCCTAAAATCCCTTTTAGTCGCAAACCTCTGGAACAAGCTTATCAAGAGAACAATCATCACCGAGAGCGAAATTACTTTTGAAGATGGCATAAACAACTGGGAGGATGAAGTTTTCTGCACGAAGGTTTTCTCAGCAGCAAACAAAATTTCTTGCACAAACCTCCCCCTCTACCACTACAGAATCCGCATGGATTCTTACATTCGTTGCCTCATTACAGAAAAAACAAAAGATGATTTTCTTGGCGCTGTAAAAAACATGGAAGACTTTTTATCAGACGAAAAATTCAAAGACTACAGACACCTTATAAACTATAAAAAGATTCATGCAAAACAAAAAATACTCATGGACGGCACGCGTTCAATGCAAAAAAGATATATTTCACTCTGGCCGGCATGTGGTCCCTACATAAAGGAAGATAAAACACTCACTTCCCGTTCAAGGCTCATTCTGAGCACTGCTGCAAAAGTTCCCGCTATATCACTTATTCTTTTATTCTGTCTTTCTGCACTAAAAATCATTTTAAGAAAACAGTTCACGTGGAAAGACTATTTAGGAAAATAATTAGTAGATTATAAAACAAATTGGTGGTATTGTATGAGCATGAAAATAAAGATGTTAGTTGCAGCACATAAAGCATACCAGATGCCCAAGAACGAAATGTACCTCCCCCTTCACGTGGGTGCCGAAGGTAAGAATAGCATCGAAGGTTTTACACCAGACAACACTGGAGACAACATCTCCACAAAAAACCCCTATTACTGCGAACTCACCGGTCTTTACTGGGCATGGAAAAACCTTGATGCAGACTACATAGGCCTTTCTCATTACAGGCGTTATTTTTCCTGTGCAAAACATATTCCCAAAACAGAAAATGAAAAGTTCAAGGTTGTTCTTACTAAAGATGAAGCAGAGGCTTTACTTTCCAAGGCGGACGTCATTCTTCCCAAAGCCCGCAACTACTATATTGAGACAATTTACAATCACTACAAGCACACAATGTACATTGAACCGCTTGATATTGCAGGCAGAGTGATTGAAGAAAAATATCCTGAATATCTTGCAGAGTTTGAAAACTTAAAGCATACAACAAAAATGCATGCCTTTAATATGTTTGTAATGAAAAAAGAAATTCTGAATGACTACTGCACCTGGCTCTTTGACATTCTTTCTGAAGTAGAAAAACGCACAGATACCTCTCAGTATTCGGACTTTCATAAAAGATTTTTCGGAAGAGTTTCAGAACGCCTTCTTGACGTTTGGATTAAGACAAATAAAGTTTCTTTTATTGAAGTGCCAGTCATTGACATGCAGAACATAAACTGGGCAAACAAAATAAAATCCTTTCTTGTTGCTAAATTTACCGGCAAAAGATACGAAAAGAGTTTCTAGAAATAAAAACAGGAGTGTAAAATGAAATACGATTATCTGATTGTGGGCTCAGGATTATTCGG
>JAEEGL010776095.1_pt1 | contig 12719 bp, 7 predicted proteins | sample 9134231 | NCBI WGS metagenome assembly JAEEGL01 (sample SAMN16246548, study PRJNA631951) | gut metagenome | biome: gut microbiome; feature: rumen; material: fiber-attached | host: Bos | place: Iran: Karaj | collected 2018-10 | reverse complement strand
GAATTGGGCTCGCGCTCCGAAGACGCGTAGATCGGATCCTTAATCGCCATATCGACGATTCCGTCAAGGTCGTCTTCGTAGCTCAATTCCTGATTCGGCACGTCGTCTTGAAGCGCGTTGGACGTTTCGACGGGCGCGACGACAGGCTCGAGCGCGCCCAGGTCGGGAAGGAGACTGGGAAACGAATCGGCGGAGAGTTCCGATTCATTTCCTGTCGGCGTTTCAACGGGAGCTTGCGCGTCGAGTAGCTCGTCGGGCTCGGGCGTTTTTTCCTCGAGCGCCGGAGGAATAAGCGCCACGTTCAGAGTAGACGGCGGCGTCAGTTCAGGGGCTTCGACCGCGTTTAAGTCGTTTGCGGCGGGGTTCTGGTCGAACCACTCGAAGCGCTCGCGTTTGCCGAGTTTGTCTTTAAAAGAATTGTCGTCGTTGCCGGACTCGGTCAGGGCGTTAACCGGTCTTACGGCTCGCGCGTCGCCGCGCGGCGTCTGAAAAGAGGCAAGCGCAACGGCGGTCTCGTCGCTCCATCCGAAGAGCGCCTCAGGATCAACGGCGGCGCAATCGTTCGCGTTAGAAACCGAAGACGCCGCGTCGTTCGACGGATATTCGTAGGACGCTAGCGCGTTATGCGAGGAAGAATCAGATTTTGGAGTCAGCGCGACGGCTTGAACCGGACGCGTCGAGCCAAGACTACTCGAACGCGACGACGCTTGAAGGATTCGATTCGGCGACTGCGGTATTGGCGACAAACTAGCCGCTCCCGAACGCCAGGTTCGTCCGTCGTCTTCTTCGTCGTACTCTTCTTCGTCGTACCCTTCGTCCTCAAGACGACCGCGCGGCGAGACGGGCAGATCGTCGTCGTATCGCGAGGGCGCGTAGGAACGCGAACGATAAGCGCGCCGTTCCATAGCGGTCTTTTCGACGCGATCATAGTAATCTCGAGTCGGACGGTCGGCGCCGTAGTAACGTCGTGATTCATATTGGGACGGAGTCATGTCGCGAAGCGAATAATACCCCTGAATCATTGCGAAGGGAGGCATATAGTCGTTTTTGTCGAACTGAGAAATCGGCGCGGCGGGGTCGTTCCAAGGTTCGACGCGACTCGATCGTTTTTTTCCAAATACGCCCATCAAACCAGTACCGGAGGCTTTCGACTGACTCGGTTTCGCTTTTTCTACAACGCGTTCCGGTTGATCCGCGCGCGCGGCGTAAGCGCCGGGGTATTCTTTCGCGTCGACTTTCTCGTCGTTTCCTCCCCCGAAAAGTTTCGACCAAAACCCTGGTTTCTTCTCTTCCTGCGCAACGCTAGAACTCGATTCCGCGACGCGCGAACGATCACGTTGCGCTGCGGCGGACGAAGCCAAAGCGCGATTATAGGGGTTCGCACGAACGAGATCGTCGTCGACCGCGACCTCGTTGGAATCGGCTCCTTCCATAAAAGAGGGCGTGAAAACGTTCTTCAAACGCTGGCTCCAAGACGGCGATCCGGAACGCGAGGCAAAGGCGTCGGAGGTAACTTCTTCGCTAAATCTTGGCGCGGCGCCGCGCGTCGTAGAGCGCTCGTCTCGTTGCGCGACTTGGGAATCGCGTCGGAACGTTCGCGAGGTTTCGCGCGCAGACGACCAATCTCGCGTAGCGTCCGAGCCGTCGATGTAACGTCCCTGCTCCGGTTCAAATCGCGCCGCCTGTTCGTCGCTTACGAAGAGCGAACGACAGCCGGACGCAAACGCCAGGCACAGGGCGAACGTCGCAACCGTCGCGCGCGCCGACCACGAAACGCGAACGCGTTCCCATCGCTCATGAAAACCGACCAATCCGCGCTTGGCTTCGCAACGTTCGTTTCTCTGGTTTCGCGTCATGAAATTATTCCTTTAACCTTAAAGTTTGCGTTCCTTCGCTAAACTTTCCCATTCGACGCCTAAACGTCTGTGAAATGACAATACGCCGGTTGTCTTTTACCGTCAGGCGCCGCCTTTTTTCTTTTGCGCGGCCAATCTGTCGAGCCACGCGCAGGTGCGGCGCAACCCTTCCTCCAAAGGAATCGGAGCGTAACCAAGTTCCTTCTCCGCCTTCTCGCAACTATACTTCCAGTCGACCAGGAAAGTTTTAACCCAGCCGGGCGTTATGCGCGGGTACATGCCCGTAAGGCGCGCGTTCAGTTGCAGGAATCGCGAGACGAGGAGCGGAATAAACTTGTACATCGGAAGCTTCCAATGCGTTTTCCCATCCACCTTGTCGATCAGACGATATAGTTCCAAAAGGGACGCGTTGTCGCCGCCGAGAATATAACGCTCGCCTACGCGACCGCGTTCTAATGCTAAGTAATGCCCCCAGGCAATATCGTCGACATAACCGTAATTGCCGTAGTTCCGTCCGTAATTCAAAAGGAAGGGACCGACCCCGCGACGATAATCGCGAATCAAACCCGCCATCGCGTTCCCCTCGGAAAGCTGACCGGGACCGTAAACGCGCGTCGGATTCACAATAACGAGCGGCAATCCCTTTTTGGCGTATTGCAACGCTTCTTCTTCCGCCTTCTTCTTTGAATCTTCGTATTCCGTATAGCAGACGTCGGTAATCCGTTCAAGGGTTTCGTCGCACGTCTGACCTTTCGGCGTCGGACCAAACGTAACGATCGTCGACGTCCAAACGATACGTTCAACCTCGAGCTTCTTAGCGACGTTAAAGACGTTCCGCATGCCGTCGACGTTCACGCGATAGAAGACCTGCGGATCGCGCGCGTAATTGCGCGCGTAGCCGGCGAGCGAGATTACGTACTTGCAGCCGTCCATTGCGGACGTCAGCGAATCAACGTCGTTCACGTCGCCTACGGCGCGCTCGAAATTCGGATGTTCCCAAATCTCGCGTACGTCCCCCTCGTACCCCGGAGGAATCTGCGGTTTCGAACGACTCATGCCGCGCACGCGCCAACCCTGCGCAAGAAGTTGACGAGTAAGACTCGAGCCGATAAAACCCATAGCGCCCGTTACCAATATTGTTGCCGATTTATCAAGTTCCACTGTTGTCGCCTATGCCAATACGCGCGTTCGACCAACGTCGAACAATATCTTTCACTTCGTTTCCGCTTCCGTATCGTCGTCCGCAGCGTCCCCGACCCTCTCGATTTTTTCCACAACTTGGCAATTGTATTCGAGAAAACTCGAGAAACCAAAGGCGCCGACGACCGTCTTTTTAAAATTCAACTCGGTGCGCGTCGTTTGTCCCAGTTCGCGATCAAAGAGCGCGCGACCGGTAAAAAGCCGCTCCGCTAAAGCGCCCTCTACGACCGGATCGTCCACAATAGAGACGAGCGTCGTTTCAAAGGAGATCGTCGCGTACTTCTCGTCGACGCTTTCAAGTCGAAAACGCTCGACGACTCGATAAGGGCGCGTTACGTCGTCGGCGCCCTTCAGATAGAGCGCGTACGGCGTCGTCCAAACGTCGCCGACCGCCAGCTCTTCGTCCGGGAAAGGAACCATCATATTGGAATCGCCCTCTCGACCGTTGTATTCGGCGACGAGCTTCTTCTTATCCGACATGACGCCCTGCGCGTTGATCGCAAAGTTTTCAAGCGCGACGCCGACCGCTTTCTCCGTGCCAAACGCGGCGATTTCAGGGGGGACCACAAGATCGCGATCGCTGTCGTAGTCGACCGGTTCCTTCTCATGATCGTCTTGGCGAAGTATCATGTGGTCGATCCAATGTCGCGCGGTGACGCGTCCGTCCGGGGTCGGGTCTAAAAACTCCCAGCGTCTTTTGGTAATGGAAGTCGTCTCGACAAGGGATTCCTTACCGCCGTAGGAGACGCGTTTGCGCACCATGTGCGACACGGTCCATGCAAGATTGCTATTCGGCTGAAACCGATATTCAAGCCGATAAGTCGGCTTTGAATCGGATCGGTCGGTTTTTGCGGCAAGAGTCGGCGCGACAAGCGTGCGATCCGCGAGATACTTCTGCTTAGTTTCCTCGTCGACGAGCGCTTCAATCGTCGAGTCGTCGCTTTCGACGCGTTCGGAGTCGCTAAAAATCGCGCTGAACTCGTCGGTCGCGGCGCTCAACGCGCTTGCGGCGTCGAAATCCGTATCAGTCGTCGCCTCATTCGACGCCGACTTAGGCGATTCCTGCACGCTTGCAGTCGCGTCCGTCGCGGCAGGCGTCTCGCGCTCCGATTCCTTCGGCGCGCATCCGAGCGCCAGGGCCGCCGCAAGCGCCGTCGCGGCGCCGAAACGAGCGAGCGTTCCGTTTAGTATTTCCGTCGTCATAGCGTCAACAATCCTTTGATTAACGTTCTCCATATCGCCCAACAAACAGTCGAGCGTAACGGATCGTAACGTAATTTTTCATAGGCGTCCATAGCAAAAATGGAACAATTCCCCTTCGATAGCGCATGAAAAAACAGAAGAGGGAGCGTCTTTTCTCATCTCCCAACCTAGACGCCGCGGGATAATCGTCTATAATATGGGTAAAGGGCACAAATTGATTGCGAATTCCTTTTCAGCGTTTTTTTCTGCGATTGCAAGATTTGGCGAAAGATTTGCTTGAGGAAAACGACGCGTTGTTCTTTTGAGCGCTCGCTACGGTCGACGCCGCGCGGCGCTACCCAAGTTCACTTACAACGATTAGAGAGTCATATGGCATACGAACGCTTCACTCAGCGTGCGAAAAACGTTATGAAGTACGCGCACTCCGAGGCGCTACATTTTAACCACGAATACGTCGGCTCAGAGCATATCCTACTCGGTTTGCTCAAAGAGGGCGAGAGCGTCGCCGCTATCATCCTCAAAGACATGGGAGTCGATCAGCGCAAGGCGCGCCTCGAAGTTGAAAAACTCGTCGCGCCCGGTCCCGACGTCGTCGCTCTTGGACGATTGCCTCAGACGCCGCAGGCGAAGAAAACAATCGAACGCGCTATACGATTAGCGAGCGATATGAATCACAACTACGTTGGAACCGAGCACCTGCTCCTCGCTTTGACCGAAGACGCGTCAAGCGTTGCCGCGCAAGCGCTCTTGAATCTCGGCGTTTCGCTCGAAGCGTTGCAGGAAGCGATCAGCAGTAAGATCGGCAATCGACTCGACGATTCCGAAGAATCGACTGGAAATTCCAACGACGACGGCGAGCGGCGCAATCCCTTCGATTCGCGCGAGCGAGGATCCAGACAAAACGGGAAAAATAAGACGCCCGCTCTCGACAGTTTCGGGCGCGATCTCACCGAACTTGCCCGACAGGGCAAGCTCGATCCTGTCGTCGGACGAAAAGTTGAAATCGAACGCGCCATGCAGATTTTGTGTCGGCGCACGAAAAATAACCCCGCTTTATTAGGCGAGGCGGGAGTCGGCAAGACGGCGATTGCGGAAGGACTCGCGCAAAGGATCGCCAACGGCGAAGCGCCGGAAATTCTCTCGAAGAAGCGAATCGTTGCGCTCGACCTCGCCATGATGGTTGCCGGCACGAAGTACCGCGGACAATTCGAAGAACGTATTAAGGCGCTTATGAACGAGGTTAAGCGCGCGGGCAATATCATCATATTCGTCGACGAATTGCACTCTTTAGTCGGCGCCGGCGGCGCAGAAGGCGCGCTCGACGCGTCGAATATTTTCAAACCGGCGCTCTCGCGCGGCGAACTGCAAATCATCGGCGCGACAACCTTCGACGAGTACCGCAAATATATCGAAAAAGACCACGCGCTTGAGCGGCGTTTTCAGATCGTCGCGGTCAACCCGCCGACGCGCAGTGAAACGATCGAGATTCTCCAGGGACTTCGTAGTCGCTATTCCGAATATCATCACGTCGACATAACCGACGACGCGCTCGAAAGCGCCGTCGACCTCTCGGAGCGCTACATTACCAGCCGCTGTCTGCCCGATAAGGCGATCGACGTCATCGACGAAGCGGGCGCAAGCGTGCGTCTCAAGACAATTATGCGCCCGCCGGATCTCACGGATTTGGAACGCCGCGAGGCCGACTTGCAAAAGCAAAAGGAAGAAGCGGTGCGTCTTCAGGACTTCGAATACGCCGCGCGCTGCCGCGACCAGATCGACAAGCTCAACGCCGAGAAGACGCAACTTCAAAAGGATTGGCGCGAGAAACAACTGGAAACGAACGGGGTTGTCGACTCTTCCGTCATTGCGGACGTCGTTTCGAAGATCACGGGCGTTCCGCTAACGCGCGTAACCGTTGAGGACTCGAAGCGTCTCCTCAATATGGAGGAGGAGTTGCACAAACGCGTCGTCAGTCAAGACGAGGCGGTCAAGGCGATCTCGCGCGCGATCCGCCGCAGTCGAAGCGGCGTTCAGGATCCCAAGCGTCCGATCGGTTCCTTCATCTTCGCAGGTCCGACCGGCGTCGGCAAGACGCTGCTCGCCAAAGCGCTCGCCGAATTCATGTTCGGCGACGAGAACGCGCTCATTCAAATCGACATGAGCGAGTACATGGAGAAGTACAACGTTAGCCGAATGGTCGGTTCGCCCCCCGGTTACGTCGGACACGACGAAGGCGGTCAGCTCACCGAACGCGTGCGACGACGACCCTACTCCGTCGTACTCTTCGACGAAATTGAAAAGGCGCACCCTGACGTCTTCAATATCCTCCTGCAGGTTCTTGAAGAAGGTCGTCTCACCGACAGTTTGGGTCGAATCGTCGACTTCCGCAATACGATCATCATCATGACGACGAACGCGGGCGCGGCGGCGATTAAGAACGAGTCGGCGTTCGGGTTCCAGGAGCCGGACGCGAACTCCTCTTACGACAGCATGAAGCAGCGCGTGAACGACGAAATTGAGCGCGTCTTCCGCCCGGAATTCATTAATCGTTTCAACGATATCATTATTTTCCGGCACCTCACCGACGAAGACCTGGTCTCCGTCGTCGACATGGAGCTCAACAAACTTCGCAAGCGTCTTGTCGAAAAAGACCTCTGCCTCTTCGTTTCCGACGCCTCCAAGAAATTTCTCACGAAGAAGGGGAGCAACCTCGACTTTGGCGCTCGACCGCTTAAACGCGCAATCGAAACCCTGCTCGAGGATCCTCTTGCCGAAAACTTCCTCAGCGATTCGCTCACCGACGCCAACGTCGTCGACGTCGAACTCAAGACGGAAGACGCGCCCACTGAGGACGAGCCGGACGCCAAGACGCAAAAGCTCGAATTCCTACCGAAGAAATACGACGAATTAACGCCCGATCAAGAGGAGTCCGACGGCGTTAAGACCTATCGGAACGAAATCGAAACGCGCGCGAAAAACAAGGCGCTCAAGGCCTCCGAGAAGGAGAACGTCGACAAGAAATCGGAGACGCTCGTAAGCTAGTCGTCGCCGTTTTTAGAAGACGCATACGCGCCGCCGCCCAATATGGACGGCGGCGTTTTTTTATTCTTGGCGCGCGATCGTTGCGTTCGAGAGCATTGTGCGTATAATTAAGCGGGTCGATCCGGTCGGACCGCCAATCGACTTGTTTAACTACCGCGCAACGTTAGGAATCGTTATGCCGTTGGAAACCATTTTAACGCCCTTTGTACTCGTCGTGGGCTACGTAGCCGCCGTTCTTATCGGTATCTCGAAAACGGGAACGCCTGGAGTAGGACTCTTTGCGTGCCTCCTTATGATCACCGCTTTTCGGGGGCATGAAATGTTTGCGTCGGGCGCGACCGTGCCCCTATTGATCATAGGAGACGTCGCCGCAGTGCGATTCTATTGGAAAGACTGCAATCTTGCGCTCCTTAAGCGGCTTTGGCCTCCGGTCGCGGTCGGTCTGCTCCTCGGCGCCGCCGCGTTGTGTCTCCTGGTTAATTCGCAGTTCAAACTTGTCGTGGGAATACTTGCGACGTCGATTCTCGTCTTTGAATTTGTGCGCCAGAAGATGGGTTGGACGCAAGTTTCAACCAGCTTGCCTTTTCGGCTCGGATGCGGCGTCCTAGCGGGCGCGACGACGATCTTAGGCAATGCGGCGGGCGCCGTTTCCGCCGCGTATTTTTCGTCGCAGGGGCTCGATAAAAAGCGCTTCATGGGCACGAACGCGGTGTTCTTTTTTAGCGTCAACGTCGCGAAGATCCCGCTCATGCTCGCCGTCACGCAAATCAAGCATGGCATGGGATTTGCGGCGGACGAGGCGAACGTCATGGGTCAAACGACCTTTCTGCTAACGGCGATCTTTGCTCCGGGAATACTTCTCGGCGGCTTTATCGGCAGAAAGATTTATCGCTCCATTCCAGAAAAGATATTCGTTCCTTTTATATTAACGCTCAACTTCATAACCGCCGTCTACATTCTCATAACCGCCTGCCTCTAACCCATTCGCCACGTAGAAAAGAAAGTCCCTATTCATGATCAAAGCCGTTCTTTTCGATTTCGACGGAACGATCGCCGATACGCTCGGCGTCTGCGTCGACGCGTTCAAACTCACCGTTGAACCCATTCTCGGTCGAACCCTCGAGCTCGACGAAATTCGCGCAAAGTACTTCGGTCCGACAGAAGACGGTATTTTTGCAACCCACTTTCCCGATCGTAAAGACGAGCTCCTCGCGATCTATCTTGAGCATTACGCGCGTCTCCAAGCGCAGGCGCCGCCCCTCGTCGACGGCGTTATGCCGATAATTGCCGCGCTTAAACGCAAGGGCGTTCACGTCGCGCTCATTACGGCGAAGGGCGCGCAGTCGTGCAAGATTTCGCTCGAATTTTACGGAATCGAAAATGAGTTCGAGCATATCGAGGTCGGCGGTTCGCAAGGACGCGTTAAAGATCGCGCTATTCTCCAAACGCTCGAACGCATGGGCGTTGATCGCAACGACGCCGTTTACGTCGGCGATTCTCCGAAAGACGTTATTTCCGCGCACAAAGCGTGCGTTCCCTGCTGGAGCGCGGCGTGGCTCCACACGGCGGATCCCGCGCAGATTCTCGCCAAAGGCCCGGAACGAATCTTCTATTCGATCGACGAGTTTCGTCAAGCGCTCGAAACGGAACTTGGTTCGCTGGAATAACAGGCGCCGTTGCGGCGCATACGCATAAAGGAGCTCAAAATGACGACAAGACGCATCACGCGCGCAATTAAAGTCGGCTCTTCCGTCGTCGGTGGGAACGCGCCTATTCTTATTCAAACGATGTCGGCTGTCAAAACGCGAGACGTCGACGCCGTCGTCTCGTCGATTACGCAACTTGCCAAAGCTGGCGCCGGACTCGTACGCGTCGCCGTCGACTCTCAAGAAGACGCCGCGGCGCTGGCGGAAATACGCAAACGCGTCGACGCTAATCTTTCAGTCGATCTCCAAGAGAACTTCAAGCTCGCGGAAAAGGTCGCTCCCTACGTCGATAAAATTCGCTACAATCCCGGGAAACTCTTCCGACTCGAACCTGAAAAACCCTGGCAAAAGAAAGTCGAATATCTTGTCAAAGTCGCGCTCGACAACGACTGCGCGCTACGCGTCGGCGTTAATTGCGGCAGCCTCGATCCGGCGATCGTCGCGCGTTTCCAAGAGGACGCCGACGCGCCCAATCCTGCAGATCCGCTCATTGCGAGCGCGCTTGAACACGTCGATTTCCTCGAAACCATCGGCTTTCAGCGCTACTGCGTCTCCATTAAGGACTCCGATCCGAAAACCGTCGTACTAGCCAATAAACGCTTCGCCGAACTGCGCCCCGACGTGCCGCTACACCTAGGCGTAACGGAGGCCGGGCTGCCGCCGCGAGGAATTCTTAAAACGCGAGTCGCGCTCGAACCCCTGCTCGCTGAGGGAATCGGCGAAACGTTGCGCGTCTCGCTCACGGTCCCGGCCGATCAGAAAACGGAAGAAATTGAGGCTGGTCGTCTCATACTTGCAAACGTTGCGTCGGGCGAAATCGCGACCCCATCGCTACTCGACGACGACGCGCTCAATATCGTTAGCTGCCCCAGTTGTTCGCGCGTCGAGAACTCGCGTTTCGTCGAGCTAGTTAAAAAGGTGGAAGAGGCGACGGCGTATGCGCGCGGTTACCCCTTTACGATCGCCGTCATGGGGTGTCGCGTGAACGGTCCAGGCGAAACGGACGGCGCCGATATCGGCCTGTGGTGCGGCGGCGAAAGGGTCAATCTTAAAAGCGGCGCAACGTTAATCGGATCGTTCGGTTACGACGAAATCATTGACAAAACGCTCGAACTGCTAAACGCTAAAATTAAAATCTACAACGCGTCTCAAATCGATCTCAATCGTATGGGGCCCGACGGACTCCTCGCATAAGGACGAATCATGAAAGAACTATCGCGCAGAAGTTTCCTCGGCGCGTCCGCGCTCGTTTTGTGCGCGCCGACGCGTCTTTTCGCCAAGGACGTCGATTCCGACGTCGTCCTCCGTTTCGCCGCTCTGAGCGACGTTCATTTCGATAAATCGCACAACGATACGTCGAACGAACGCGTGCGACTCAACGCCGCGTTGGAATTCATGAACGCTTTTGTTAAAGATCAGCCGTACGATCAATTCGACGCGCTCGTCGTTGCGGGCGACTTCTCCAATCACGGGCTACGCGAAGAACTCGAGCCGTTTAGAAAGATTCTCGACGCGCGACTCGAGTCGAGCACAAAACGCGTCTTGTGCATGGGGAATCACGAATATTACGGCGGTAATCGCGCGCTGTGGGAGGAGATTTTCGAGACCGACGCCAATCGCCGTCAGGAAATCAACGGCTATCAGTTCATTACGATTTCGCCCGAAAAGGGAACGTGTAGTGAAAACGACTACCTCTACTTAAAAGAATGGCTCGATAAGGAAATTCAGGCGGCGATCGCGCTCGATCCGACCAAGCCGGTTTTCGTCGTTCAGCATTATCACGTCTACCGCACGGTCTTTGGAAGTTACAACCTTCCAGGGGATTTTACCGCGGGCGTTCACGATTTGATCGAAACGCTTAGCAAGTACCCGCAGGTCGTGCACATTTCAGGGCACTCGCACTATCCCTCGGTCGAGCCGCGTTCGATCTGGCAAGGCGCGTTCACCTGCGTCGGAACAGGCTCGTTGAGTTATTTCGCGCTCCACACTTTTGAAAAGGAACGCGGCTTCCGCGCGGCCGACAACGTCGATATTCGCGCGGCTGGAACCTTTCTCATTTGGGACGTCTATCGCGATAATACGATTCGTATTCGACTTTACGACACAATCTCTCAATCCTTCCTTGAACGCGAGTATTTAATCGTCGACCCGCTCAACGTTGAGAAATACGTCTATACCGATCGTCGTTACGATCTCGCGCAACCGGCGCGCTGGTCTGCGCAAGCGCAAGCGGAAGCGCTTGAAGTCCTGCCGCAAGGGGCCGCAATTCGCTTCTCGCAAGGGATAGACGACGCCTGCGTTATTTCGTATCGCGTCTTAGTCGAAGCTCTACGAGACGGAGAATGGCAAGAAGAGTTCGTACGCTATCTTTGGTCGGACTTCTTTATGAAGAAGCCCGTCGACATGATCGAGTACGATCTTCTCAATCTAATCCCTGGGACAAAATATCGACTCAAAATTTACGCGTGCGGCGCGTTTCAAAAGGAAACGACCGATCCGCTCGTCCTCGAATTGGAAACGCCCAGTCTGAACGCCGTCGACCAAACGGCGGAACGGCCGCAAGCCGACCTCCTCGACGTCGCCTTCGATTACGACGCTCAGAAGCCGCGCGTTGCGCCCGAGAATTTCTCCGCAAGGACGAAAGGAACGCCGCAGGCAAAAGCGCCAGCGATCATTCGCGACGCCGAGCTTGGCGACGTCGCAAGTTTTAACGGAATCGATCAGGCGATTATTCTGCCCTTCAGACCCCTTAAAGTCGCCGCCGTTACGAATCAAGTTTCGATTGGCGTGCGTTTCCGAATCGACGGCGCTAAGGTTCGCAATGAACGTTCTTCGATTTTTGGCTCGACGGAAAGCGGAGGGCTTGGATTTGAATACGATCCCGATAAAAAGATCCTTTTCGCTCGATGCTGGATCGACGGCAAATATTGCGATCTCTCTGCGCCAATTGAACGCGATCAAATTATCGACGCGCACATTACGTACGACGGTAAAGAAATGCGTCTCTACGTCGACGGGCGGCTCGTTGCGAACGCGGAGCGCGAGGGCGCGTTCCGCTTTACCCAAAGCGAATCGGCGCGCGCTTTCTGCGTCGGGGGCGACGTTAATCCGGGCTTGACGGCGCGTTGGTTCTTCCCCGGCGTCATAGCGTTCGCGCGCGCGTACTCTTGGGCGCTTACGCCGGAGCAAATAGCGGCGCTAGTAAAATAATAACGTTTCGATTCACCCTACGTCCAACGACAGGAGGCTCGACATGACCTCGCAAGATCAAAAAAACGTCAATCAAGAGCTGATTGGCGTCGGAGCGGGATACATTAAATCGATGGTTCTCATCGCCGGGTGCGAGTTGGATATCTTTTCCAAGTTAATTGCAGAACCGGGACTAACGCTCGACGACCTCTGCGCCAAGCATAGCTTCGCCGCACGCCCGCTCGACTACCTGCTTGGCTCGCTCGTCGCGCAGGGCTATCTTGAAAAACGAGACGGCAAATTCTTCGTTCAGGAGAAATACAAGTCGGCGCTCGATCTCAATTCGCCGACAAGCGTCGCGCACATGTTGCGCCATCAGGGTAGTTGTCTTCGCGGCTGGAGTCAGCTCGCCTATACGGTTGCATACGGCGCGCCGGCGCCCTATCTCGTCGGAGTCAACGGCGCGGAAGCGGAGGGAGTCGATTTCATTCTCGCAATGAACGATATTGCCGAGTCCCTCGCG
>JAEEGL010481066.1_pt1 | contig 12719 bp, 12 predicted proteins | sample 9134231 | NCBI WGS metagenome assembly JAEEGL01 (sample SAMN16246548, study PRJNA631951) | gut metagenome | biome: gut microbiome; feature: rumen; material: fiber-attached | host: Bos | place: Iran: Karaj | collected 2018-10 | reverse complement strand
CTCTTCGGTGATCGAGCCAAAAGTGTTATTAAAACACTATTTCAAGATGGAAGAGACTATTTCATCATCATGGAATGTCTTGATCCAACTTACGGTGGATTAACCGAACACTACTACAAAGGCACACCGATTAGCTACGTCTTAAATATGGCAATAAAAGACGCATTTCAAGAGGGTGAACAGACGTTCGAACGCATCGTCAAATCCGCTTCAAGCGACTCAGGTTTTATGTTGGATTTTGAGTCGCACGATTCAATGCGCTTCCCTTCTAGAGGGATTGACCCAAAAGAAGCACTTGAGATGCTGTTCTCCTCAGAAGCTGATGGCATTTGTCTCTATCAAGGTCAGGAGCTCGGATTAAAAAATCCGACACCGATTGAACTTCCAGATTCAATGCTCCTTGAGTTAGATGCCCAGACTTCAATGAGGGTCGCAAGAGGTGGGTCAATAGACAAACTCCGTCTGACTTCTCGAGCCAACGCTCGTATACCATTGCCATTAGATGAGTATAAACGCCAGTTCTCTGATCCGAACTCGTTTTATAATCTGACCAAAAACCTCATTGATGAATGGAAAACTAGTTGACAACTGATTACAAAGCCGCCTCTAGGGGCGGTTTTTTCATTTTTTATTGAATTTATCAAGATTGAACAGCGGCTTATCATTAGAATTAATGATTCCCTGTGCTTCGCGCATCAAACGCATCAGTTTTTGTTCAGATGAGGCCGAACCCACATGAATCGTTTTTACTACTTTGCCACCATCCTTGTAACAGACTTGTACGCCCGTCGCGCCGGAAGTAGTTTTGTATTTTCTGATAAAAGCCATATTATCTCTCTTACTCTAGCTTACTACCACCCCATTCTATCAAAGTAAAACCATCTCTACTTGGCGTAGGATTAAGTTGCTGTTCATTTACGTCAATAGGCTTTTCAAGAGGCTTGTATAACATTAGCACACGAATAATCGTATCTGGCTGTGGGTCCACATCTAAAGGCATGTAGCCATTAATCTCATCCATCGAGGCGAACCTAATGTAGTTGTATTTATTGTTTTGCAATTGTGGTAACCAATAGATGATAAACTCTTCTGATTCTCTTGCATTCAGCCCTAGAATTTCTAGCTTTTCCTCTAGGAATTCAGCAGTTCTATCTCCTTCCACTACAAACCCCTCATCGGTCATTCCATAGTTACCATCTTTCCCTTCCCAATACAAACTATAAAGTTCCCTGCCTGAGTTTAAATCAGTTAAGGTGCCATCAGAATGAGCCAAAACTTCCCACCCATTAACGTATTTAGGATAACTCACTGTGACTAAATCAGGGTTCTTTAACTTCACGGAAATGGAAGTATCTTCTTTAGGATAAAGATAAATTATAGGTTTGTAAACAGGGACCGGGCCACCAGAACTACCACCCTCTCTCCCCCCACAGGAACCTTCAACAGGAGTAAACGGAAAAATACCGTCGCATGTTGCGTCACATGCACATCTTGAATCTGCAATTATTCTCGATGCAATAAATGCAGAGACGAAATAACCAAGAACTAGACCAAAAATTACACAAAAAGATATAATAAGTATTTTGTTTTTTCGACTCATTTTGCGCTTGGATGTTTTACCAGAGCTTATTACCTGTAAGTTTTGTTTAGAAGTACTTTGACTTTGCATAATTCCCTCATTGAATAGTTTTACATAAATTGTAGCATACTGGAGCCGAAAGATTTTGTAATTCCCTATTATAAGCACAAGTTTTTCGCCACAATTCCCCGCTAGTTTTCCACCAAAGCATAAGTAAAATGAAATTGTAACTTCGTGTTCCTAGCAACCTAAGACCTTGGCATCCCGACTTGACAAAGCAAAACGCCTAAGCTAAAATGAAAAAGACAACTACAGCGAGAGCGTAGTTGGGAGTAGTTTTAGCATCCGAGCACGCAAAATCGACGGCAGGCCAATAATGCTAAAACAGAGGTAAAATCATAAACCGACAGGGAATTATCCTTAAGCCGGGAATTTTGCATAAGCATAAAATATAATGCTTATGTTGTCAAGAAAAAGCACGTGGTTATATGTGTGTTATAATATTTTTATGGAAATTCCGATAACCCAGAGTGAATATTGGCATAAACTTCAAGAAGATCTCGGTGAAGAATCTATTTTTGTTAAAGAAGACAATTATCAGTATTTAGTTATAATTAAATCGACCCCAACAGGGAAATACCTATATTGTCCGTACGGCCCAGTAGCTAAAGATAGGGCTTCATTTAAGCAGGGAATTGATTCCGTAACAGAACTGGCCAAAAAGCATTCTGCAATTTTTGTAAGAATTGAACCATTCTTAGAAGAATATACAGATGCACTCCCGAATAATGCAAAAAAATCAACTGACTTAAATCCCAAAGAGACCTGGATTCTGGATTTAACAGGGGACGATGATACTCTAAAATCCAAACTCCCTTCCAGATTACTGCGTTATCACAAAACAGCTAGCAAAAAAGGAATCACAATAGAACAATCCAACAACCCAGAAGATATTAAGTACCTCTTAAAACTCCAGCAAGACCTAGCCGATAAGAAGGGGATCAGTACATTCTCAGAAAATTATCTAAAGACAGAGCTAAAACAACCATTTTCAACATTATATCTCATGTATTATCAGCCTGAAAATGAAAAATCTAAAGAAATTGTTGCAGCAGGCTTAGTTTTTGATGACAAAACCACTCGCTATAATCTTCAGGGTGCTCAATCAGATATTGGTCGCAAACTGCACGCTACAGGAGTATTGACAATCCAGTTAATTTTAGATGCACACGCCAAACACCTCAAAAAATTCGATTTTTGGGGTATTGCGCCAGACAACGCTCCAGATAACCACCCCTGGAAAGGCTTCACCGCCTTCAAAAAGACATTTAGCGGCACAGAGGTAAAACACGCTGGCACGTATGACATTATCCTTAGCCCCTTCAAATACCACCTCTACCAAATCTTTCGCAAAATTAATCGATTTATAAGGAAAAACAAATGAATTTTATCACCCTAGAGCCAGAACAATTTCGCAAATTTGCCAGCAAGTATCCCGATAAATCCTTTTACCAAACACCAGAAATTGCAAATTTAAGAGCTGAGAACGGCTGGGTACCTTATTATTTCGGTGTAGAAGAAAATGGGAAAATCAAAGCAGCATCGTTAGTAGTTGCCAAACCCACTTTTCTTGGTAAATCAATCTATTACGTTCCAGGTGGACCTCTGATAGATTATGAAGATGAATCGCTGACCACATTTTTCTTCAAAAACCTCAAAAATTACGCCAAATCACATAATGGCTATATTCTCCATATCGAACCATATTACGAAAAAATTGAACGAGACCGCGACGGCGAACCAAAAGAAAAAGGTTTTAACCGCGAAAAAGCTAGTCAAAATCTTCGTCAATTAGGGTTTATACCTTTAAAACAATCCGATGAACCAAAATATTCATTTGTTCTTGAGCTAAAGGGGCAAAACGAGAAAAAGATTTTTGCTGATATGAAACAAAACACTAGAAATCTCATAAGAAGGGCAGAAAGAAAAGGAGTTAAAATCCGTGAATTAAAGAGAGAAGAACTCAGTATTTTTAAACAAATTACCGAATCGACTTCCGCACGCCGAAATTTCACTGACAAACCACTTAGCTATTATGAAAAAATGTACGACCTCTTTCACCCCCGCGGTGAAGTAAAGTTTATTATGGCAGGGGTATCAGAAGATACTCTTTCGAGCAGCATAATCGCCGACGGGGCGATTACGGAGCGACCGAGCCCCGTGACGACGGGAGCGAGGGAGCGTTCCGAGAAAGAGTTATCTTTGATACCCCTATCAGTAGCTATGTTCATCACCTACGGCGACGAAGTGATTTACCTGTTCTCCGGTTCCGACGAAAAATACATGAAAGAATACAATGCCCAATATCTAATTCAATGGCACATGATCAAATATGCTCTCAAAAACGGTTTTAAACGATATAATTTCTACGGTATTCAAGGCCTTCCCGACAAAACATCAAAGAATTACGGTATTTACCAATTCAAGAAAGGTTTTACCAGCCCTAAAACTGGTCGTGTGGTTGAATTGCTCGGCGCACATGAACTCCCAATCAACCAACCATTTTATTATTTGCATCAATTATTAAGTAAAATTAAACATCACTAAAGGAGCTAAAATGTCCAGCAAAGTTTATTACACAAAAGAAATTACCCCAGAAAGCCTTATCAAAATCTATGAAGCCCTAGGCGTAAAACTGGATGGAAGAATCGGTGTCAAAGTTAGTACTGGTGAAGCTGGTGCAAAAGGCTATCTCAAAGCCGACCTGATCGGTCCTTTAGTGAAAAAGATCAACGGTACAATCATAGAATGCAACACCGCCTACCCAGGGAAGCGTACTACCACTAAAGAGCATTACCAAGTAGCCTTCGACCATGGTTTTACAAAATTCGCTGAAGTCGACATTATGGACGAAGACGGTGACTTTAAAATTCCTGTCAGAAAAGGCAAACACCTAGAATTTGACCTCATTGGCAATCATTTTACCGAATACGATTCTATTTTAAACCTAGCACATGGTAAAGGCCATGCCATGGGCGGGTTTGGCGCAAATCTCAAAAACCAATCTATTGGCATAGCATCGCGCAAAGGTAAAGCCTATATTCACTCCTGTGGTAAAACTACCAGTCCCAAACTCTGCTGGTTGTCTAAACACGAACAGATTGATTTTATTGAGTCTATGGCTGAAGCCGCTACTGCAGTAGCCGATTACCTTAAAGAACAGGTTAAACCTATCGCCTACATCACCGTAATGAATGCCTTGTCTGTCGACTGCGACTGCGATAAAAATCAAGGCGACCCAGTAATGTCAGACCTAGGCATTGTTGCCTCTCTGGATCCAGTCGCTAATGACCAGGCTTTTATTGATATGATTTGGGCTTCCACAGATCCAGGTGCCGCCGAATTGAAAGAACGCATTGACTCTCGCGAAGGTCGCGCTATTCTCCCATATGCCGAATCTCTCGGTCTCGGCTCCACAAAATACGAACTCATCGAAATCTAAGCTGTTGCAAAAATTACAATATAATTAGTAAACTACTTGACTTATTATCCTAAATAATAGTAAAATAGTGGTATGAGCGTAAAATGCCCGTATCTTAGTACAACTAGTTTACTAGTTTTTGCAACAAAATTTGCTGCTTTTTTAAGCTTCATTGACACCAGCCATCAAAAACTGGTTCAACAAATGAAGCATAATATAACAGTTCCTGTTTCTTGTTCAATCGAAGGTACGGGCATCTACGTTCATCATGCCGGTACCTATCAATAACAATTATATCGTATTTATCCTACTGTCTGTGCTACAATTATTCCATGGGACTAACTGGACTAACAGAGAAACAAGTTGACGAAAGAATCAAACAAGGTAAAGTCAACCAAACTTCCCGGAAAAATCAGAACACTGTTTTAAAAATCATTCTTAGAAATTCTCTTACAGTTTTTAATTTCGTTAATCTTATCCTAGCAGGTATGATTCTGATGGTTGGTTCATATAAGAACCTTCTTTTTATTATCATCGCTCTCGCTAATACACTTATCAGCATTATCAATGAAGTTCGTGCCAAAAGAACAGTTGATAAAATGCGCCTTATTGCCGAACAACGCCCCACCGTCATTAGAGAAGGCAAAACCATTCAAATCGATCAAAACCAAATCGTCGAAGGAGATCTTCTCATCTTTTCTCTTGGCGACCAAATTCTAGTAGACAGCGAGATTATATCAGGACAAGTCGAAGTCAATGAATCATTTATCACTGGCGAGCAAGATAATATCGAAAAACACCAAGGCGATAAACTTATCTCTGGTTCTTTCATCGTATCTGGCACATGTAAAGCTACAGCCACAGCCGTCGGCGAAAAGAGTCAACTCAGCAAAATCGAACAATCTGCTCATGTCATCAAAACAGCTGATTCGCAATTATTCACTCTGATGAATAATATCGTCAAATACATCAGCTACTCCCTTATCCCTATAGGCATTCTTCTATTTCTTGCTAGGCTCAGATTGCCAGAGATCACTACGGAATTAGCCGTCACCAGCACTGTTGCCTCTCTTATCAATATGATCCCAGAAGGCCTCATCCTCCTTACTAGTTCAGTGCTTGCGCTTGCGACAATCCGCCTTAGTCAAAAACAAGTTCTGGTCCAAGACCTCTATTCCGTCGAAACTCTCGCCCGTGTAGATACTATCGCATTGGACAAAACTGGTACCCTAACTACAGGTAAAATGGTCGTTAAAGACTTAATTCCAATAGAACCCCATTCCAAAAATGCCCTTGAGAACGCGCTAAAGCTTATTTTAAGCGCCGATACGGCAAATAACGCCACCAGTACCGCTTTAAAGCAAAAACTACTAAAAAGTGCCAAATTTGAGCCCACAGAGCAAATTATCGATACCATCCCCTTCTCATCTGATCGTAAATACTCTGGTGTGGTCACCAACAAAGCCACTTACCTCATGGGTGCTCTCGAATTTATCACAGATGATGAGGAATTGTTAGACTTCACTAAATCTCAACCATCAAATTATCGTATCATTTCAGTAGTGAGCATTACACCGACGGGTGACGGACTTGGAAGGGTTCCCACGGAGCTCCCGAAGGGAGGAGCAGTGGGAGGGAAAAGTCCGGCAGGACCCGTCGGGCAAATGAAGCTACTAGGTTTCGCATTATTAGAGGACGAGCTTAGAAAAGACGCTAAAAATATCATCAATTATTTTTACAAAAACAACATCAATATCAAAATCATCTCTGGCGATAACCTAAAAACCGTCCAAACAATCGCCGAGCAAACCGGCGTTAAAAATACCGAAAAAGCAATTGATATGTCGACACTCAAAACTCCAGATTACAATAAATTAGTCAAAGAGTATACAATTTTTACTCGCGTCAAACCAGCCGAAAAGAAAAACCTCATCAAAGCTCTCAAAAAACAGGGAAGTACAGTTGCTATGACTGGTGATGGGGTCAATGATATCTTAGCCATGAAAGAGTCCGATGTCTCTATCGCCATTGGCGAAGGCTCTGATGCCGCTCGTCGTGCATCTAAATTAGTCCTCTTAAACTCTGGTTTCGAGTCTGTCCCGTCCATTATCGATGAAGGTCGCCAATCCATCAATAACCTCGAACGCTCCACTGCCCTTTTCCTCGCTAAAACCGTCTATGCCAGTATCCTTGCTATACTTTTCATCTTCATCCCTTTCAAAGCCCCCTTTGAATCTCCTATTGAAATGACGCTTCTAAATTTCGCTTGCATCGGCTATCCAGGGCTCATCCTCGCTTTAGAACATAATACCGAACGCATCAAAAACCGCTTCGCCAAAAACATTCTCGAATACTCTGTCCCTATCGGCCTGACTATTTCTATCGCCATGCTCACCCTCTCTTGCCTTGCGCATTTTGAAGTATTTCCTCAGCATGAACTGCCCACCGTTGCAATCTTTGTCACGTTTAGTATTGATTTGATGTTAATCTACTGGATTTCTAAGCCGCTAAATCCCCTCCGCGCGGGGCTTCTCGCCACAATCATCGGCATTATGGTAGGCGCCTTCTTAATACCATTCTTCCACAACCTCTTTGATTTTGTTTACCTAGCACCAAGAACTATCGTCCTCACTGTTATTTCCATTGCTATTTCTATTCTAATTTTTGGAATCATTAGGCGCATCATGCAAAAACTCAGCAACCACCTTTTCGAATCCCCTCACATTTAGTGTGGTATAATCATAAACATAATATAAGGAAATACTATGGAAGATAGCCAAGCACCAACATTTACATCGCCGAACGCACCTAGAGAAAAACACGATGCCCCTACACCAATCACGAAGTCACCTTCAGGAAAAACCAATAAGAAGTCTCTATGGGCTCTCAGTATTGCGCTTGTTTTGGCTATTGCGGCCGCTATCACTTTTGCAGTATTATATTTTGCTAAATCCACTCCACCACAACCCCCTGTCGAGTCTCTAATTCCTGAAGAAAAAGCCCCAGTTTCTACTGATTCTGAAGAAGTCGAAATCACCGACACCTATATCCTCCGTGATTTAGACGAAAAAATAGCTATACTTCATTATACAGACCAAAAGGATTCCACCCTTGATATCAGAAGCCTTGGAATGGGGTATTTTTACAGCCTCCCTTTATATAAAAATGGCACTTTGAGTGATGTTGCTAAACTCTCGCACGTCGCTAAAACAATTACCCCAGATCATTATCTTACACCCGATGAAATTCAATCAGCCATTGCTGAACAAGGCTATTCTGGAGAAAACGCAAGACAGTTTGAGCAATTTTATAATAAAGGTATCAAGGCTGAAAAAGTGGTAGCTAAATATCTTGATGTATTTGGGGAAGAATTAGTTAAAGGCGCAGTCAATGATCAGTATTATTGCCCAAAGTTTTATTATAATTCTACATATGACTTATATTATGACCCAGGATTTGGGTGTGGTGGAACTGGTCCATATGATGGGAGCTTTTATAAAAATAAATATACTACTGACAGTGACCATGCATTTGTTTACATAAGTACTGGTGTATTTAATGCTGAAGACAACAAAATATATTGCGATATAATCGACGAAGAAATTTTAAAAGCTAATCCACCAGCTATTTGCGGCGAATCTGAAGACCCTAACAATTTTAAGGTAGACGTCAACAACTATCAAGATTTCGCCCAGTACCGCTTCGTCTTCAATAAAGCCGACAATGGCACCTACTATTTCAATAAGGTAGAAAAACTCTAACCCACTCTTGCAAAATAACAAAAAATATGCTATAATAATAACATCCGTGCCTATATTAGGCTTGCACATTAATAGAAAGGTTGGTTTTAAGATGAGAGATCGTATTTTGGATGTTTTAGCATTGGAAAAACAAGAAAAATGGGAAGCAAGAAAAAAACAGCGTGAAGAGTATGAAGATCAGAAGAGACAGACGAGCAAAGACTACAGAAAAATGCAAGACGCTCGTGACGAGGTCAATGAGGCGAGGGAAATCCTCAACAAGGAGTTCGAACTCTTAAAAGAGGAACACCCAGAACGCACCAGAATCTGGCAGGCTTATCATGAAAAACGCGCTGCTATCAACGAAGAGATAGCCCCGCTTAGGGCGAAATCCGATGAAGAGCATCATTTAATGAATGATTTTTATGATCAGGCTGAACGAGCCTATCTCTCAGGTGACAAAGAAAAAGCAGATCAATTGTCGCAAGAAGCACGTTCTCACAGGCTCGAAAGAAACAGGTTGAATGCCGAAGTCAAAGAGGCTATCAATAAGATTCGCGCCGCCAAGAAAGAAGCCATGGAATTAGCTCCACCTCAAGATCGCTATGGATTCGATACAGCTAGAGAGCGTTTTGAAAAAGCCAAACGCGCTTTAGTTAGTGCCGAAGAACAATTCAGCAACTCTAAAAGCATCAAGCATGAAAAGTATGCAAAGCTCCAGAATGCTGAAATGGAGTTCCAGGCAGCGAGAGACGCCTTCGAAGAAAGGCTAAAACTAGTCAGACAGCCACAGCCAGAAGAAGAAACTCCAAAAAGAATGTCATTCTTTAGCACCGCTTGGTTTAAATAACCATACCTTCCACCAGCCCCAAGGGGCTGGTTTTTTCATATAACACTATTTTTCAATCGATATCCTCGGGTAAATATTGAGCGAATAAGGGTTTACTGGCTCTGCGCCAGATTGAATTTCAAAATAACAAGCTGCCGCCACCATCGCTCCATTATCGCCAGAGAGGGCAGGAGCGGGGAAATACGCTTCAGGTAAGGCCTCGCGAAGTACTTTATTCGCCGAAACTCCGCCCGCTACTACCACAGATTGTATATCGGGATATTTTTCGAGTGCCAACTGTAATTTTTCTACCAAAATATCCACCGCTGTTTTTTGAAACGATGCCGCAAAATCTGCAACTTGCTCTGGACTTAAATGGTTCTTAAGATCATGCGATGGATGGGAAATTGGTAATCCCAATTCTTTCTGCACAGCTCGAAGAACCGCTGTTTTCAGCCCCGAAAACGAGAAGTCTAATCCTTCAATTTTTGGGTGCGGTAAATGGTATTTATTAACATCGCCTTCGAGTGCCGCTTTTGCAATTGAGGGCCCACCAGGATAGGGAAGCCCTAGAATCTTCGCCACCTTATCAAAACACTCTCCCACCGCATCATCTCGTGTCGTCCCTACAATCTCAAATTGATTATGTCCACGCATATACAAAATCTGTGTATGTCCACCTGAAACCACTAACGCAAGTAGTGGAAATGGAGGAGTTAAGCTGATTGAATCTGAAGAATATTTCTCTGAGGACCATAATCGCCGACGGGGCGATTGCGGAGCGACCGAGCCCCGTGACGACGGGAGCGAGGGAGCGTTCCGAAGAGGAATATTTTCAGATTCACTATTTTGCAACCAATTCGCATACACATGTGACTTCAAATGATGTACCGCATAAAGTGGTTTATCATGCAGTATCGCCAGTGTTCGCGCAGTTAACGTTCCAATCAGAAGGGAACCAAGCAATCCAGGCGCATGTGTCACTGCAATCGCATCAATATCATCCCAATCACAGCCAGCATCAGTCAAAGCTCTATCAATTACTGGCAGCATTACCTCAAGATGACTCCTAGCCGCTACTTCAGGTATTACTCCACCGTATTCCGCAAAAATATCAATCTGTGACACAACGACATTCGACAAAATCTCAACGCCATCTCGCACTATCGCTACGGCTGTTTCATCGCAACTTGTTTCTATCCCAAGTATTAACATAGGATAATTATACCACAACTCTAAAATCTCATTAATAATAACAGAGAAAATATATCACTAAATGAATAAAACAGTTCCATTTTTACAAAAAATATGTTAAAATATTAATATGAAGTGTCGGCTTATTTTTTTTCTAATTGTTCTCCATGCGTTTCCTCTTATTTTTACCGCCTCTGCCTATGCCGACACCACTATTAATAGCAAACAAATCAAACTAATCTCTGATTTCACCCTAGACAATAAAACTAACGCAGGTGGCACTATTACTCAGAATTATTATGTCTTTCCAGATACGAAAGGGCTACATGGCGGTCCAGGCACCATTAAAGTGGTTGATCGGAACACTTGCAAGACTACTAGCAAAGTTAAAATCGGTTCGGTTTATTTAAGCGGGCTTTACAACAAATGGGGGACAAATTACATTACTCTTATTGGAATGGGCAAACAAAAAGGTTGTTATAAATTAAATGGCTCCAAGCTACAAAAAGCCTCTAGTTGCCCAACTCCCCCTAGTCGTAGTTTAATATATCAGGGCACAGGTCAGGGAAATACCGCTACCATGAATAATTATGTATTTAAAGTTGCAGGTTTCATGGGCGGTAGAATTGGCGTATGGAATAGTTCTGGCAGTAGAGTGGCAACATATAAGATTCCCAATAAAGTAGTTAAAGCCGAGCCGGAAAACATCTCTATAGATGGTAAAACCGGTGAAGTGTATATTAACTATGCTAAAAAGATTAACGGGAAACGCCACTCCCTTTGGTACAAAATTGATTCATCTGTTTTTTCAAAATACACTGGTAAAAAGGGAACTAGCAATCCAGTAAAATGTAAAAACAACTCTCCTTCAACAGCCTCATCTTCAAATCCAAACTCCAATTCTATTAATTCCACTTCCAACACACGTTCTGCTGACAATTCTACTTCTAGCTCTGATGAATCCACCTCTACCCACACTCCTGTCCAGTCCAACTATGATGGCACCGTAGAGACCAATTTCTTTGGCACCGTAAAAGAAGATGGCACCGGCTGTGGCGTCTTTACAATCATAAATCTCATCGTAGAGGTTTTAACTTACGGTGTCGCTATACTTAGTGTCATCGCTATCACCGTTGCGGGCATTATCTATCTCACTGCAAAAGACAACGTAGAACAGACCGTCAAAGCCAAACGCCGTATTTCCGAAATCGTCATAGGCTTAGCTGCCTATGCTGCGCTTTATGCTGTACTAAATTTTCTCTTGCCAGGTGGTCACTTCAATACCGACAAAACTTGCTCAAACGCAGCCAATACATCTGCTGTCCAACAAAAAACATCCTAAATATCGCACAGGCAAACGTTAATGATGGTACCCGCTCCCAGCCTCAATTTGTGCCGCGCGATAAATTTGTTCCATCACTACAACTCTAGCCAAAGCATGCGGGAAAACTAATTTCGAAAAACTCCATACAAAATCTGCCTTCTCTCTTATGGAATCATCAAACCCATATGCTCCGCCAATCAGAATGATGATATTTTTGCTCTGGACAAATGCTCGTGAAAGCAAAGCAGAATATTCATCTGATGATATATTTTTGCCCCGTTCATCACAGCATATCACAAAATCCTGTCCTGAAAAAGGCCATTTTGCTAAATACTTCAACATCTTATCTTCTTCCATGAATTGCCATTCAACAGAATACGGTTTACGCAATCGTTTTTCATATTCAGCACAAGCTTCAGCATACCATGCAGTATTTTTCTTTCCACCCGCAATGATTTTAATCATATTCCAATTATACCATTTTTATGGTACAATATACGCACACTGGACCGTCGCCAAGCGGTAAGGCACTGGGTTTTGGTCCCAGCATTCGCAGGTTCGAATCCTGCCGG
>JAEEGL016116915.1_pt1 | contig 12720 bp, 10 predicted proteins | sample 9134231 | NCBI WGS metagenome assembly JAEEGL01 (sample SAMN16246548, study PRJNA631951) | gut metagenome | biome: gut microbiome; feature: rumen; material: fiber-attached | host: Bos | place: Iran: Karaj | collected 2018-10 | reverse complement strand
TTTGCAATAATTTTTATTTTAGCTGTAGGCATTATATCATATAAAATAATAAAACTTGTTAAAAATATCTTGTCTAAAGCAGCATATGTAGGACTTGGCATCGGATATTTTATAGTTGGTACAATAAAAGCTTTACCTAGTATTTTAATTACAGTTCTGATTGTATATTTAATTCATCAATTTACTCCATTCTTATAAAATAAGTGCAGAAGTAAAGAGAGTAATCTATTCGCTAAATCGTAATTTAACGAAGTTATAACAGTTGTAAATATAATAGAGACTAAAAACACAAAAATAAGAAAGAAGAATTTATTATGGAAATGACAAAGGAAAACTTTGACAAAATGTTAGTAATTGACGGTTGGATGCATAGAGAAGGTTCTGTTAGTCCAGACGCAGAATATACATACATGAGTACATATATTCCACCATACGATAAATACAATAAATACACAATATTAGGTGTGTTTGTATATCCAGACAGGTATGATATATCAGTACGTTATAAAAGCGGAGACTCACTTGACCTATCGTTTAAAACAGAGAACGAAGCGTATGATATGCTCTATCGTTTTATTTATAATTCTGAGTCTATAAGATACATAGAAAAGTTCGAATTTTGGGAGAAGAAAGTGTCAGAAGAAGAATTTGTTTCACAAAAAGAGAACCCATTCGTGAAAATGGCTTCACAGAAAATGAAAGTAACGAAGGAAAACTTTGATAAGACATTGTTTAAACCAGATCCTGAATTAGACGCAGACCATTTTCTCGAATATTATACAGATTGTTTTTTAGAATATGCGAAAAATCAAGACGAACCAATTGATGTTTTGGCTAGAAAAGAGCTAGAATATATAGAAAAAGGTATTCGTGTGAATAATGAAGATAAAAATTGGCAAAAGTTTAGTGCTGCTACAAAAGAAGTGAGACGTGGTATCTTATTAGACATCATCGGCAAATCAGAAAAGAAACGAACATTAAATCCAATTGAAGTAGAAGGTTATAAAGACATAACCACAACAGATGAAATCAAAGAGATTATTGCGAAATATGAAGCAATAAAAGAAAGAATGGAAGACTTTCTACGAGAAGTCGAAGATATAAATTATATTGAGTTCTTAAATGAAAATCATATGTATCATCATATAGCTTACGAATTGGGTTGCGATTTGACTATTGGCGGAACTTCTGGAACTGGTGGAAATATTTATTCTGAAAGTGAAGATATTAAGTCTGAATGGCTTTTATTAAATAGCGATGCTGCTGCGGAAGAATATTATAAATTCCGTCAAGAAAAAGAGGAAAGAAAAAAGGCTGAAAGAGAAGCTGAAAAGCAGGAAAAACTTGCTAAGGAAGAAGCAAAGGAACGTGAAGAATATGAGCGATTAAAAGCAAAGTTTGAAAATAAATCTAATCTTTACTAGTAAAATAATCTAATCTCACTAGATTATCTAAGATTTGCAAATTAGAAAATAAATCTAATTCTTATTAGTATAACAATCTACTGTCACTAGATTATCTAAAATTTAACAAATTAAGTTAAAAAAGCGGTTTTCATCCCATACGATTATGTGTAGGATGAAAGCCGCAAATTTGTTTGTAGCCAAATTAACAAAAGGTTTATGCTCTATCAATGTTATCTAAGTTAAATTCTGGTCTTTGATATAATAACAATTTATTATTTCTGTTTTTAATAGCATTTATTAAGTTTTCTTTCTTAACGTCTGTAATACAAGGATATGACCTGATTAATTTTTCGTAACCATGTATATACGCCTTGTCTTCTGACAAAAACTCTAATACTTCTTTTCGCTCTTTCATGTTCTTAAAGTTTTTTAATTCAACATCACCAAAAAACTTTGATTTAATTGAATTGTCTACTTTTTCACTAGACCAATAAGAATTACCAGAGTCATACATCGGTGCTGGGCCAATGAATTTCATTGTATTAACATCCATAAGAAATCCTATATTACCAAGGTTTCTATCATCATTACCTGTCAATGTGTCTAAAAATAAGGTCCAACGAATATGACTTTCAGCATTAGGAACATCAAACTTTTCACACATTCTTAAAAGGTGTGTCATAATATCTTCCTTAGCCTTATTTCTGTCCTCTGCGTAGTAAAGATAGTAAGCTGGAACAAGCATTGTATTTTCATTTACGAAATTATCGCATATTGAACACATTGTAGCACCTTCTATATGTAAATCATATTTAACACATTCTATTTTGCCTAAATGCTCTGCTAATACAGAAACAAGAACTTCTGATAAAGGCTCTTGTTTTGTTATCATCGAACCTGCCTTAACTAATTGTGACTTCTTTGTATTGACATCTTGAATCCAGCGTTTTTTTAGCAATCCATTAGTAGACAGATCAGGTGATTTATTATCAATCTTTTTCTTATTAATAGTCCACGGTTTAAACATCATATCCCCAACATCAGAACTATATATATTAGTGAAAAAATTAACTTTTTTATAGCTTTCTGTCCTCATCTTAATCCAGTACTGATCGGATAAAGAAGCATAGTTTTTATTTTCAAGCCAATCCCTACCAAAAATCTTAATAGTTTCATCTAAACCTTCTCTTTTATTAACAGGGATATTGCGTTTATCTAACCATGACTTAAACTTTTCAAAACTACAATCTTTTTGTAGGATTATAGGTAATAATTCAGGGTTGTTTATTTTGCTAATTTCAGCAGGGATTCCATCAACGTCTTTCAAAGTCATTACTAAATTATCTTTCAAATATAAATACGACATAGTTTGCTCCCTTCTTTATTTTTCTTTAGTTTATTCTTCGTCAAGGATACCTATAATATCAGCTTCTTCATCTGTGATTTCATTGTTAGAAACAACATTATGAGGTGTCTCAATGCTTTCACTCATGTACGCATCATCTGTATAATCTACTTCGTCATCTTCTATCGAGTATGGCTTTTCAGCTTCTTTTTTCTTTGGATACCAAATATCCATTCTTGAATGAGTATTATCGTTTTCTACTAAATTTTCTTCTTCATCAAATACACCATCGTATTCATCTTCTACTGTATTAGATTGCACATTGTTTGTCTGTGTTGTTTGTCTTTTTGGTGTTTTAACAGCCTTTTCAGTCTGCCCTTTACATCTCATATCTATCTCGCCAATAAGTTCTCCAAGTTTAGATTTGCCCTCACCAAAGACGATAAAGCTATTAACATTAATCTGCTCTGTCATTAATTCTGATGTGATTTCTTCAATGATCTCGTCTGTTATAGATTTGTTTTCATCAATGATGTAAAATCTATCGCCAAAAACTCTATAAATATCACTATTAATCTTATTAGATAAGTAATTAGCAACAAATTTAATACGTTTATCTCCTGCTTTTCTACCATAAGTATTATTAACAGTCTTTTGATCCGAAATGCTAAAGACTACTAAATTCATATTTTGAATAGAACCCTTGAACTTAGAAATATCTCTATTAAAAGCGTTTTCGTTGTTCACATTAGTTTTGACATCTACATAAGCTAATGTGAGTAAACTATTGATTTCATCCTTTAACTTTTTATTTTCAGTAACAAGCCCCTTGTTTAAGTCTTTTAAAGTATCATTCTCAGCTCTAACATTTTTTAATTCAATTGTTAGAATCTCATTATTATCTTCACAATCCCTAAGTTTATCATTTAATGATTGCCTTACTCTCTTTAATTCTTGTTCTAGCTGCTCGCTGTTTTTGTTATTACCTTTGTTGTTATTACTATTCTGCATACGATTTACAGAATTATTTGATTTAATGTTTTCTACTTCTTTTTCAAGAATGGCAATTCTGCCTTGTGTTTCCATTAACATCTTAGTAACGTCAAGTTCAATTGTATTTTGCATTACTATATTCCTCACTTTCTTTTGCAATTAATTTAAGGGGGTATTCCCTATAATAAATATAGAAGATAGAAATATGGTTTTAGACAAGCATTTTTAATAGGGATATTAATAATATTTGTAATTACAAATTATTTCTGATAAAATAGTTATATAGAATTAGGCACTAATCAAAGTGTAGTTCCTTTAGCTATATCGTTACAAACTCATGGCAAAGACAAAACAAGCTATGAGTTTATAATAATATATTGACAATTGAAATAAAAATGATATTATAGATATTAATGATTGTATAAAATATTTATATATGGGTTCAAAATAGGTAGGTTTTATTTCATAACAACAACGCCAAACTGACAAAAAGAGAGTAGATTTGTCTCTACTCTCTTTTTGTTTATACTGAAAATTCTTTTAGATCTTCAAGTCTTAACGCTGTTAATTTACCAACATTAAATTCGCTATATCTAAATACAGAACCACAATCAATGTTTATGACATTATTTGAATAAGTAACATCCCCATTATCTTTAGTAATTGTTGGGGTATGTCCGTGAACTAAGATTATATCTTTGTCAGGATAATTCTCGTTAGATAAAACTCTAGTCCATATAAATTCATCTTTGTCTATCATATCAATTACCGCTCCATTTTTTATTTCTTCCATTCTTTTAGGATGCGGTGCGTAAGCGTGAGCAATTAAAAATTTTACTCCAGAAATGTCTACATATTTGTATAAAGGTCTTTTTTCTAAAAATTGCAGAAGCAATTTCAGATAAGCGTCATATAAACTATCATTCTTTTCTAAAACCTTATCAAAGCCATAATTCGCAGCGAAATAACTGTTGTCATCATGTTCTCTGTGGTACTTTAGATTTTCTTTTATCCATTTGATAATCATATCCTCGTGATTTCCTAATAGCATTTGATATTTTCCATTCGATGTAACATTTCTAGTGGCCCATTCGATCATTTCAAATGTTTTTGGTCCTCTGTCGACAATATCACCTAAAAGAATGAATTTAGCATCTTTATCAATGCTTTCGATGCTTTCTTTTAATCTCATCCATTCATCAAAGCAGCCATGAATATCACCAACGACATAATGATTTCCGACTTTTTCTTTATTTTCTTTCATTTACCATTCTCCTTGTCTTCTTTATAATAAATATAGAAGAATATGTTTAATAAAAAAGTTCTTAGCCATTAGATTAACACCATTAGGGCAAGAGCCAATTTTAAAAGTCTTCTATATTTACTTTGAAAAACAAGTAATGGAGGTCAAAAAACAAATGTGGAATTTAGAGCAATATGTTGACGAAACAATCGTTGACAAATGCAGAAAAATGTTTTTAAAAGTCTATCCCGAATTTGAGCCTATCTTTTTAGGTGCGAGCCAGGACAAAACTTGTCTGATTGCAAAAGCAGACTTTCCTGATGGAATATTTTACTTTAGGGTTTTTGAGAATTCGATTTCTTCTGCATACAAAATAAAAGAAGAAGCAGATAAAAATTCGTGAAACAAAAAATAAAACACCCATTCCTTTTCTTTAAAAGAATCTGGAACGGGTGTCTTTTGTTTTATAAAACCTTAACTTAATGGTGTTAATCATTCAATCAATTTTTGTTCTTATTTATTATTAACTAATTTATATATAAAATTTTTATCGGCTGCGGATAAGTCCGTAATTTAATAATCCCGAAGTTCTTCACCTTCTTTGATTGGTTTGGTTCTCACAAAAATCGCGTTTCCAAAAATAGACGCTTGGTAATTTAAAATAAAGTTAAAATCGAAACCCTCTCTTACCGCTCCTTCGTCATTAACTAACATCAAAAGAAAACCACTATGAATATCCCCCAATAGCTTTATATATTGCACAATTGGTTCTTCCTTAGAATATCCGTTATCTATGAGCGTTTTTCCGATGTCACAACAATAATATGTCTTGTCATCATCTAATACCATATAATGTAATCCTTTTTTTAGGTTTTTTGATTGCAATTACCATTCTCTTATTTCTCCTTTTTCAAAAAAGTGTTGGGTATTTCTCGATAGATTTATACTTATATTATACAATTAAATTACAAAGTAGTCAAACAAATGTTCTCATAATAATTATATGTAACAAAAAATGCCGTGTTATTCGCAATTCATCCCACCACCTACATTTCGTTTAGAGGTGGGGATTTCTTGCTCACGGTGTGTTAAAACAACTAATAGGCTTAATTGATAATAGTTTGTATTTTTAATTACAAAAAAAGGGGCATTTTAAAGCCCCTTTTAAAATCAATCTTCAAATTTAAACTCAGTTCCTGATTTGTCTTTCTTTAATACAATGTTAGCATCAAAGCTTTTTCCAGCCTTAGATTTTAGACCTTTGACTAGGCCTGTTGAACCCTTTGTAAAGAAATTATTAATTTGTTTTTCTGTCAATTCTTTTCCGCATACTGTAGTCCATAAAGAAAAACCACATGAACATTTAATTAATTTACCATTAATTGTTAAAGTTTCACTACATTTAGGACATTTGTAGTCGCTTTCTTTTGACGAATTAGTAGATCCGACAAATTCATATGAATATTTGTCGAAATCATATTTAAGTTGCTGTTCCCATGTTTTATCACCTTTTTTTAGCTTTTTTGTGATTGTCTCACCATTGATTAGCTTAATAAATTCGTCATCCGTTACAGTACTATCTGCGATTTTCTTATATCCACCAAACTTGCAGCCTTGCTTTTGCCAATTAGAACAGAAAAAGCCTTTTGTTCCTGATATTAGATCACCTTTACAGAGAGGACATTGACCGATTACATTAAATGCCTTTTTACCTTTTCCGCTTAAATCGCCTACTGTCATACTAGCATTTTTAATATCTTCTACTAAGTCGTTAGTGTCTTTTATCATATCTCTTTCAAATTCATCAAAAGACATTTCTCCAGTTCTGACTTTTTCAAGCTTTAATTCCCATTCGCCTGTTAAATCAACTCTACAGATTTTACAGAATTTCAAATTTTCATATATAAGTCTTCCATCTACTGTCGGCTCTAAATATTCTTTCTTGCCTGATTTCTTTTTACTTAAATACTTATCTTTAGTTATAAGTCCAGCAATAATTGAAGCTCTTGTCGCTGGTGTTCCGATTTTTAAGTTTTTACCTAAAGACTTGTATTTGTCATCTAATAAGTACTTATGAGGGCTTTCACAAATCTGAATAATATCAGTTTCAGTTAAGTGAGCAGGACATTTTGAAGTCTTTTCTGCAAGTTCAAAATTATCTACGTTAAGTTCGTCACCTTTTTTATATTCAGGAATAAGCATATCGGTAAATTTTGTATTAAAGATACTTGCATAGCCTTCTGAAATCAATGTTTTTCCTGTTGACTTGAATTTATTTCCGTTAATATCTGTAATTAATAAAGTCTTTTCTTGAACTAATGGTTTTAAGAAAATGGCTATAAACTGTCTACAAACTAGCTTATATATATCTTGTTGTTCTTTTGATAAAGATTCAAAATCAGGGGCTTTAGATGTTGGTACTAAAGCGGAATGTCCGTGAGATTCAAGTTCTTTGTCATTAGCATATTTCTTTGTATTCTTAACTCTCTCTATATCACTAGCAGAAATAGTCTTAATATATGGCACATACTCACTAATCGACATAGCTGATTTTATCATCGAAGTCAAATCTTCTCTTGAAGAAATATATCCACATTCCGTTCTAGGATATGACATATAACCTTTTTCGTATAAAGATTGCAATATAGCTAATGTTTCATCTGGCTTGTAGCCTAATTTACCACCAGCAATCTGACAACTAGCTAATGTAAATAACTTAGGTGCTGTTGTTTCTGTTTTTTTCTTTTCAAACTTTTCTACAACTGCAACATTACCTAATGTAGCAATAAAATCTCTAGCTTCCTTCTCTGTGTCGAAATAAACCATTCCAACATCTTCGTCTTTATCTTTGTCCTTATCTTCGCTATCGCTAGTAGGGTTAAATAACTGTCCTGTGAAATCATATTCATATAGAGCCTTCACACCATAGACAGTTTTAGGAACGAAATTCTTAATAGCATCTTCTCTTTCACAAACGATAGTTAAAATAACCGTTTTAACTCTACCGACAGCAGCTCTAATATACATTTTTAATGAAGCAGCTTCGGATAAATTCATACCTATACGATAATCAGAGTGTTGTCTACAATACGCAGCACTTAATAAATTCTTCTGCATATCTTCTGCGTAATCTCGAAGATTTTTTAAGGCATCTAATACTTTTGTTTCTGTTGTATCATTAGACCAATATCTTTTAATAGGAAGTTTGACTTTAAGTTCTTTTAAAACAATATCAACTAAGAGCTGGCCTTCCTGGTCTGGATCACCTGCGTGGATAATAAAATCATAGTGATTATCCTTAATAGCATTTTTAATTGTCTTATATCTTTCTTTTGCAGCGGATGAAGGACCTGTACCAGTAATAACTTTATATTGCCAACCACCATTGTCTTCTGGGTGGAATGGCAAATGTGACCAGCTATAATGTCCGTAGTCATCCACAAGTTCTTTTGGGAGTTTTAATGTTAATAAATGACCTGCCTGAGCTAAAAAATCACAAGTATATGGTATTTCAGATTTATGTTTATTATAAACTTCTTGAATAGTTCTCATTAAGCTAGGCTTTTCAGCAATAAGTAAAGCTTTCATGTATTTATTATCTTCCTTTCATTTTTTATCTTTCGTAATAAATATAGAAGAACTAAGTAAAGAAATGTTCTTATATATAAAAAGGCACTATGAATTAGTGCCTTTCGCTTATAAAAAATCTTTCTTTAATTCTGATTTTAGAAAATCTGAACACATATCGTCTTTCTCAATTATCTCCAAAGCTCTATCTGCTGGTCTTGCCTTATGGTACACTCTTTTACTTGTCATAGCTTCAAAAATATCTAAACAATGAACGAGTCTAATGAGTTTTACTGCACCCTCTGTAATAGGCTCATTAATATTTTCTAATTTAACTTTTCCATATCCATGATGATATAAGGATGTCAAATAAACTTCTGGACTTTCGTTTAATTCATCTTTAAGTAATTTGTAACCATAATACGAATGAAGATCAATAATCTGTCGTTCTAAGTTATCAAGGCTTGTGTCTTTTCTTAAAATTCTAGTTGGTATATATATTTTCCCAATATCATGTAGCAAACCTACTTTATATGCAAGTTCTTCATCTATCATTTCTGTATAAGCATATTTCTTACATAACTCTGCTACTCTAATGCTATGCTTTCTTGTTTCCTCATTAAATTGTTTGATGTATTTCTCATATTTTTCAAATTTAATATCCATGTTTTTCTTATTCATAACCTTTTACATATCCTCTTTCATAATTAATTAAAAAATATGACAAAATAACACAAATAATATAAATACGATTAATAATACAAATAGTATAAATAATATCAATCATTGATTAATTATGTCGTCTTATCAGGCAGCATACTACCATAATAAATATAGAAGAACGATTTTACAAATGGAAAAATTATATATAAAGTTCTTAGCTTCAAGAAATCTTCTATATTTGATATGCAATATTATTATAATTGGAGGAATAAAGATGAAATATAAAAACATTAAAGAGTATTTTCCCGACAAGCAAGGTTTGAAAAACTTTGATGAATACGAGGAATGGTTTAATAAGTATTCAAGAAATGATTTTTGGTTAAATGGTTTAGATGAAGCTGCTAGAATACTTTTCGACAATAAAGACGAAAAAATCTGCATCATGGGTGATTATGACGCTGATGGTATAGGTTCGACTTCAATTTTGAAGCTAGGCTTTAAAGCACTAGGCTTCAAGAAAGTCGCTTTCTTAATTTCTAATAGAGAAACAGAAGGTTTTGGTCTTAATAAAAGAATGGTAGATAAGGCTTTTAATAGCGGTGTTAAAGTTATTATTACTTGTGATAACGGAGTAGCACAAATTGAAGTTATTAATTATGCTAAATCATTAGGCATGGTCGTTATTGTAACAGATCACCATGAAGCATCAATCGAAGGTTTACCTATGGCTGATGTAATAATTGATCCAAACGCAATTGAAGGTTCTGCTGAATTTAATGGCTATTGTGGTGCAGGTATTACATTTAAACTTATCAGACGTATGTTTGAATTAGAAGGCCGTGAAAACGATGAATATTTGAAGGTGTTATTAAGTATTACAGCAATTTCAACTATTGCTGATGTTATGAAATTAACATCTGAAAATTATGTTTTCGTTAAGCTAGGGCTAGAAGCATTAAAAAACGCACCAACAACTACTGCCACTCTATATGCTCTAATCTGCTCTTTTGGACTTAATAAGTATATAAGCAGCGAATCAGTAGCGTATAAAATTGGGCCTTGTTTAAATGCTATGTCAAGAATGAAAGGCTCTGGTGCTATGGATTGCGTCAATATGATTATAGCTGATGTCGATTACCCTAGTGCAATTAACAATGCCAATTACATGATTGATGTAAATGAAAAAAGAAAAAAAATTCAAACTGAACAATTTGAATTAGGCGAAAAATATATAGCTAAAAACTGTCTATATAATGATGTACCTATGATTATTTATTTACCAAAATGCCCTTATGGGATTATAGGTATTGCCGCTGGTCATTTCTGCGAAAAATATAAAGTACCTACTATTGTTCTTTCTGACGTTTCAGAAGACGAGGTGAGAGGTTCAGGGAGAGCTTGTGGAAATTATAATTTAAAGCAAGAATTAGATAAAGTCGCTGATTTATTTATTCATCATGGCGGACATAAAGAAGCCTGTGGTTTAAGTCTTAAAAAAGATAATATCGAAGCTTTGATTCATGGATTGACTGAAAATGCAAGTGGCTTTGAAAACGAAAGTGATGCTGAAAATATGGAATATGATTTCATTATTCGTGCATCCCAAACTTCAAAATTCTGTGAAGAATTAAATGAATTTGTTTTTGGCGAAGGTATTCCACTACCAAAGGTAAAAATTATTGATTTTAAGACAATGCCTAGATTTGGCAGCTATAGACAGACAAACGCTAATTCAATTATGGTTAAATTTTATGCTAAGAATGATGTTTGCGCTGTGAGTTTCGAGCCAGACAAAAATTTATTTATGATGGATGATTCGAAGTTCGCTAACTTAGAGTTCATTGGAACACTTGGTTATAATTACTTTAATGGTGTTTTAACTCCACAAATTAATTTTTCTCATATGGAAATCATTCACCACAAACAAGAAAAAACTGACTTAGCAAAAATGCTTTCAATGGCAGCTAATAAATTTTCATCTTGATAAAGATAGTCTAGCATATATGCTAGACTATTTTTTATGTTTTTTAAAAGTGTGTAAAGTGTGTAAAAAGTGTAGGATTTTCTTTACAAAATTAACTTAAATTCAGTATTTTCAAGGCTTTGAGATACTACCTAAGGTCTGTGGCAGCGTCTCCCCTCGAAGTGTAGGAAGTGTAGTTTTTTGTCTTTTTCCTACACTACATATTTTATATGTGTTAAGAAAGAACATATTTTTGCTATTTACGATTTTCTCGCTTTATATTATAACATTTTACTGTTAATTATTGGACGTTCTATGTTACTTTTTATTAATTGCAGAATATTTTTTTGTGTGCCTTAGCTATTCTAATTTTACAATATTATGTTATAATTGCTTAAAAAAACAGGAGATATTTAAAAAATGATAGAAATGAAATTCGTTAGTGATAACAAAGGAAATGAAATTCCTGTTAGCCTAACTGACGATAATAATGGTTATATTATTTCTGTCGGTAATTCTAAATGGCTCAGGACTTCTAGTTATGCAAAAGCAAGTATCGTATATAACATCTTGCTAAATCATTTAGGAGAATATGTAACAATAGCAGACTCAATTTAAAGCAAAAAAAATAACAGTAGTTTTTCTACTGTTATTTTTTTAACCTCTGTTTTGTTTCGCTCTTTCGTTTTGCAGATATGCTTGGATGAGACACATCTATACTTACGAAAAAAATGGAATACTGTTGCTTTGCAGGTAGTGATATGCTACCTATACTTGCCATGATAAATACAAAAATATGTCTCACAATAAAGAATTTTTGGAGTTATGCTGAACGCATGATATTGTGAGAATATTTATATTCATTTTATCACAAAAATATATAAATTCCATAAGTTTTCTAAAACTGCTAAACAACCTTGGGTATTCTTTTTAAGACCATTCTTAATACGTCTAATTCCTTTATATTCGTATTTTTAATGATATATATATAAATCTGTCCGTTATACAAGAAAAACGCTTAGAAAGGAAAATAAAACGTATTGTAGGCTATTTGTTTTTATAATAATCTTCTAAACAGTATCTCGTGAATTGAACGGTTCTAAGCCCTAAAGATTTTGACTTAGCTATAATTTCATTTTTCAAATCTTTATTTATCACTATAGATTTTTTATTGCTTTCGCGTTGAATACAGTCTTCTAAACTTTCTTCATCAATATTTCTGTCTAAATAGTCCTTTACAATTTTAGCGAACAAGTCTTTTATATAAATTCCTGATTGAATAGATTCTTTATTCATTTTTCGTTCAAGCGATTGCGAAATCATAATGATTATAGTCGTTGTATTCGTATTATTCTTATTATTTTGACTATAAGTATTATTAATATCTTTTGGCTTATTAATATTATCTTTGTTTTTATGTCTATTTGTATTTTTTGTAACATCCGTATTATTCATTATATTTGTATTTTTGATACTTTTTACACTATTTTCATCATTTGGTTTATTAATATTATTTATCTTATTTGTATTATTGTTGTTA
>JAEEGL015060242.1_pt1 | contig 12720 bp, 16 predicted proteins | sample 9134231 | NCBI WGS metagenome assembly JAEEGL01 (sample SAMN16246548, study PRJNA631951) | gut metagenome | biome: gut microbiome; feature: rumen; material: fiber-attached | host: Bos | place: Iran: Karaj | collected 2018-10 | reverse complement strand
GGATAGACATGGACAAGTTGGATTAGGTATGGGAAAAGCTAACGAAGTACCTGATGCAATTAAAAAAGCTATTCAAGATGCTAACAAAAATCTAATTAAGGTTCCACTAACTGATGATAGAACTATTGCATATGAAGTTATTGGCAACCAAGGAGCTGCAAAAGTATTATTAAAACCAGCACCTGCAGGTACTGGAGTTATCGCTGGAGGTGCAGTAAGAGCTGTTGTTGAACTTGCTGGAATCCGTGATATCGTTTCTAAATCACTTGGAGCAAGAACTAAGAATAACATGGCTAATGCTACACTTAATGCCTTAAAACAAATTAAGACACCTGAACATATAGCTGAACTAAGAGGAAAAACTGTAGAGGAGATTTTAGGATAATGAAATTAAATGAATTAGAGAAAAATTTAGGTGCTACACATAGAAAGAAAATCTTAGGTAGAGGTAGAGGTTCAGGATTAGGTAAGACAAGTGGTAAAGGTCATAAAGGACAAAATGCAAGAAGTGGTGGTGGAGTAAGAACAGTATTCGAAGGTGGTCAAACTCCATTATATAGAAGATTACCAAAAAGAGGATTCAATAATTATGAATTCAAAAAAACTTATGCAGTTATTAACGTTAGCGATTTAAATAGATTTGATAATGGAACAGTTGTTACACCTGCTTTATTAAAAGAAGTAGGACTTGTTAACAAAGAACTTTGTGGAATCAAAGTATTAGGAAATGGAAAACTTGAAAAGAAATTAACTGTTCAAGCTAGTAAATTTTCAAAAAGCGCAAAAGAAAAATTAGAGGCTTCAGGAAGTAAAATTGAGGTGATGTAATATGTTTCAAAATTTGAAACAAGTATTCGCACCTACAAATAAAGATTTAAGAAAAAGAATATTATTTACATTAGGTGCACTTGCATTCTTTGTAATTGGTACATTCATACAAATACCAGGAACACCTGATTTAAAACACTTAGGAGGAGCTGCATTTGGAACTCTTAACTCCTTTACTGGAGGAGCTTTTCAAAAGTTTTCAATCTTCTCATTAGGTGTTACACCATATATTACGGCATCCATCATAGTTCAACTATTGCAGATGGATATAATTCCTTACTTTAGTGAACTTAAAGAAGAAGGAGCTGTAGGTCGTCAAAAAATAAATAAAATTACCCGTTATATGGGAATTATATTTGCATTTATCGAGGGATTCGTATTTGGAATAGCATTCCTAGGACAAAACAAGAGTACGTTAGATTTCCTATACGTTGCATTAATAATTACTGCTGGTACGGCATTCTTATTATGGATGGGAGATCAAATAACTCAAAAAGGATTAGGTAACGGAGTATCATTACTTATCATGGCTGGTATAGTTAATACTTTACCAAACATGTTTGTTACTGCATTTAAGAATTTAGTATTTGATGGTAATTTTAGTAAATGGATTGGTATAGCATTATTTGCTTTATTCGTAATAGTATATTTCCTAGTAATAATTGGAGTTATATTTATGGAGAAAGCAGAAAGAAGAATTCAAATTCAATATGCTAACAAATCTACAAGTGTTCTTGGAGCAAATCAGTCATATATGCCAATCAAAGTAAATACTGCTGGAGTTATTCCTGTAATCTTTGCATCTAGTTTATTTACAATTCCTGCAGTTATAGCAAATTTTGTAAAGAATGACACATTCACGAATATAGTTAATAAATATTTAACATATACACAACCAGTAGGTTTTGTAATATTCGTAATATTAATATTCTTCTTTGCATACTTCTATACATTCATTCAAATGAGACCAGAAGATATGGCAAAGAATTTAAAAGAAAATGGTGGATTTATTCCTGGAATTAGACCTGGAAAAGACACCGAAAATTACATTTCAAAAGTATTATCACGTTTAACTATTTTTGGTGCATTATTCTTAGTTATAATATCAGCACTACCTATAATTTTCTCAGCATTAACCAATCTAGATCCAGTAGTATCTATAGGTGGTACAAGTTTACTTATCGTTGTGGGAGTTGCACTAGAAACTTATGAACAACTAGAAGGAAGCTTAGTAACTAGAAGTTATAAAAAAGGATATAGTAGAAGATGAGAAATTTAATATTATTAGCAGTTCAAGGGGCTGGTAAAGGTACACTTGCGAAAAAGTTAAAAGAAAAATATGGATATGCACATATATCTACTGGAGATATCTTAAGAGAGAAAGTTGCTTCTGGAGATGAACTTGGAAAAGAAATTAAAGAAATAATGAATCGTGGAGAATTAGTATCCGATGATATTATATTCAAAGCTTTAGGTCAGAAACTAACAAGTGATGATTGTAAGAATGGATTCATTATGGATGGTTGCCCAAGAAATCTTGAACAAGCAAAATTATATGATGAAATGGTAGAGAAGTTAGGAATCGATGGAGGTATTGCAATAAATATGACTATCGATAACGATTTACTTCTTAAAAGAATGACAGGAAGAAGAATGTGTAAGAACTGTGGCGCAATATATAACATTTATAACGAAAAATTAAAACCAAAAAAAGATGGAGTATGTGACAGTTGCGGAGGAGAGCTATATCAAAGAGATGATGATAGCGATGAGGAAGCAATAAAAACAAGAGTTGATACTTATTATAAAGTTACAGCTCCAGTAATTGATTACTATAGAGATAAAGGAAATTTATACGAAGTAGATTCAACAGATTCTGAGGAAACTTTAAAATCTGTTGAGAAGATTCTTGAAGATCTAGGTGATTAATTTGATTAGTATAAAAAGTGATAGAGAGATTGAACTTCTTGCTAAAGCAGGTTCGATCGTTTATGAAACACATAAGTATCTGAAACCATTTATTAAAGAAGGAATTACCACTAAAGAGTTAGATACTCTTGCTGAAGAATTTATCATCAGCAAAGGAGCAACTCCTTCTTGTAAAGGTTATCAAGGGTTTCCTGCAACTCTTTGTATAAGTATTAACAAGGAAGTAGTACATGGAATACCAGGACCTAGGAAACTAAAGAATGGTGACATTGTTACTTTAGACATATGCGCTTGTTACAAAGGATACCATGGTGATTCAGCTTGGACTTATGCCGTTGGGAAAATAAGTGATGATGCAAAAGCTCTTATGAAAGAGACTGAGGAAGCATTATACGAAGGACTTAAAATGGTTAAGCCAGGAAATCGCTTTGGTGATATATCACATGCAGTTGAAGAATGCGCAAACAAATATAATTTGGGGGTAGTAAAAGAATTAACTGGACATGGTGTAGGTCATAACTTACATGAGGATCCAAATATACCAAATTATGGTAATGCTGGAACTGGTCCACTTATCAAAGAAGGTATGGTATTTGCAGTTGAACCAATGTTAACTCTTGGTTCACCAGATATATGTATGCTTGATGATGGATGGACTATTGAAACTTATGATGAAAGTTTAGCTGCACATTTTGAACATACTGTAGTAGTAACAAAAGATGGATATAGAATACTTACAGGGGAGAGTGATTAATAGTGGCAAGAGAAGATACAATAGAAATAGAAGGAAAAGTTCTAGAGATTATACCGGGAGGAAAATTTAAAGTTCAACTAGAGAATGGACACATTGTGGAAGCCCACGTTTCTGGTAAAATCCGAATGAATTACATTCGCATCTTACCAGGAGATACCGTAATGTTAGAACTTTCACCTTATGATTTAACACGTGGGCGTATTACCTATAGAAAACCATAGGAGGGATAATAAATGAAAGTAAGAGCATCAGTTAAACCAATATGTGAAAAATGCAAAGTCATTAAACGTAAAGGTAAAGTAATGATTATTTGTGACAATCCAAAGCACAAACAAAAACAGGGTTAATGGAAGGAGAGAGTATAAATGGCTCGTATTAAAGGCGTAGATATTCCTAACGATAAGCAAGTAGAAACATCTATAACTTATATTTATGGAATAGGAAGAAAATTAGCTAAGACAATTGTTACTAATGCAAAGGTTGATGGTAGCAAAAGAGTTAAAGATTTAGATAATGATGAATTAACTAGACTTCGTGATGAAGTTGGTAAATATACCGTTGAAGGTGATTTAAGAAGAGATGTTAACATGAACATCAAAACTAAAATGGAAATTAAATCATATCAAGGTGTACGTCATATAAAAGGATTACCTGTTAGAGGACAAAGCACTAGAAGTAATGCTAAGACTCGTAAAGGAAGAGGTAAGACTGTCGCTAATAAGAAGAAATAATAGATAGGAGGATATTATTATGGCTTACAATACAAGAAAGAAAAAAGTCAAAAAGAATGTTCCTGAAGGTGTAGCTCACATCCATTCAACTTTTAATAATACTATTACAACAATTACTGATAAAGAAGGACATGCGATTAGTTGGGCTAGTAGTGGAGCATTAGGATATAAAGGTAGCAAGAAATCAACTCCATTTGCTGCAGGTGTTGCTGCAGAAGCAGCTGGTAAAGCAGCATTTGATTTAGGTATGAGAAAGGTAGAAGTAAGTGTTAAAGGTCTTGGACCTGGTAGAGAAACAGCAATTAGATCACTTCAAACAGCTGGACTTGAAATTACTTCAATCACAGATGTAACACCAATTCCACACAATGGATGTCGTCCACCAAAACGTCCACGTGGATAATAATACTTAAAATAGAAGGAGGTAGGTTTTATGATAGAATTTGAAAAACCAAACTATAAAATAACTGATTATGTAGAAAGTAATTTTTATGGTAAATTCGAACTAGAACCATTAGAAAGAGGGTTCGGTACAACTTTAGGAAATGCATTAAGACGTGTAATGTTATCATCATTACCTGGTAGTGCTATTAGTAGCGTTAAAATAGAAGGAGTTTTACATGAATTCCAAACTATTGATGGTGTTGTTGAAGATGTTACAACTATAATATTAAATTTAAAACAAGTAGTGGTTAAAAATCATTCTAATGAAATGAAGACTATTAGAGTTAATGCAACTACTGAAGGACCTGTTACTGCAGGAGATATAGACCATGATGCTGATATCGAAATAATCAATCCAGATTTAGTAATAGCTAATGTTGCTGAAGGTGGAAAACTTATTATGGAAATGACAGTATCTAACGGTAGAGGATATGTAAGAAGCGAAGAAAATAAGAAGATTCTTGATATTAAAAAAGTAGGAGTAATTGCTATGGATTCAATTTATACTCCAATCGATAGAATTTCTTATGATGTTGAACCTGCTCGTGTTGGTCAAAATGAAAATTATGATAAGTTAATACTAAATGTATGGACTAAAGGATCTATGAAGCCTGAAGAGGCAATTGCTTTAGCTTCTAGAATTTTAATTGAACACTTTAGTATTCTTACTAATTTGAGTAATATTGCTGATATGACTGGAATGATGATTGAAAAAACTGAAGATCCAAAAGTAAAAGCATTAGAAACTACTATTGAAGATTTAGATTTCTCTGTAAGAGCTTATAACTGCTTAAAGAGAGCTAACATTCATACATTACAAGATTTAGTAAATATGAGTGAAAATGATATAATGAAGATTCGTAATTTAGGTAAGAAATCTCTAAAAGAAGTACTTGATAAAGTTAGAGAACTTGGACTAGTATTACGTAATGATGACTAGTAAGGAGGATTAACATGGCTTATAGAAAATTAGGTGTTGATAATAAACATAGAAGAAGCATGCTTGCTAATTTAACTAAGGATATTATCATGAAGGGAAGAGTTGTTACAACTGAAACTAGAGCTAAAGAAGCACGTAAGTTCGTTGATAAGATGATTACTTATGGTAAGAATGGTGATTTAGTTTCTAGAAGAAAAGCACTTGCTTTCGTTAATAATGATAATGCAGTTGTTAAAAAAGTATTTGATGAATTAGCTGGTAAATATGCAACTAGAAATGGTGGATATACTAGAATTCTAAAAACTGATGAAAGACGCGGAGATAATGCTTTAATGGCAATTATCGAATTAGTTGACTAATAAAGGACACATTGTGTTCTTTTTTGCTAAATAAATATTTATATAGTATAATATTTATAGGAAGTGATTAATAATAGAATTCCTTTAATTATTTGAATTATATGTTATAATAATCGGAAAAGGAGTGATGGTATGAAAGCCCTCATTACTGGAGCATCTAGTGGTATAGGTAGAGAAATAGCAATTTATTTAAGTGAATTAGGATATGACTTGATTCTTGTCGCTAGAAATAAATCAAAATTACTTGAACTACAAAAGGAAGTTAAGACAAATACTAAAATAGTTGTAGCTGATTTAAAAGATGAAACAAGATTAAAGGAAATATATGTTCTTTGTAAGAACGATAATATTGATATTCTTGTAAACAATGCTGGATTTGGTTTGTTCGGAGATTTTACCGATACCGAATTAGTAACAGAGTTAGAGATGATCGATGTAAATATTAAAGCTCTTCATGTTCTAACTAAGTTTTTCTTAAAAGATATGAAGAAAAGAAACAAAGGATATATACTTAACGTATCAAGTGCTGCATCATTTTCTGCAGGACCATTGATGGCTACATATTATGCAACTAAGGGTTATGTTACTAAGTTAACTCTAGCTATATATGAAGAATTAAGAAGAAGTAAGTCAAATGTTCATATATCATGTTTATGTCCTGGCCCTGTCGATACTAATTTCAATAACACTGCAAATGTTGAATTTGGTATGAAAGGTATGAATAGTAGGGATGTAGCTAGATATGCAGTTGACAAGATGTTTAAACATAAATTAATTATTATTCCTGGATTCAAGATGAAAATGTCTACTTTTTTCTCAAGATTTATAAGCAATAAATTAGCATTAAAAGTAGTTTATAGATTTCAAAAGAAAAAGTCTAAAAATAAATAATACTTCATTTTATTGAAGTATTTTTTTTTTTATTAAGATGATTATGATATAATATAATCATAAATGCGAGGTCTATATATGAGTGAACTTTTTAAACTAGACAAGTTAGATATTGGACATGATAAGAAAATAGTAAATAATATTAGTTTAACTGTTAACGAAAAAGAGTTAATTGCTTTTTTAGCTCCAAATAATTGTGGCAAGACTACACTTATTGAAACATTAAGCGGTGTGATTGTCGCTAAAGATGGTTCAATTATTTATGATGGAAAAGAAGTAACTAAATCTAATTTCAAAAAATATATTAGAAATGTTGGCGTAATATTTGAGGATATCAATAATCAATATATATGTGAAAAAGTTGATGATGAATTGAAGTTTCCTTTAATTCACTTATCTTATAAGTATAGAGATATCATTGATAAAGTAAATGAAGTAGCTAAAGTATTAGATATCGAAGATAGGTTGGATAAAAATATTAGAGATTTAACTCTTCTTGAAAGAGCAAAAGTAGCTATTGGTGTTGCAATTATGCATTCGCCTAAATTACTGTTTGTCGACGATATTTTTAGACAGTTGAATGCTAAGGATAAAGAGATAATAATGGACATCTTTAAAATACTCATAGTCAATTATGGTATGAGTATTATATTCACAACTAGTGATTTGACAGATTGCTATGGATTAAAGAGAATATTTGTAATAGGTAATAATAAAATTGCTTTCCATGGATCATATGATTTAATCGTCAATAGCGATAATGAATTATCTAAACTTGGAATTGAACTTCCTATAATGGTTGATTTATCAAGAAAGTTACAATTTTATGGCTTACTTGATGATATATATTACGATATAGATAAGGTGGTTGATGCGTTATGGAAATAGTATTACGAAATAAATTTAGTGAAGAAGCATCAGATATTAATATCAATAGTGGCTTTATCACATCACTTCAATCTAATGACGTAAAAACAATTGTTAAGAATCTTATCAAAGATTATGATTTTGTTTCTGTAGATAACTATAATCCTTTCTTTTTGGGATTAACAGTCAATGAAGAACTTGATTTATATTGTGAGTATTATGATAGAGATAAATTATTAATACTATTGGAGATATTTGAATTAGATGATTCTTTCCTAAATAGAAATATTAATACGATTTCATTTACTGAAAAAATATACTTAAATATTATTAGAACAATTTTGAAAACTACCGATAAAGTAATATTTGTCGATGTATTTAAATATATAGATTATAGTAATCAAAAAAAGATAATATTGTTGCTCAATTATTTAAAAGAAAAAAACTACTATATAATAATAACCAGTTACAACGTCGATTATCTGTATAGTTTAGGTGATTATTCGATAGTATGGTATAGGCATATGATTGATTTTGGAAAAACACTTGATGTTTATAAGGAAGTAGAGATGTTTAAAAAGAGTAGAGTTCCATCTCCTACTTTATCACAGATAACATATAAAGCTAAAAGAGATAAGAATATTAAATTATTCTACAGTAAAGATGTAAGAGATATAATAAAGGATATATATAAACATGTATAATACGAATATAATTTTAAAAACTATTTTTACTTTAATATTTATAGTAGTTGCATTCTTTATAGATAACTATTATCTTTTTTGGTTACTTGAATTCTACTTAATACTTTTAACTGTTGTCGATATTAATAAAAAAGCGTTGCTTATAGATGGAGCATTGCTACTTGTTTTATTATTTGTATACTATAACGCTAAAAGTAGATTAATAATAATAGCTCTTGCAGCCTTAGCTTTCTTAGTTTTATATATAACATCTTTTACAAAGAGAGATTTATGGAAATTGAAATATGAGGAATCATATAAAAATATTGGAAAAAGAAAAAAATTGTTTATGGATAATTTCAAGATATATCTATCAAATACTAATAATGAGAGATTAAAAAGATATGATTATAATCTTAATGATGAATTACTCGAAGCAAAATTAAATTCCGATGCTGAAGATTTATATAAATATTCAAAAGTAAGATTCTATGGATATGGAAACACAATTACCAGTTTATTTGCAAGATGGAATATATATGATCTAATCTACTCAATAGTGTCTATTGGTGTCCTAGTATTAATATATATTTTTTGGTGATTAGATGCGTTATTTGATTAAATTTTCGTATGATGGTACTAACTTTTATGGATATCAAAGACAACCTGGTAAAAGATGTGTTGAAGATTATATAATCGAAGCTGTTAAAAAAATCAATAATGGAATAGATACCAAGGTAACATCATCAAGCCGAACCGATGCCAAAGTTCATGCACTTTGCCAAGAAGCTTCATTTGTATTAACAGTAGATATAACACCTTATAAATTAAAAAGAGCAATTAATAGTTTGGTTCCAGAAGACATCCATGTATTTGATGCTATAGAAGTAGATGCTGATTTTCATCCAAGATATATGGTTAAAGAAAAAAAATATCTGTATATTATTAATATGGGTGAATATGAACCTACACGTAGAAATTATGAATTACAACTCGGATCTAATCTTGATGTAGATAAAATGAAAGAAGCCATTAAATATTTCGAAGGAGAACACAATTTTAAAAATTTTGTATCCAATGAATCTAAAAAAGAATCGTATGTAAGAAATATTTTTTCAACAGAAATTGTGGAAAAAGATAGCAAATTATATATAAGATTCACAGGTAATGGATTTATGAAGTATCAAGTAAGAAATATGGTAGGTACATTAATAAAGATTGGACAACATAAACTTGAAAGCAATATAATTGAGAAAATATTCAATGATGATGATTATATAAAATATGTTTATACTGCTAAGCCTCATGGCTTATATTTAGAAAAAATAATTAATTAGGAGCATAATTATGAATAAGAAAGAAGAATATGAAAATCTATTTATATATTTGATAAAGAATATCAATTTTGGTTTAAAACTTGATTTAAATAACGATGATATTATAAATGTATATTATTTAAGTGGAAAGATACTTGATAATAGTTTTGATATCACTTTAGGTTCCGATAATTCTCTTTCTTTCTCTTTTTATGGAGATAATAAGAAATATGAAGAACAATTATTAACATGCTTGAATAACTATAAAGAAGTAAAACCAGATATTAGTTATAGTATTAAGGATTTTGAAGATGAAGATGTCGATATCAAAGTATATGAGTGGGGAATAGATCTAGATAGGGTTAAAAAAATAGAGACAAGTGATTTGCTTAATTATCCTAGATATATAACCAATGTGAATAAATTATCAACTGAAGATATAAAGAAATATAAAATAAAATAATTTGGATTATTTATGATTAATAATCCTTTTTATTTGTTAATAATATAGATTGAGTATATAATTATAATAGGTGATAATAGATGAGTACTAAAAAAACTGTCAATAAGAATAGGAAAGAAAAGAATATTAATAACAATAAGAAAAGAAAAAAAACTAATAAAAAAGAAAAAATAGGGTTTACTTTAATTGAATTATTAGCAGTTATTATTATACTAGGAGTACTAATGTTAATAGCTATTCCTAGCGTATCTAGTTATATTAGTAATTCTAGAAAAGAATCATATATTACAACTGCCAAAAATCTTGTTAATGGAGCAGTTAATCTTATTAATTCTGGATTACTAGATGTATATGATACGGATACTACTTATTATATTCCAAGTAGTTGTATCAATTTAGAAACTGGTGGTAATTCTCCTTTTGGAAAATTTGAACCTGCATATATAGTAGTTACATATGATAATAACATGTTTTATTATTACTGGATGAGTAGGGATTCTAGTGGTATGGGAATAAAGAATCTTACTTTAAATAAAAATCTTAACAGTACTTTATTAGAGTCAGGTTTAACGGAAGAGGAAGTAAGCCCTAATAAGTCAGTAGGAGTAAGAAGTAAGATAAAGATATTAAATAGTAGTGATTGTACTAGTATGGAAGATGGAATAGTTGAAGAAACTGTAGAAGATGAAAATAGAATACCACCTAATAGGGAATGTAATTACGAAGGTAATCTTTCCCAAGGCACAACTTTTATTGATGGACAATATAGATATATGTACAAAAAGCAACCTAATTATTCTGGCTATGAAAATATGTCTATTGATGGTTGGAGTGTTGTAGTTAATAATCCAAATGATACATCTCCGGTAACTACTGAATTATGTACTTCAATAAATAATAAACCAGTAGTTTCTACTGCTTATATGTTTGCTCATAGTAGAGCATCTTCATATGATTTAACAAGTTTAAATACATCAAATGTAGTTAATATGAGTTATATGTTTTATGATGCTGCTAATAGCGTATCTACTATTGAATTAAGAGGGCTTTCTTACTTGGATACATCAAATGTTACTAATATGAGTAATATGTTTAGTAGCTTTGGAAATAATTCAGATAATATCAACTTAAATTTATCTAGTTGGAATGTTGAAAAAGTAACAAATCTTAGTGGCATGTTCAATGGTACTGGAAGAAATTCTCAATCGGTAAATATTAATCTGTCAGGTTGGAACCTAAATAGTTTGACAAGTTTACCTAATTTATTTTCAGGAGCAGGAGAGAATTCAACTAAAGTTAAAATCAATATATCCAAGTGGAAAATTCCAAGAGTAACATCGGTTTCCTATGCATTAGGCTACATGGCATCGAATGCTGATGAATTTATTTATGATTTAACAGATTTAGACTTATCTAATCTAACCAGTTTGAATGCAGCTTTCTATATGGCTGGAAATAATGCCAAAAAGGTTTCTTTTGTCGGAATGGAAACTTGGGATGTTAGCCATATAACCGATTTGTCATATCTTTTCAACTGGGCTGCTGGAAGTGCTGAAAACTTTAACTTCGATTTATCAAGTTGGGATGTTAGGAACGTTACCAAATTTAATAGTATGTTTAGAATGGCCGGTCTTAACTCAAAGAATGTAAATATTAATTTAAAAAACTGGAAGTTTAATTCATCGGCTACCTTTGTTGATATGTTTGCCTATGCATTTCAAAATTCAGAATCAGTAAATATTAATTTATCAGGTTGGGATTTAAATCATATGAGCCAAATAAATACTGTATTTGGTGCAGTTCATTGTAATAATGATTGTAATTTAAATCTATCTAATTGGAAGACTTCTGGACTTACTACAATTTATAGAATGTTTGCTGATGTCTTTATGACAAATGGAAAAGATATTACAATAAATGTAAGTAATTGGGATGTATCTTCAGTAACTAATATGAATTCTGCTTTTACTTATGTTGGAAGGAATGCAGATGTTGTTAGGATCATAGGATTAGATACCTGGAATCCTCCATCTGGAACCGATATGTCATATATGTTTAGTTATGCTAGAAATGTTGAACTAGGTACATTTAAAATCAAGTCTGGAAATTTGCTTGCAATGTTTGGTAATGCATATAATGTAAATGGAAATCTAAATATTTTAGGTGAACCAACAAACTATAGTGGCGTTTTTCAACAAACTAATCCAAATCCTTTAGCATCTGGAACTTTAAAAGTAAATTATAAAAATACTGTAACTAGTATAGATAATATTATTGCAACAAAGTGTGAAGTTTGTAAGGTTGTTAAAGGCGATTTAATTAGTTAATTATAATGGTGTAAAATATATCAAAAGCGTTGACTTTTCAACGCTTTTTTAGTATAATTCATATCGGTACATTGAAATCCCCACATTAGTTTAGTCCTGGGAAAACTGAACTAAGGTAAAAGGAGAAAAATTATGAATAATAGTTACATGCAAAAGAAAGAAACAGTAGAACGTAAATGGTACGTTAT
>JAEEGL013617975.1_pt1 | contig 12720 bp, 9 predicted proteins | sample 9134231 | NCBI WGS metagenome assembly JAEEGL01 (sample SAMN16246548, study PRJNA631951) | gut metagenome | biome: gut microbiome; feature: rumen; material: fiber-attached | host: Bos | place: Iran: Karaj | collected 2018-10 | reverse complement strand
TAACGCATGAGTTTCCGTTTGTTGGTATATCTCCTGGGCCAGACCGCGATCCTCACCGGGGTGGCGGCGTTGTTCCCGCTTTTCTACGCGCTCTGGCACGGGTCGGCGGAGGTGCCGGCCTTCGTGGCCGAGGTGCTGCTGGTGATGACGCTGGGCGAAGTCATGCTCCGCGTGGGACGGGAGCACCCGCAGAAAATGGAGCTGTTGGACGCGGCGGCGGTCCTGGTGTTCCTCTGGCCTTTCGAGTCGCTGCTGGGGGCGCTGCCGTTCTGGTTCTCCGGGGCCCTCAATCCGGTGGACGCGATGTTCGAGAGTGTTTCCAGCATCACTTCCACCGGGATTTCCCTGTTGCCGGAGGTGCATCCCTTCGCGCTGGAGATGTGGCGGAGTCTCATCGCCTGGGGCGGGAGCCTGTGCTTCATCGTGTTGCTGGTGACGGTGCGGCCGCCGGTCTTCGGTTCCTGCGGCCTCGTCCCGACTTACGAGAAGAGCCTGGCCTTCAGTCCGCTGGTTCCCCGGATGACGCGGGCGGCGATCCGGGCGTCGCGCATCTATGCCGCGCTGACCTTGTTTTCGGCGCTGCTCTTTTTCCTGGCGGGGCTGGGGCCGCTGGATTCGCTGGCCATGGCGATGATGTCGCTTTCCACCGGCGGCGGGGCGGGCAATCCCCTGTATCTTTCCAAGCAGGATCCCTGGCTGGAGGTCGCGGCCATGATTTCGATGCTGCTGGCCAGCACCAGTTTCGTGCTTTACTGGCAGGCGGTGCGGCGCCGGGCGCTGCGTCATATCCTGCAAGATTATGAGCTGCGGGCGTTCTTCGTGATGATCGCTTTCGTCAGCCTGCTGGTGGGCGGCCATCTCTGGTACTCCGGCGTCTATGATTTCGCGGACAGCATGCGCTACGCGGTCTTCGAGGTCATCTCCTTCTCCAGTACCAGCGGCTTCATGGTAGCGCACGTCGCCGACTGGCCGGACTTCGACCGCTTCGTGCTGCTGCTGCTGGTGTTCATCGGCGGCTGCATCGGCTCCATGACCGGCGGCATGAAGATCAAGCGCTTCCTGATCCTGTTCAAGATGGCCTTCAGCGAGATGAAGCGCACCCTGCACCCGCACATGGTCATGGACATCCGGCTGGGCGGGGAGATGATTTCCATGCGCAGCGTCACCCATATTCTCTGCTTCTTCTTCGTCCATCTGACGCTGTTCTATATCTTCGCGGTGCTGCTCACCCTCTCCGACATTTCGCTGCCCGAGGCGGTGGGCCTGTCGGTGGGCATGATGTCAAGCGTCGGCACCGCGTCGGGGCTTTACGGCCTGGAGACCTTCAACGGCCTCTCGGCGGGCTTCAAGGTAACCTGCTGTCTCTTCATGCTCATCGGGCGCATGGAGATCTTCGCCCTCCTGCTCTGGCTCAGCGGCCGGCTGGACCGGGCGGAGCGGCGCTGGTGAGAGAGGAGGGACGGTCTTGAATCTGCTTCTCATCGCGGAAGTCCTGGCGAATCTCGCTTTCGCTGTCAGCGCCATCATAATGCTGCCTTTCGGCTACGCGGTCTATCTCGGCGAGGGCATGGCGGCGCTGGATTTCATCGTCTGCTCCCTCCTCGGCCTCACCGTGGGCGGTATCCTGAAGCAGCAGGGCGAGATGGAGGAAAACGCCGATATTCCCGTGCGGGAGGGCGTTGCCATCACCGGCCTGGGCTGGCTCATCGTGAACCTCATCGCCACGCTGCCCTACCTCCTCGGCGGCTACCTGAGCCCGCTGGACAGCCTGGCCGAAGCCATTTCGGGCCTCTCCGGCACCGGCGCCGCCTTCATCGACGATCTCGACGTCCTGCCCCGGAGCATCGTCCTCTGGCGCAGCCTCACGAACTGGCTCGGCGGCATCGGTATCATCGTCATCTTCATGGCGCTTCTGCCCCAGTTCGGGCGGGGCGGTATGAACATGATGAAGGCCGAGAGCACCGGACCCTCCGCCGACCGCCAGCTCCCCCGCATCCGGGACAACGCCGTGGCCCTTTTCGTCGTCTATATGGGCTTCACCCTTACCGCCATTTTCACCTACTGGTTCTGCGGCATGGACGGCTACGCCGCCTTCAGTCACGGCCTGACCACCATCGCCACCGGCGGCTTTTCCACCTTCAACAACAGCTTCCTCCACTACGACAGCCCGCTGCTCGAGGCCGTCGCCAGCTTCTTCATGCTCCTGGCCAGCGGCAGTTTCGGCATGTACGTCCTGGCACTGCGCGGGAGAAACTGGCGCATCGTCTGGAACAACACCGAGTTCCGCGCGTTCCTGGCGCTCTTTGCCATCGCCACCGTCCTCATCATGGTCGACCTCATGACCGAGCTGGACTGGGATTTCTTCAAGGCGCTGCGCTACACCGTCTTCCAGACCGCCTCCCTGGGCTCCACCACCGGCTACGTTTCCTATGACTTCGACACCTGGCCTTCCTTCTCCAAGGGCGTGCTGCTGCTGCTGATGTTCATGGGCGGCTGCGCCGGTTCCACTTCCGGCGGCTTCAAGATCATCCGCCTCGTCATCCTCGTCAAGCTGGTGCGGGCCATCGTCTGGCAGAAGCTCCATCCCAACATGGTCGCAACGATCCGGATGAACGGAGAAGTCGTTCCCGGGCAGATCGTCTTCAACGTCGCCCGTCATTTCTTCGTCTATGTCATGATGGACGTCATTTTCTCCTTCTTCCTCATCGCCGACGGCATCTCCATGATCGACGCCGTCAGCGTCGGCGTTTCCACCATGGGCAGCGTCGGTCCCGGCTTCGGTATCGCCGGCGCTACCAGCACCTACGCCATCCTGCCCCCCTTCTCCAAGGCCGTGGCCTGCGTTTCCATGTTCCTGGGCCGCCTCGAGATCTTCACCGTGCTGGCGTTGTTCACGCCGGAATTCTGGTACAAGGGTAAAGGTTGGTAAACGTTTTGAATTATCATTATCCAAAATAATATTCGATACGACAAAAGGCGAATACAAAACTTATATTCGTACACAAACAAATAAGTTATGGTAATCAAAAATCAATAAGCGGAATGAAAGGACGGAAACCGGCGGCAGGCAAGAGACGGACGCGTCATCTGTGACGCGCTCGCCTTTTGCCTGCCGTTTCGTTGTTCTGTTCGGTTTTCCCACCGTTTAACGAAAGAATATTCGTTTTTTCGGAGAAGCAAGGTTTATTTTTTCCCGATTTTCCCCTTGCGCGGCGTCGAAAAGTGCGATATGATATTAAAAAATCAGTTACCGTAAATAACGGCGAGGAGGACGAACCATGATTACCGGAGAACACAAGCTGACCTATGGTCGCGTAACCCTGTCTTCTATACATACCGGGGCGCGCCGCCGTCTGGCGAAACGCCTGGTCGATATTGATGACGCGTTCCTGTTATCCATCAATCAGGACAAGAATTATCTGCTGCTTCTGCTGCAGGAGGCGGATAGCTGGAAACTGGTCGAGGACACCGCCGCCGATCCTTCCCGGGGGCAAGTGGAAGTCTATCACGAGCTGTCCATCGATCCCGAAGGGCTGCCGGTCCTCTGCCGCCTGGCCCAGCAGACAGCCGAGGCCGTCCCCAGCCGTCCCCCCGGACGCCCGGCGATCTACGACGACGCCAAGGAGGGTCAGGACATCTTCGTCGCCCACGTTTATGAGGGCAAATCCATCCGGACCATCGCCAGGGATATGAAGATGAGTCCCTCCACCGTCCAGAAGATCCTGAACCGGGTGCGCTTCCAGGTGGCCGACAAGCTCGTCGCCGGCGAGCTCCCGCTGACGCCGGATTCCTTCGCCTACGCCCCGAGCCTCGACGTCCTCCGCTGGGCGATGAAGAACAGCGAGGGCGACCTCCAGGAGAAGTACCGCGGTTTTCTGCGGTCGATCCTGTGATGGGGCCGCGATGGGGGAAAGGGAGGCGACGCGCATGGCAGAACCGCGGGAAACAGAGCCGCCGCAAAGGAACCGGGGCGGGACGGCGGACGCTGCTTTGGGTGATTTGCTGAATATCGCGGGCGAAGTGGTGAGCGGCGCGATGAACGGCGACACCGCGGAGAGCCTCATCAAGTTGTATGACGGGGCCGTCGACGCCGCGGGCGATCTCCCTGCGGCGGCGGCCGAGGCCGTCGGCACGGTGGCGGAAGCGGTGATTGACGCCGTCAGCGACAGTTGACGACGGACGGAAAGGACGGGGCATGATGGGACTTTTTGGCGCGGCAAAGGTCATGCGGGATATCGTGAAGGGCGGCGTCAGGACGTATCAGGCCGAGGAGACGCTGGACAGGCTGATGAAGCGAGCCGAAACGGAATTTGGGGACGCCGTCACGCCGGAACAGCGGGAACTTCTGACGCGGTACCGGGATTGGAAACGGAAATTCGGGGGCACCGAACTCGCGGCGAAAGTGACCGACGCCAGGCTGGCGTACGCTGACGCGCTGGCGGCGAACGAGGCCCTGCCCGAAGACTTTCGCGACGAGATCCGGCGCGCTGTCAAAGGCTACAAGCGGGCGGAAAACCTGGCGCTGGACACCCTGGAGGAAGTGGTGGCGTCGGAGGTGAAGTCCGGCGGGCAAAGGGACGCCGTGCGGCGAATCATCGCCGGCCAAAAGCGGAAATAGGAACGAAAAAAGGCCCCTGCCGATGGAAGGCAGGGGCCTTTCGCTTGCCGGAGAATTACGGATGGATTGTGAAGATTAGCGGGACATTCCTCCCCCGCCGTGCCAAACTACAGCAAAGGCGCGATTTTCTTCCGCATGGCCGGCGGGACATCCAATGTATCCATCGCCTTCGTCTTTGACCATTTCGTCGCTTTCATCAGGCTGCGGAGGTTGGCGACCATAGTCGCTTCCCGGCCTTCGGCTTCTCCTTCGGCTCTTCCTTCGGCTCTTCCTTCAGCTCTTCCTTCAGCTCTTCCTTCAGCCTTTCCTTCTTCCCAGGCCTCTTCTTTCCAGACCTCTTTAGCGATATTTTCGTCCCATTTCATGCTGATCATGTCGACGACCTCCCTTGCGTTCTGTTCCAGAAATTCGGTCAGTATCCCGTTCCCGATGCAGTATCTGATTGTTTCCCGGATGGCATCCTCCTTGCTGGCGCCCTCCTGTTGCCTATTCTCCACCATGTCCATAAAGAAGCTGTAGCCGCCGAGGGTTTGGCTTCTCTTCAGCAGGGGATTTTGGGTGTCCAGGCGGATGTTATGTACCGTTACGGTGAGCTCCATCATGCCGCCGGGTTCGCGGAAGGCGTCGGAGAGCCGCAGGGTCATTGTCGGCGGCAGTTTCTCCTGGCCGCGATAAAAGACGTGGAACTGTGGCGTCGGTATCTTGACAAGAGCGGCCCGGTAGGTCGTCTTGGCGTCAATGAGCCGATAGTAGATCTTGGCGGCGTAAAACAGGCACCGCAATGGCATGTTTGCGTTGACGGTGGATTGATGCTCGAAGAGGATAATATACTTCCCATCCAATTCAAAGGCAACGTCGTTCTTGACATCGTTGAAGAAAGTTCCGCGCAGGGTGGCAATCCGGACAGCTCTTGGGTCGCGGTAGTCCGTGCCGGCCAGCGCGTTGTACAGTTCCAGAAGAGCTTTCTTGTCGTTGAAGAGCTTGCGGAACATGGAATCACGGTAATTTCGCTTCGCCTTCATCGAGCCGCCCCCCCTTTTTTCCTAATTATAGCACATAATCCGCCCGATTGTCATACGATGTTTGCAAAGAATCGCGTTTATGCTATACTATTCCCGGCGTCGTCGGACGGCGCTTTTTCAGACAGAGCATAACCGGTTTTCCCGGGCCCGTCACGGGCGGGGGTGGGGAAATCGCGGCGGGGAGGCTGGCGTATGGGGACGCGGGGAAAGAAGCTGCTGGATCTGGCGCTTCTCGGTCTGTTTTTCGCGGGGCTTCTGGGGCTGTTCCTTCCCCGGAGGCTCCATGAGGCGCTGGGGATTCTGTTCCTTTTGGGATTGCTGCTTCACAACGGGGCGAACGCGGGCTATTACCGGGCGCTGGGACAGAGTCTCCGGAACGTCAGCCAGCGGGTGAATCTCGCCAATATCATGCTGCTGGCGGGAAGCGTGCTGGCATTGGCGGTGTCGGGCGTGGCGCTGGCGGGTTGGCTGCCGCTGGGGGAAGGGGTGAACTGGCGCGCCTGGCACCTGGGGGCGTCGGTGGCGGCGCTGGTGCTGCTGTTCTTTCATCTCTTGCGCCACGGCCGCCGCTACGTCCGGGGACGGCGGTTCACGCTGCTGGCCGGGGCGGGGTTCGTGCTGGCGGCGGTGAGCTTCTTCGCGCTGCCCTATCTCGACCGCTGGTATCATACGGTGGTCGTCAATCCGGCAGCGCTGGTGGCGGGGGAGAAAGCGTCGCTGCCGGGGCGGGTGCTGACGGTGTATTTCAGCCGGGTGGGCAATACCGCCTTTCCCGAGGACGCCGACGCGGTGTCGGGGGCGTCGCTGATGCGGGACGAGGCCGGCGGTCTGATCGGCAACGCCCAGATGATCGCCGCCATGGTGCAGAACGCGGCCGGCGGCGACCAGGCGGCCATCCTGACGGCGGCGAAGTATCCCGCCGGCTCCCGCGATACGGTGCGCCAGGCGAAAACGGAGATGGAGCGGGGGACGCCGCCGTCCTGGCGCGTCTTTCCCCGGGTGAATCTGGCCGTCTACGATACGGTCATCCTGGTCTATCCCCTCTGGTGGGGCACCCTGCCGCCGGCGGTGGCGGGGTTCGCGTCGGAGCCGGCGCTGGCGGGCAAGCGGCTGGTTCCCGTCGTGACCCACGGCGGAGGCGGCGCCGGCGACAGCGTCGAGGATTTGCGGAAGACCACGAAGGCCCGGGTGGCGGAGGAGCCGCTGACCATCTACAGCAGCGACATTCCCTCTTCCCGGCAGAAAATCGCCGACTACCTGAAGCGCCTCCGGGAGAAGATGTAGCCAGACGAGCGAAAAACAGCACAGGGAAAGCGCCCCGGCCGGCGTTCGGATACCGGTCGGGGCGCTTTTTCGCGTTTCTTTTCAGGTTGTTTCCTTCGCCGGCGCCCGCTTTTCCTTGAATTCCTCGGTCAGGATGTAGATCAGGGGGACGACGACGAGGGTGAGCAGCGTGGAGGTGGTGAGGCCGCCGATGAGGACGACGCCCATGGACTGACGCAGCTCGGCGCCGGCGCCGAGGCCGAGGGCGATGGGCAGCATGCCGAGCATGGTCGAGAGGGTCGTCATGAAGATGGGCCGCAGCCGCAGGGAGCAGGCTTCGAGGGCCGCCTCGCGGATGCCGAGGCCCCGCTCTCTGGCCTGGTTGGCGTAGTCGATGAGCAGGATCGCGTTCTTGGTGACGAGGCCCAGGAGCATGGTGCAGCCGATCAGCGACATCATGTTGGCGGTCTGGTTCGCCACCAGCAGGCCGAGGACGGCGCCGATGACGGCGAAGGGCAGGCTCATCATGATGACGAAGGGCTGGCTGAAGCTCTCGAACTCCGCCGCCAGCACCATGTAGATGAGGACGATGGCGAGGACGACGGCTTTCACGACTTCCCTGAAGACGCGGGCCATCATGTCGGAGTCGCCGATGAGCTTGTAGCGGTAGCCGAGGTCCATGTTGAGGTCGGGGATGAGTTCGTTCTGGATCTTGCTCAGGAGGTCGCCGGGGGAGATGCCGACAGCGTTGGCGTAGACGGCGATCTGGCGCTGCCGGCCCTCGCGGTCGATGCGGGTGGGGCCGGAGCCGAGCCGGACTTCGGCCACGTCGCCGAGCCGCACGAAGCGCCCGTCGGCGGCCGAGACCATGAGATCGGCCACGTCCTGCAGGGTGCGGCGGTTCGCCTTGTCGAGCTGCAGGATGATGTCGTAGTCGTTGTTGCCGATGGTGTAGGAGTGGCCGGTGCTCTTGCCCTGGAAGGCGTACTGGACGACGGTGCCGACGTTGGTGTTGTCGAGGCCGAGGTCGCTGGCCCGGCGCTGGTCGAGGCGGATGATGACTTCCGGCTCGGGATCGACGCCGATGACCTCGACGTCGGTGGCGCCGGGGACCTGCCGGATCTTTTCCGCCAGCTGCTCGGCGTAGCCGCTGAGCTTCTTGATGTCGCTGCCCCGGAGGCCGATCTGCACCGGCCGGGGGTCGCCGCGGCTGCCCTGGTTGGTGACGACGCCGACCTGCATGACGCCGACGTCGGAGAAGGCGCGCCTGAGCTCGGCCATGATGGCCAGCATGCCGCGGTCACGCTCCTCCAGGGGCTTGAGCTTGACCATGATGTTGCCCTCGTTGACCGGGGTGCGGGTACCGCCGAGGTACATGGCGGTGGTAGCGACCTCCGGCTGGGCGATGATGATCGCTTCCAGCGGCTCCGCCCAGCGGGCCATCTGCCGGAGTCCGGTGCCGGCCGGGCCCTTGAGGCTTACCCGGAATTCGCCGGAGTCATAGATGGGCTGGAGCTCGGTGCCGACGAAGGGCAGCAGGAAGAGGTTGAAGACCAGCGTCGCCAGAGCGGCGGCGATGATTTTCTTCGGATGCTTTACGGCGAAGGCCATGAGGTCGTTGTACATGGCCCGGACGGCCTCGAAGCCCCGGTTGAACCAGTCGAGGAAGCGGGTGAGGAACGCTGGGCGGCCGGAGGTTTCGCCGGGGGCTTTGAGCCAGTGGGCGGAGACCATCGGCGTCAGGGAGTAGGCGGAGATGGTGGAGAACATCAGCGCGAAGGCCACGGTCAGGCCGAACTGCTTGAAGAACTGGCCCACCGTTTCGCCCATGCTGCCGATGGGGACGAACACGGCCAGAAGCGACATGGAGGTGGCCAGGATCGCCAGCACCAGCTCTTTCGTGGCGTCGCCGGCGGCCTGGAAGGGCGCTTTGCCCATCTCCATGTGGCGGAAGACGTTCTCCACCAGCACGATGGCGTCGTCGATCAGGAAGCCTACGGCCAGCGACAGGCCCATCAGTGACATATTGTTGAGGGAAAAGTCCATGACCTTCATCAAAAAGAAGCTGGCGATAATGGAGGTCGGTATCGAGAGGCCGCCGATGATGGTGGCCCGGATGTCCCGCAGGAACATATAGGTGATGGCCAGCGCCAGGAAGCCGCCGAAGAGGATGGTGTTCCAGACGTCGGCCACGTTCTCGCGGACGTAGCGGGACTGGTCCATGCCGGTCCGCATGATGATGTCGGGGGGCAGCTCGTTCTCGATGATTTTTTTCAGGGCCTTGTTGACTTCGTCGGTGACCTGCACCGTATTGGTGCGGGACTGCTTGCGGACGTTCATCATGACCGCCGGTTTGCCGTTCAGCCGGGCGAAGGTCTCCTCGTCTTCCCAGCTGTCCACGACCTCAGCCACGTCGGTCAGCAGGACGGGCTTGCCGTCGTGGTTGGCGACGACGATTTGCTTGAAGTCGTCCACCGAGTTGAACTTGCCCACGGTGCGGACGGTGATGGTGTTGCTCTCGTCGCGGATCTTGCCGCCCGGGGTGTTGCGGTTGGCGGCGTTGACTTTTTGCAGGATGGTCTGGAAGGAGATGCCGTACTCCTTGAGCTTTTCCGAGTCGGCGTGGACCTTGATGGCGCGCTCGCTGGCGCCCATGACGTTGACGTCGGCCACGCCGTCCAGCATCTGGAGCTCGTCCACCACCACGTCGGTGAGCATCCGGCGGATCTCGCTGGGGGAGCGCACATCGGAGGAAAAGACGAAGGAGGCGATGGGCCGGGAGGCGATGTCAAAGCGCTGCACCACTGGCTCGTCGATGTCGTCGGGCAGGCGCTTCCTGACGCCGGCCACCTTTTCCCGGACCTCGCTGGCCATCTGGCGCGGGTCCACGCCCATCTCGAACTCCAGCATCGTCTGGGAGAAGCCCTCGCGGATGGTGGAGGTGATGGTCTTGATGCCGGAGACCTGGCTCACGCGGTTCTCGATGGGCTTCGTGACCAACGTCTCCATTTCCTCGGGGGCGGTGCCCTCGTAGGTGACGGTGACCGCCACCATGGGCAGCTCGACGTCGGGGTAGAGGTCGACGCCGAGGCTGGGATAGGACTGGATGCCGAAAACCACCAGCACCAGGATGAACATGGTGGTGAAGACCGGCCGCTTTATGAAGGTATCAATCATGCTGTGCCGCCTCCTCCGGAGAGGCGGCGACGCGTACTTTCGCCCCCTCGCGGACCTTGTTGAGGCCGCCGGTGATGATTTGGTCCTTCTCGGTGATGCCGTCCAGCACCTCGACGATGTTCTCGCCGATGTAGCCGGTGGTCAGCACCCGGCGCACCGCCACGCCGTCCTCGATGACATAGACGGTCCGCTGGTCGTCGCGCATGGCGATGGCCGACAGCGGCACCGTCAGGGCGTTCTCCTTCGGCTGGGCGGTGATGACAGCGTTGGCATAGACGCCGCCCCGGAGCCGGCCGCTCCTGTTGTCCACCGAGACCTCGGCCTCGAAGGTGCGGGCCGGCATGGTGGCCACCGGACTGACGCGGGTGATGGTCCCGGCGGCGGTCTTGTCGTCGCCGCTCATGGAGGGGATCTGGAACGTCACCGTGCCGCCCACGGCGACGCTGGAGATGTAGCCTTCGGGCACCGCGATCTTCACCAGCAGGGTGGAGATGTCAGCGATGTTGAACAGGGCGGTACCGACTTTGGCGTAGTAGCCCTCCTGATAATAACGCTTCTGGATGATGCCGGCCCGGGGCGTGGTGACCACGGTGCCGAAAGCCCGGGACTCGGCCGCGTCCAGCGTACCCTGGGCGGCGTCGAGGCGGGCCTCGGCGTTCTGCAGGGCGAAGCGGGCGTTCTCCATTTGCTCCCGGGAGATGGCGCCCTCCTTGTAGAGTTCCTCGAAGCGGTTCCGGTCCCGCGACGCCTTTTCCAGATTCGTGCGGGCGTCGATGAGGGCGCCCAGAGCGTTGCGGCGCAGCGCCTCCGTGTCGGTCTGCTCCAGCACCACCAGCGCCTGACCGGCGCTGACGGCTTCGCCCTCTCTGACCAGTACCTGCTCGATGCGGCCGTCCACCTTTGCCGCTACGTCGGCCTGCCAGACCGGGTCCATGGTGCCGGAGAAGCGGAACTTCGGCTCGATGGTCTGCCGTTTCGGGTAGTCGGCGGTCACCACCGCCACCTTGCCCCGGCTGCTCTTTTCTGCCTGCTCGTTGCGGGCCATGATATTGGCCGCTACCCGGAACGCCACCACCGCGATTACGGCCACCAATACGAATATCGTCAGGCGCACCCGGTTATCCGAAAGACGCATGACCGCTCACCTCCAAAACTGCTTCCTCCGCCGTCTCCCGGGGCCGCGCGGGGCAGCCCCGGTTCCGGCCGGCTTATTTCCAATGATGATTATAGCACACAACGCCGTGGCGGTGAAATGAGACCTGCCTTAAAATTCAATTAAAAAAAAGAGGTAAACGACCGGCGCCATCGCCCGCAAAAAATTTTTCCGCCCGGCAGGATTTACCGCGGGAGAACCGAATATTTTCAGGAGGAGCCACTGTTTTGCGGAAAGGCCGGGGAAACATCATCCCGGCAAAGACCATCGCCCCCGGCGCGTTCATCGCGGCCGGCGACCGGCTGCCTGACGACCGGCGGACGGGAATGTCCCGGGCACGAAGAAAGCGGGAACGATGGCGCCGGCAGTCATGCGGCCACGACGCGGCGCCGCGCGCTGCCCACGAAACCGTCAAGGAGGCCGCTATGAGCCAGTTCTCTTATCCGATCCAATATTTCAGCTGTCGGGACTATGCGTCGTCGCCGGATATGGCGGAGACGCTGGCGCGTCTGGCCCGGCTGGGCCGGGAGGCCGGACCGGTGGCCGGGGAGACCGGCATCCCGGGGCTGCGGCTCGACTTCAACGGCGGCGTGCGGGTTCAGGTTCCGGCGGGGAACTGGCACCTGACCATCGGCGACTACGATTCGGGAATGGTCTTTTACGACCAGGCGGTATCCGGGACGGTCGTGACCTCGGTGGAGCAGTATCACGTCCGCTGGCAGGTGGAGGCTGCCCGGGACGGGGAAACGGTGTTCCGCCACGTCTTCGACCCCTCCGGCCAGAAGATCCGGCTGGTTTTTCTCAGTTATCTGCTGGGCGATATGCAGTCCTTCCTGGCCTACGTTCCCTACGTCCGGGACGTCTTCCGGGCCGACGTGTACTATTCCGTTCACGTTTCGATGCGGGAGGTGGCCCAAAGGCTGTTTCCCGATATCCGCTGCCGCAACGAGGCGGAAGAGGACACCTACGCCACCTTTTACCTCCACGCCAGCCTGGGCGGCGGCAGCGGTTCCCCCCTCGACGGGCGGACAATCCCGATGCTGCAGACCGGGCAGGCCATCCTGGGCCTTCCCGCGCCGCCGCCGAAGATTCCCTGGGTGCCGGGGCCGCGGCGGATCGGGGAGCCGTACGTCTGCATCGGCGTCCAGGCCTCCACGGCGGGCAAGGGCTGGCTCTGTCCCGGCGGCTGGGAGGAAGTGACGCGGTACCTGAAGGGCCTCGGCTACCGGGTGCTCTGCATCGATAAGGAGAGGCGGCTGGAAGACCGGGGCTACGTGCTGGAGATGCCCGCCGGGGCGGAGGATTTCACCGGGGACGTGCCGCTCATCGAGCGGGCGGATATGCTGCACCACGCCGCGTTCTTCATCGGCCTGGCCAGCGGCCTTTCGTGGCTGGCCTACACAGCCGATTGCCCGGTGGTCATGATCGGCGGTTTTTCCCTGTACTGGCACGAGTTCCCGACGCCCTACCGGGTTTATAACCGCCTG
>JAEEGL016573802.1_pt1 | contig 12721 bp, 9 predicted proteins | sample 9134231 | NCBI WGS metagenome assembly JAEEGL01 (sample SAMN16246548, study PRJNA631951) | gut metagenome | biome: gut microbiome; feature: rumen; material: fiber-attached | host: Bos | place: Iran: Karaj | collected 2018-10 | reverse complement strand
TCCGCCGAGCACCTGCGCAATTTTCATAACCTGTTCCTGATACACCATAATACCGTAGGTTTCATCAAGAATCGGTGCCAAATCCGGATGCAGATATTCGATTTTTTCCAAACCGTGCTTGCGGTTGATAAAGGTCGGAATATTGGCCATCGGCCCCGGGCGATACAGCGAAATAACCGCGATTAAATCCTCAAAACGGTCCGGCTTGATTTGCTTCATCACGTCGCGCATACCGGCGGATTCAAACTGAAACACCGCGCTGGTATTGCCTTCCTGCAGAATTTTGTAAGTATCGGCATCGTCCAGCGGCACCTCCGCCATTTTGAGTTCAACTCCGTGAATTTTTTTAACCCACTCAACCGCCCGCTCAATTACCGTCAGCGTTTTCAAGCCCAAAAAGTCAAACTTAATCAGGCCGGTTTCTTCCACAAACTTCATATCATATTGCGTTACCGGCATATCGGCGCGCGGGTCTTTATACAGCGGTACCAGCTCATCCAACGGGCGATCGCCGATAACCACACCGGCCGCGTGCATACCGGAGTTACGATACAACCCCTCGAGTTTTATGGCGATTTCAAACAACTTATTGATTTGCGGGTCGGTATCGCGCATTTCCCGAAGTTCCGGCACCATTTCCAAAGATTGCGGCAAGGTCGGATTTTTACCGCCGGAGCCAGGAGGTATCATTTTAGAGATTTTATCGGCCTGACTGTACGGCATTTGCAGAACCCGCGCCACATCGCGAATCACCGCCTTAGATTGCAATTTGCCGTAAGTTATGATTTGCGCCACTTTTTCGTGGCCGTATTTTTCCTGCACGTATTCAATGGTTTTATGGCGATTTTCCTGGCACAAGTCAACGTCGAAATCCGGCATATTGACACGCTCCGGATTCAAGAAACGCTCAAACAGCAAATCCAGTCGAATCGGGTCCAAGTCGGTAATTTTCAGTGACCAGGCCACAATCGAGCCGGCGCCGGAGCCGCGCCCCGGACCGATCGGCACGCCGTGCGTTTTAGACCAACGAATGAAGTCCGACACGATAAGAAAATAACCGGGAAAGCCCATCTTTTTGATAACGCTCAGCTCATATTCCAGGCGCGCATAGTATTCTTCATCAATAGCCAGGCGCTCTTCCGGCGTCATTTCCGGCGTATAAACCTGGGCCACCATGCGCTCATGCAACCCTTTGTAAGCCTCCTCGGTAATAAATTCATCCTGAGTTTTGTTGTCCGGACATATAAATATCGGCAGCAACGGCTCGACTTTTTTAGATAAATAATTGCATCTTTCGGCAATTTTTACCGTATTTTCAACAGCCTCGGGAATATCAGCAAACAATTCGACCATTTCTTTTTCGCTGCGCCAACGGTTTGTCGGCAGATATTTACGGCGCGTGTCGTCGGCAACATATTCGCCGGCGGCGATACAAATTAGGGCATCATGCGCCTCATACATATCCTCATCAAAAAAGAAAACGTCGTTGGTTGCCACCAACGGTATATTGTGCTTGTAGGCTAGTTCCAAAAACACCGGTTCGGTGGCAGCCTCTTCATCATAACCGACACGCGAAATTTCGACATACAGACGGTCGCCGAAAATTTCTTTCAGCTCCACCAGTTTTTTCTCGGCATCAGCCTTGCGATTTTGCAAAATAAGCTGCCCCAACGGCCCTTCATAGCCTCCGGTCAGACAAATCAGCCCCGCATTATGATTGCGCAAATCGGCCATATTTATCTGCGGATAAATACTGTTTTCCATATTATCCAGATAATAGCGATGAAACAATTTCATCAGCGAGGCATAGCCCTGCGCGTCTTTTACCAACAGGATTATGCGTTGCGGCTCGAGCTCCTGACCTTTAGACAGCGATAAGTTTTCGGAATCATCATTATGCAGGCTCATTTCCGCACCGAGAATCGGCTTAATACCTATGTCGGCGGCGCTCTTAGAAAAAGCTTTACCGCCGAACAGGTTACCGCGATCGGTTATGGCGCAAGCCGGAACATTCAATTCATGCAAACGCTCCGTCAGCTTAGGCACCGGTATTGCACCCAGCGAAAGCGAATAAGCCGTATGCACTCTCAAATGTATGAACTGCGGATTGCGCATCAGTAATTTCCGAAATTAAATCCGACGTCTATTTATTGTCGCCGGAAACTTTTTGATAGCAACGACAATGGCAAATACCGTCACGTTCAATATCGCTGCGGCACAAATCGGAGATGCAATATCTCTTTTCGTTCTGGCCGTCGCACGGACAGCGGCGCCATTCGCTTTCGCCGAACATCATATTTTTGGCTTTAGCGATTTTTTCAATATTTTGTGTCGGATAGTATCCGGCTTTTTTACAGTTTTCCAACATCATTTCCAAGATTGTAGGCATTTTCTTCTCCTTATAATTTCAGCGTTGTTCCAAAATATCCAGAATGGAGCTGAGCTCCGCCGGATTATTGTATTTTAATGTTACACTACCTTTTCCGTTTTTACCAGCATTAATTTTGACTTTTAGGCTTAATTTACGTTCCAAATCGGCAATGATTTTCAACAAATCTTTGTCGGTCAATTTTTCCGGTTTCGGCTTGTTATCCTTCATTCCGGCAATCATTTTCTCGGTTTGGCGGACATTCAGGCCCTTACGCACCACTTCTTTGGCAATTTCGGCGGCATTTGGCAGCCCTACCAACGCGCGGGCATGTCCGGCCGATAAAGCGCCGTCGGCAATCATTTGCTGTACATCGAGCGGCAAAACCAAAAGGCGCAAACTGTTGGCAATATAACTGCGCGATTTACCGATAACTTTCCCCAAAGTTTCCTGGGTATATTCATATTCCGCCATCAAATGATTCAAGCCCTCGGCTTCTTCAATCGGCGACAGATTTTCGCGTTGCAGGTTTTCAATCAAGGCAACTTCCAACGTTTCCTGGTCGGAAAAATCCTTAACGATTACCGGCACGGTGCGTAAACCGGCTTTTTGCGCGGCACGCCAACGCCGTTCGCCGGCAATGATTTCGTAGCGGTTATCTTTTTTGCGCACCAACAGCGGCTGCAAAACCCCTTTCTCTTTAATGGATTCGCTCAAAGATACCAAGGAATCTTCATCAAACGCCGAACGCGGTTGAAACGCGCACGGACTTATCATATCCGTAGCAACTTCAAACGGGCTGGTTTTGGAATCTTTAAATACAGTGTTCTGCACAAAATTTTCGACGTCATTATCGTCATCAAGCAAAATATCAACATCATCACCTAACAGTGCACCTATACCTTTTCCCAGAGGGTTTCTGCTGTTTGCGTTCATTTACATCTCCTTTTCACGCTTTAAAAATTCTTTTGCCAACTGAATGTATGCCTGTGCGCCGGTACTCTTAAAATCATACACCAAAATTGGCTTACCGAAAGACGGCGCTTCGGCAATTCGTACGCACCGCGGAATAACGGTGCGATAAACCTTGTCGCCGAAATATTTACGCACATCGGCCTCTATCATTTTGCTTAAATTATTCTGCCGGCTGAACATAGTCAGAATAATTCCCTGCAACTTCAATTCCGGGTTAAAATTGCGTTTAATCGCATTGATATTTTTAATCAAATCAGCCAGCCCTTCCAGCGCCAAAAACTCACATTGCAACGGCACGATAACCGAGGCCGACGACACCAGGGCATTGATGGTTATCAAATTAAGCGACGGCGGGCAATCAATTAATATGTAGTCATAGATGTTGTGCAGATTTTGCAGGGCCTTTTTGAGCACAAATTCGCGATTCGGCAAATCAACCAGCTCAATTTCCGCCGCTGCCAAATCCGCCGAAGAAGGCATCAAATCAAACTGCGTAATCTCGGTATGAACTATTGCCGCCGCGGCCTCGCAACCGCCGGTCAATACATTATATGAAGAAAATTGCCCCTTTTTCTTGGCAATACCCAGCGACGTTGTGGCATTTCCCTGCGGGTCAAAATCGATTACCAGCACCTTTTTGCCGATGGCCGACAGCGCCGTGGCAATATTGATTGTGGTGGTGGTTTTACCGACTCCGCCTTTACGATTCGCAATAGATATTATCTTCATTTGAGCTTCCTTAAATTACGCAACTTCATAATTACACCGCCATCGGCGTAGCGGTTAGGACAGATATCCGCATCATAGCGCCATTTCTGCCTTGCCGCAGCATCTTCCTGGGCGTGGCTTTGCCCTTTCAAAAACAGCATCTCAGTCTGTTTGCTGCCGATTTTATAAGCATATCCGCACAAAACGTCCAAAGCAGCGACCGCGCGTGCCGTTATCACATCTATATTTTTAAATACAATGTTCTCAACCCGATTATTTTCAACCGTAACATTGTTCAGACCCAATTTTTGACACACGTCTTTTAAATACACCGTTTTTTTGGTAATACTCTCAACCAGAGTGATCTGCGCTGTCGGAAACTTCTCTTGCATAGCGATTGCCAACACCACTCCGGGAAAGCCGGCACCACTCCCGATATCGACTAAACTTTTTACTGCGGCCGGCAAATATTCCATAAGCTGCAAAGAATCCAAAACGTGACGTCCCCACACATCTTCCATAGATTTTTTGCTGACCAGGTTCATCTTTTCGTTCCAATCACGCAAAATCGTCACAAAATCCTTCAATTTTTGGATTGTTTCACGTGAAACATCGTATTTTTGCAGTTCAAAATCAATATCCATTTTAACCTCTAACTGACAGTATGAAAGATTCTTTTAAATTTGCAACAAAATATATCGGTTTTTAAACTAAAAATTTTTGAGTGAATTCAGTCATAGATTTCACTCAAAAAAAAACATTCCGTTTCGGATATTTTATTGATTTAGAGCTTAAGCCGTTTAACTATTCCGGCCTTTTGCAAAGCATTTTCCGCCTTCTTAAAATCCATTCCCAGCTCATCGACACAATGCGCATCGTCGCTTATTACCGCGGTAATTCCCATTTTTCCCGCCAGCTGCAAAATAGAAAAATCCGGATAAAATTCCCCTATCTTACGTAATCCTTTGGTGCTGATTTCCAGCGCCGTACCGGTATTTCGCAAAGCCTTCAGCACCGCTTCTTTTTCCGCTCGCAGTGTATCAACGCCGTACTCATCGCCGGCAAAGCGCCGCATGTAATCCATGTGCGCCAAAAAATTGAACATTTTGGAGTTAACCGCCTGCTCTAAAATTTTAAAGTGCTGCGAAAAATATTGCTTATGCAATTTTGTATCTTTGCATATATTTAAAAAGAAAGTCATATTGATAATCTGTTCGCAATCATCGCTGCAAAAAAAGTGATTACCGCTGTGCAAATAATCAACGTCAAGTTGCGAAACAAACCATCTGAATTCTTCTTCCCAACCGTTATATGGAAAATAATCCACCTCAAACCCGACCAGAAGCCGAAAATTTTCCTGCCGCGATACTCGTCTTATATCCTCACAGTGACGCTGATATTTATCTAAAATACTTTTAAAATCGTTGTTATAAACATAAGAGGCGCGCTTTTCTTTCAAATCCGGCCAACTCGGGCTCTGGTACATATTTTTATGAACAATCAGATGGTCGCTGATTCCCAACTCGCAAAAACCTATTTCTTTGGCCCGACGAACCATGGCAAGCAACTCGTCATGACCGTCGGAAAAATTTGTGTGACTATGATATGTATACGGTTGAAGCTCAGGCATTTTTAATATATCCCAACAAAGCGGTAACTGCAGCCGGCGTAACTCCGGTAATTCTGGAAGCCTCGCCGATGGTTTTCGGGCGCACGGTTGAAAAACGCTGCACCATTTCCGTAGACAATCCCCCTATTTTACTGTAATCCAAATCTTCGCGAATTTTCAGGTTTTCGTCCTTTTTAAATACAGCAATATCCTCATATTCGCGCTTCAAATAGCCTGAATATTTGGCATCAATCTCAACCTGTTCATAAACTTTAGGGTTGATTTTTGCAATTTCCGCATCTATTTTTTCCATTGTTTCACGTGAAACATTCGGGTAACTCATTACATCTTTTAACGTCTTTTTACCGTTATGTTTAACGCTCAGCCCCTGCTTCTCAATATCGGCAAAAGACACTGTTTTTCCTTCGCAATAGGCATTAAATTCTGCGATTTCCGCGCGTTTTTGTTTAAATACACCGTATCTTTGCTCGCTGACACAACCGATTTCGTGCCCTAACTCGGTCAGGCGCATATCAGCATTATCTGCCCGCAATAACAAGCGATATTCCGAGCGCGAAGTAAACATCCGGTACGGCTCATCAACACCTTTAGTAATCAAATCGTCAACCATAACCCCGAGGTATCCCTGGCTGCGGTCAACATAAAATTCCCGCTCATCGCCTTTTGCTTTAAGTGCGGCATTTATTCCGGCCAACAGTCCTTGCGCTGCGGCTTCTTCATAACCGGTCGTACCGTTGATTTGTCCCGCCAAATACAGACCGCTCACCTTTTTAGTTTGCAAACAATGGTCAAGCTCCCGCGGATCAACATAATCATACTCAATGGCATAGGCATAGCGCAGAATTTCCACATCCTCAAGCCCCTTCATCGTATGAATAAAAGCATCCTGCACATCAGCCGGCAACGACGTTGAAATTCCGTTAGGATAAACGACATCGGTATCATATCCTTCCGGCTCCAAAAAAATCTGGTGCGAAGTTCTGTCGGCGAAACGTACTAATTTGTCTTCTATGCTCGGACAATAGCGCGGGCCGCGACCGGTAATCAAACCGGAAAAAAGTGCGCATTTTGAAAAGTTTTCGCGAATAATTTTATGTGTTGATTCATTTGTATAGGTAATTCCGCATTCTATCTGCGGATTAGTGATATTCTCGGTCAAAAACGAAAAAGCTTGTGGCACCTCATCGCCGGCCTGGCGTTCCAAAATATCCCAATTTATGGTTTTGCCGTTCAGACGCGCCGGTGTGCCGGTTTTAAGACGCCCCAAGGTCAGCCCCGCCTGCTTTAAATACGGCGTTATACCGCGACAGGCAGCATCGCCGACACGACCGCCTTCCGTGGTTTGGTGCCCGGTAAACATCACTCCGTTCAAAAACGTTCCGGTAGTCAGAACCACGGCGGCGGAAAAGACTTCGGTACCGTCTGCCAATACCACACCGTTGATACGGTTGTCGGTAATAAGCAAACCTTCTACCGCCGCCTCTAATATTGATAAGCTATTGATTTTTCGTAATTCTTCCAGCATAAACCTTTTATAGAGTTTACGATCGGCCTGCGCCCGCGGACCGCGAACTGCCGGCCCCTTGGACAAGTTCAGCATTCTGAATTGAATACCGGCTTTATCGATAACGCGCGCCATTAAACCGTCAAGCGCGTCGATTTCGCGCACCAAATGTCCCTTACCCAAGCCGCCGATGGCCGGATTACAGGACATTTCCCCTATTTTATCGATTCTATGCGTAATCAGCAGGGTTTTTGCCCCCGTACGTGCGGCTGCAGCCGCCGCCTCGCAACCGGCATGACCGCCGCCTACGACTATTACATCAACAAGTTCACTCATTTTCCCCTCATAAAGTTGCGCCTAACATAAAACAACTTAAAATAAAAAGCAAACAAAAAAATCCTTACAGGGTTTAAATACACTGTTTATTTATTTGAGTCTTTTCAATATTTTAGTAAAACAAGTTAAAATTTTGATTCAATCGGTTTAAATACAGTGTTATTTTCCGATACAAAAACTGCTGAAAATTTTATCAAGAATTTCATCAACCTCGACGCGGCCCGTGATTTTGCCGATAGCTCGACAAGCCAGCCGAATATCCTCCGCCGCCAGCTCGATTTCTTTTTGCAAATTAAACCGTTGCAGATTATCCAGACACTCCAGCAGAGCCTCTTTATAGCGATGACGTGTCATTAAAGAAGCGGAACTTTGTTGATAAATTGATTCAAAATAAGCGGCCAATCTATCTGTAATTACGGAAATATTTTCATTATTTTTGGCTGAGATGAGCAGGCAACCTTTGGCAACCAATTCTGCCTTGCGCTCCGCGGAAATTTTATCCGCCTTATTTGCTGCCAACAGGAAGTTTCCGCCGGCACGAATATACTCATCAAAGATATCCGGCTCGGTATTTTCCGCATCAAACAAAAAGATATTGAAGTCGGCATTGGCGATTTTTTCGCGCGCCAATTTTATACCGATTTGCTCAATAGCGTCCGTCGAATCCCGCAAGCCGGCGGTATCCGAAAAAATAACCGGAAAGCCGTTTATATCAACATAAGCGTCGATAACATCGCGAGTGGTGCCGGCAATATCGGAAACAATCGCCACGTTGCGCTTAACAATGGCATTAATCAAACTTGACTTGCCGGCATTGGTCGGCCCGGAAATAACCACCTGAAAGCCGTCGCGCAGACGTTCTTCAATTTTATTGTCGGCAATATGTCCGGAAATTGCTTCAATTAATTTAAATACAGTGTTTTCTATTTTAAAAACGGTGTCCTGCGGAATTTCCTCATCCGGAAAATCGATAAATGCTTCAAGATATGCCAGCATAGCCACGAGTTCTTCCCGCCAGGATTCATAAAGATTGAACAGTGTTCCCCCCATTTGACGTAACGCTGTTTTTTGCTGAATCTTGGTTTCGGCGTCAATCAAATCCGCCAAACCGTCGGCTGCGGTCAAATCCATCTTGCCGTTATAGAAGGCGCGGCGCGAAAATTCGCCGGCTTCGGCCAAACGAAAATCGGGGAGGGCGGATAACGCCTCGAGTATGCTGCGGATAACCGCCTTGGAGCCGTGGCAGTTGATTTCCACCGTATCTTCACCGGTAAACGAGTTCGGTGCTCTAAATCCGACCAGCAGACAATCGTCGAGTGTTTCATGTGAAACAGCGTCAAAAATCCGTGTGTGATACATTTTGCGGTCAACCGCGGCAGAGGCGGCAATATTCGTCATTTTATCAAAAACGGAAAAAGCCGCTTTGCCGGAGACTCGAATTACCGCGATTCCGGATTTTCCGAACAACGTCGACAAGGCATATATTGTTTTGTTATCCATATTGTACCTCTAAATTCACAATCAAAAATAAGGCCGTTTTTTTGACTCTACGGCGGTTTTTGCAATTTTTAAGCACCGTAACTCATTTTTTGCAAAATTGCAACCTCCTTGCTCATTTATTGAGGTCGTTTTTCAGCGGGTATTTTGTTCTCTTTTTGATTTTGCCATCAGCGCGCTTGCCGATTGTTGCCGGGCAACATTTTTTTCCGCGGGAGAATTTTGCCGTTCCTGTTGCCGACGGGTTTGGTCGCTTTGCATCCGATAGCGAAACTTGTTCATTTCCGCCGCCGAAATTCCGCGCAGCTGCTCAATCCCTGACAAATCGGTCGGCACGGCACCGCGCATGGTGCGACCGTTATTGATACACGCTATATACAGCATTAAGGCCTGCTCGCGGTTCAGCGTATCCAAAAATTCAATCGGCGCATCGCGATTACTCGGCTCACGCAACAGCTTAACATACAGCTCGTAATCGGCATTTTGGCTGACCTGTACGTCTTTTTTGGAGGTATAACGCACCGTTGCATCTTTAACCTTAAACTTATATTCGCTGTCGGTCTTAGCCAGTTCGCGATAGCCGTCAACTCCCTGCCAATATGTTTGCAAACCGTTGCTCCAATCAGCGGGGGAATCCGGCGCCGGAGTAGGGGTGGGCGTCGGAGTAGGGGTTGGGGTTGGGGTTGGGGTCGGAGTAGGGGTATCGGTTTCCGCCTCATACAAAGTGGAAATACGGAAATTATCGATTTCGTTAACAAACGAACTGCCGCATACACCACCGCGCATTAAGGCTTTTGCCGGTTCTATCAGCACCGGATTTATCTCGCCGCGCGCCCGTTGTGCCGCAAATTCACTCAGCCGGCCGTTGAGGCGAGCCTGTTGCGGCCGAATAATCTCATTTCTGATCCGGTCATCGATGTTTACCTCCAGCTCGGGAGTGATATATTGCGCCAGATTCACCGCCTCCATCCGCCGGGTTGCCGGATTGTAGATTTGATAATTGTAAAACAGCAAACGCAACTTTCTGAACTCAGCGCCGTCGGCATCTTCCGGTGCATTCAGCGGCGCCTGTTTTATGTATGATTTGGTGGTTTGCAAAAACTGCCGCTGTTTGCTGTCACCGTCGGCATCATAATCTTCCGGACGCATAACATAATTATCCGGCTCAAAATCGTATGCCCTACGGTGATTTTGCTCAAAATCACGCAATTTATATGCCACCAACTGCGGCCAATTTTGCGCATAAGCTACGCGCTCGGCCGGAGTCCTCAATCGTTTTAATTCGGTTATAATCTCTTGGTTATTAACATAAAACATTGAAAAATCGTCATAATCTCCGCGTCGCAAATAAGTATTGATATTATGCACCAATTCTTCCAGATATGCACTGCGCTCATCTTCCACCGCAACCCGATAATAGTTGTCGACACTCAAGCGCCGCTGTCCGGCCTTAAGGGCCAAACCGGCATCAAACACCGCGTTTTTAACGTGTTTCAATTCGTGCGAAATGGTGGTGCTGAGATTGTCGACATTTGCTTTCTTTTGGCCGTAAAAGTTAAAAAGGGCACGATCACGTTGTTCGCTTAAATTGTTATGAGAAAAATCACGTTCGGTCAGCCGCGGATTAGCAGCCTTGGCACGGGCAAAATCCGCTTGCAGCTGTTGCAAACGACGATAGTCGGCCGGGGCAAAACGAAAATGATTGCGCACTATTTCCAATTCTCTTTTGCCGGCATTAACCGTAGCGGTTGTCCGTACAAAGCCCTCGGCCTCAAATTGTCCGCTCGCTGCATCGTAGCGCATATTGTAGGTTTTATCTGCCGGAATTATCCTGAAACCGAGATTTTTAATCACTTCCGGAAAGAAGTCATCATCCATACGATACGAAAGGGAGAGGGTGTTGGCCTGAGCCGGCGGATCGCTGCGCATACCGTTATCAAAACGCGCCCGGTCCTTGCGATAGTGAAAGCCGGAGATTTCCTTGTTTAAGAACTTAGTGTTGGCATCATCATAGCTGATTCCGGGACCGAAATTAATTCGAAAACCGGCACGATAATCTATATTGCCGGCCATATTTTCGCATTCGTGTTTGAGCCGCGCCTTTTCGGCGGCATTGGCATAATCTATGGTAAACGCGATAACGCAATTATCTCTTGTTCTGGTTAATAAAGTCTCGGTTGCCATAAGTTGTTCTCCTGTAAATTGAGTCCATTATAGCATTATTTGACAAAAAAGCAACAAAAATTACATACGCTGGTTAACAGTTGTGTTTTGATTTTGCTCGCGCTTGATTTCCAGCTGATGTTCTTTGAAATGCTCATCAAGTTCGCGGCGGAAGTTACGCAGCAGATTTTCGTCTTTCGGCATACGGTCGATACTCTCAATCAGCTTATCGCCGTTGCGTCCGCTCAAAATCGACATCATCATATTGCGCTCGGTGGCGTCAAGTACCATATACAGATTGATGATTAAATTTTTGATGAAAACATTACCCTCGAGCGGCGGTCTGGCGCCGTATTTATCCTCGAGAAAAGCAGCAAATTTTTTGCGCACGCCTTCTTCTTCGCGCTTTTTGCCGAGTTCGATTTCGTTATACTTCAAAATCGCCTTCTGCCAAATTTGTTCGCGGTCGTCAATAGAAAGCCCGAGTGCCTTATACGAGCTCTTGCGCTGGTCCGGATTTTTACATTCTTCGCATTTCAGCGACAACCCGTGTGTCAGCTGCAGCGGACGGCGAAACAACTCGCAGAACGTGTTGTTTGCTTTCAAAAACGGACAATACTCCGGACACTTTTTGTATTTATCATCTTCTGCCATGCTTTTTCCTTTGGTTTTTGTTGTATAACACAATAAAATTTAATATGCAACCAATAATAAAAAAGCGGGGATAAATCCACCCCGCTTGTTTGTTTTATTATAAGTTATCCGTAAGTACTACCAGATGCACTCGCCTGCGTCCGTACATTCTCTGGTTTCGGAACCGTCATAAGGAACCTGACATCTGTACCATACATTTGTGGAACCTTCGTGTTTGATATCCGGATAGCATCCTGATGCGCAAGAACCATCGGAATTTTGACAATCTTTTGCTTCTTCGCATTCATGGTTCGGACAGATACCGTTATTTTTGTTTTCATCAAACACCTGACTTGAATCTCTTATCATACAGTGTTTTCCGATCATTCTGTCACAAGGACCTGAAGAAGCTTCAATATAGTTCCAATCGTTGAAACTCTTCTGGGTACGTCTGGCTACATCTTGACAGTCATTTATCGTACCGTCATCATGATCCTTCTTACCGCATTCCTTACATTCGCCGCAACCGTTTACCATGTTGACGCAAATCAACGAGTAATCGGAAGATGCTTGGCAATCATTATCGCTCTCGCAATATGCACCCCACGTACCCGGACCGTAAGCACCGTTATCGCCGACCTTGCAGCACGGTTCACAGTAGTAGCATTGTGTACCGAACGGGGTCTTATCGCCCGCAGTACCTGCACCGCATTCACAATCTACTTCCTTCGCTTGAGAGGAAGGACATTCATCCGATTTCTTTCTGTAGCAGTTAGAACCGAATTCGGTGGTGGTGGTATCATAATTACCGTCGGTAGGCGTTGCACCCTTGGTATAGCCGCTCGGACAATCATCCGGTTTCGGCTTGCAGCAGGTGCTGCCGAATTCGGTATACTTAACATAGTAG
>JAEEGL015533238.1_pt1 | contig 12721 bp, 8 predicted proteins | sample 9134231 | NCBI WGS metagenome assembly JAEEGL01 (sample SAMN16246548, study PRJNA631951) | gut metagenome | biome: gut microbiome; feature: rumen; material: fiber-attached | host: Bos | place: Iran: Karaj | collected 2018-10 | reverse complement strand
CCAATGCAGAAGCAGCATATTTTCAAGTGCATCATTGCCGGAATCCATGCGAAACAGCAGCAGCTTTTTCGTCAACTGCTTAGCTGCTGCGATGGTTTCGGCAAGAAATCCCGGCGTGCCAGACTGGCAGTGCTGCTTGCCTTCACGATGCTCTGCATTACAGAGATATCCCTCGGTTCCGATATAGGCGAAGATCGGCGCATAGCCATCAAAATTCTTGTAGGTGCGTGAAACACCTACTTTATGGCTGCCGGAATTGTCAAAAGGAGAAACATCAATATCTACCGGAACACAGCCGTTTTGAAGGGCTGACGGCTCATATTTGCAGGACAGGAACATATCAATATTTCCGTCAAGAATTTGCTGATTCATCGACACTCCGATACCGTCAGGCCGGTTTCTGAGCGAGGATTCCGAAGGAATACCGTATGCGATACCGAGCGAGTTCTTGTAAAACTCTTCATCGGTATGGAATTCATTGACATTCTCGAAATCCGACTTTCCGAGTGCCAGCAGACCGATCATGGTCAGCAAAATGTCCCCGTTTTTGATCTGAGGCTGCTGCCTGCAAATGCACTGACAGACAGAGCAGCAGTTGCGAGAACGCCTGCCAAAACAGCAGAGATCTTTTTTGTAAAGTGTTTCATAGTTAAGTCCTTTCGTTAAATGTTGCATAGTCTATTGGGTGAATTAATTGAATTTGAATCTTAGTCTGATATAATTGCGCAATTTAGCAGAGTTTTTGATTCCTTTGTATTTATATCACACAATATTGCTTTTGTCAAGGCTTATGCATTTAAGAATATTTAAGAAGTGATGTGTCCAAACGGGGAGCGAGAGGAAGTCAATCACCCCAAAGGTAATTCTTAACACGAATGGATACGCCGCAACTTGCATATTGCAAGTCTAATACAATATGAATCAACACATTGTCCCTGCGCGTTTTGCAGCAATCAGGGACAAATCTTCTGTGCGGGTATCTGCCTGATCCGGAGTTTTTTTGATACGCAGATTGCACTGCGCGTATAATTCTGAGTAAATTATACTGTCCGATTATGCACGAAAGCTGTCGGATTGTATCCGATTTGTTCTATACTCCGTAACCGAATTGTAATACATTGTTACTTTTTATTCCGGATGGTTTTGGCAATCTGCGAAAAAATGAGAATTCGGATTTGTCGGTTGTGCACAAGAAATGGCTGCGTTTCACAACATTTCGCTGAAAATTGAACCGCTTTTTGACGGATGCGGCTTTCGAGCCCGCAAAACCCAATACTTGACAGACTTGTAATAATCTGTTATAATGGCATTACGCGCCGGCAAAAACGGATGCGTATCCTGAGATAAAAAGAAAGATCAGAATATCATTTCAGTAACTGCAATGCTATAAAAAAGAGATTTGATCAAAAAACGAACATACAGAATACGGGAATGATCGGGAACACCTGCACCTGCCGAATTTCGCCTTCTGCTTACAGGAAAGGAAAGGTAACCGAACCCATGAGAGAACAAATGAAACGGATTCTTGCAGCAGCGGCAATGTGCTGTATGCTGCCGGGAATCACCGCCGCACCGGTTTACGGTGCCTCAGTGCCCGCAGCTGAGCGTTTGTCAGTCTCCGCAGCAACGGTTTCTGCGGACGGAACACAGTATACGGATTCTGCATCCTTCTCCGCGAAGGTGCAGAGCATTCTCGCAGGCGACTGCGGTGTCTATGCGGATGCATCCCTGAATGAGCCGGTATCTCTGCCGATCGGCTCTGCACTCAATACATGGCAGACCTATTTTGTCAGCACCGGCTCCGGAAGCTGGAGCGGCAGACAGTGCTATATCTATGCACAGGGCGTTTACAGTGTCCTGTTCGGCGCGATGCCGGGCAACGGCGATGCTGTCAGCGAGCGGATGCATAATGTGCTCAGCGGTGTAACGGAGATTACGCCGGAACTGCTCTATGCACACCGCGTCATGCCGGGCGCCTATATGCGCACGACCGTCAATGAGGACATGAGCTTCAACGGCGGCGCAGGGCATTCGATGATCGTTCTGGGCTATACCGATACAACGATTACCATTCTCGAGGGCAATGCCGACGGGGCAGGTGCAATCGAGCTGAATACATTTACCTATGACCGCTTCAACAGCCGGTTTACAACCGGTAAAACGCGCGGAATCTGTCAGGTCATCCAGCCGGAGGAATCCTATTACGCTTCGCAGTACGGGATGTATTTTACCGGCGGCAGCGGCATGCTGGTCTATTCGGGCGAGACCGTACCAGTCCGGAAGGAGAGTATCCTGACAGAGCCGGAACCCGTGGCAACGTCTGAGCTGACTACCACCGCGGCGACAACTACCATAACAACCACGACGACGACATCTGCCGCCACCACGACAACGACTACAACGACCACCACAACCACCACGACCACCACTGCTGCGACGACAACCACAGAGGCGGAAACAACCGTTTCGACAGAGCCGTTGTTCTATGCATCGCCTGCGATGAACAGTGCAGCAGATGAGCCGAGCGTGATTGTTGCGCAGAAGCTGGATGCACCGGTCTTCCTGCCGCTTCCGAATGCAGAGTGCTATACATGGAGCACGAGCGATCCGGAGGTCGTTTTCCTGATCTGGGACGGCATCGCAATCACCAAGAAAAACGGCACGGCTGTCATTACGGCGGAAAACAGCAGCGAGTGCTTTGAATTTGAAATCTGCGTCGATGCAGTCAACTGGGATACGCTCGGCGACGTCAATCAGGACGGCGCGACCGATCCGCTGGATGCCGTACTGGTCATGACTGCGTATGTAGACAGCACGATGAGTGAGACCGATACCGAAGCGCTGGCAAAGCTCCCGCTTTCGATTGCGGATGTGGACGGCAGCGGCTATATTGATCTTGTCGATGCACAGCTCATTCTGCTTTACTACGTCAACAATACGCTGACGGATTCAGGGCTTTCCCCGAAGGAAGCATGGGGACAGCTCCTCTGAATAACAATCTGATATCTGAAATCGCCTGCGCGGGATTCTGCGTCAGGCGATTTTGTCGTGTGATGAAAGGAAACCCGTTTTATGCAGCAGACTCCCCATTCGATCCTGAAGGAATATTTCGGCTACGACCGGTTCCGCGAGGGACAGGAAACGCTGATCCGGCAGATTCTCTCCGGCGGCGATGTGCTCGGCATCATGCCGACCGGCGCAGGCAAATCCATATGCTATCAGGTTCCGGCGATGCTGATGCCGGGGCTGACGGTTGTGGTATCGCCGCTGATTTCGCTGATGCAGGATCAGGTGACGGCGCTGCGGGAAGCCGGTATTCCGGCAGTCTGTCTGCACAGCAATCAGGATCAGGCTTCTTATTTTGCCGCGCTGGATGCGGTGCGGCGCGGGGAAGTACGGCTGCTCTATGCTGCGCCGGAGCGTCTGCTGACGGATTCGTTTTTATCGCTGACAGAATCCGTTGCGATTACGATGGTCGCGGTCGATGAGGCGCACTGTCTTTCACAGTGGGGACAGGATTTCCGCCCGAGTTATCTGCGGATTACGGAATTTCTTGCGGAGCTGCCGCGCAGACCCGTTGTTGCAGCGTTTACCGCGACGGCGACACAGACCGTTCGTACAGATATCAAACGGCTGCTCGATCTGCATGATCCGACGGAACTTGTCACGGGCTTTGACCGCAAAAATCTGCGCTGGATCGTCGAACGTCCGGCAAAAAAATATGACGCGCTGCTGCGCATCCTGAAACGAAATAAGCACAAGAACGGCATTATCTACTGCATTTCGCGGCGGCTGACCGATGAAATCTGCTCGAAGCTCTGCGCCGACGGCATTCCGGCGGTGCGCTATCATGCCGGACTTTCTGCGGAGGAGCGTGCGGCGAATCAGGAGGCATTTCTGCGCGATGAAGTGCAGATTATGACCGCGACCAATGCGTTCGGCATGGGCATCGACAAATCGAATGTCTCCTTTGTGGTACATTATAATATGCCGAAGAGCATGGAGGCGTATTATCAGGAGGCGGGCAGAGCCGGACGCGACGGCATGCCTGCGGAGTGCATTCTGCTTTACAGCCCGCAGGATATCCGGACGAATACGCTGCTGATTGAAAATTCCGAGCAGGAAAATGACCGCCTGACGCCGGAGCAGCGGCAGATTCTGCGGCAGCGTGATTTTGACCGCCTGCATACAATGGTGCAGTATTGCAGTGCGACGGACTGTCTGCGGCATTTTATCCTGCGCTATTTCGGTGAGACTGCCCCGACCCACTGCGGCAACTGCGGCAGCTGTCTTTCCGATAACGAAACACTGGATGCGACCGTTCCGGCGCAGAAAATTCTCTCCTGTGTGTACCGCGTCGCACAGCGCGGACGGCACTGCGGCAGCCGGATGCTCTGTGATATTCTTGCGGGCAGTCAGAGCAAGGCACTGAAAGAAGCCGGTTATCAGACGCTTTCGACCTACGGACTGCTTGCCGATCTTTCGCGCACACAGCTGGAGCATATGGTTAATATCCTGATTTCGCGGGGCTATCTGCGCATGGATACGAGCCAGTATGCGACGCTCTCGCTGGCACCCGCGGCGAATGCGGTGCTGCGCGGGCAGGAGCAGGTGATGATGTCGCTGCCGAAGCGTGATCTGCGGCAGACGGAGCGCGAGCAGCGTCTTGCGGAGATGCCGGATTACGGCGTGGATGAGGCGCTGTTCCAGAAGCTGCGGCAGGTTCGTGAGCGGCTTGCGGCAAAGGAATTTGTTCCGGCGTATATTGTGTTTTCGGATGCAACACTGCGCGATATGTGCAATAAGCGTCCTTCGGATGAAGAAGAGATGCTTGCGATTTCCGGCGTCGGCAAATATAAAATGGACAAGTACGGCGAAGCCTTTTTGAAGGCAATCGCGGAATATCAGAATGAGAAATGAAATTAGTGCGGTGCGGATGTGCCGCAATGATTCAGAAACCGCTTGCTTTTTCTGCCGGAAACTGGTATAATATCAGATACGGAGAAAGATCATCCGCAAATATATTCCATGAGGAGAATGAACGATGAACAAGAAAGCAATTATTTCTGTCAGCCTTGCAGCCGGCATGCTGCTCGGCATCGGTGCGGTACCGGCAATCAGCCGGATTGAGAGCCGGCAGGGTCTGACTGCGGCCGCTGCGACGAGCGGCACCACAACCGACGGCTGGAAGTTTTCGGCTGATGATACGCACTGCACAATCACCGGTGCAGCGGATGCCGTGCAGGGTGAGGTCACAATGCCGGCAAGCATCACACTTGCAGACGGCACGACACTGCCTGTAACCGAAATCAGCGGTGAATTCCGGTATTCCGGCAAGTATATCACAAGTCTGACTATTCCGGGCAGCATCAATGTAATCGGCAGCTATGCATTTATGGGTATGAAGAATCTGGTATCCGTGAAATTTGAGGGCAAGATCATTGCCTTCAACGAGAAGACGTTTGCGCAGTGCCCGTCGCTGGAATCTGTTACGCTGCCGGAGGGACTGATGGAGCTCGGAAGCAGCTGCTTCAGAGAGTGCCCGAGACTGACTAATGTCAAGCTGCCTTCCACGCTTACGACGATGGGCAGCGGTTCATTTTACGGCTGTGAATCGCTGAAATCCATTACGATCCCGGGCAAGGTGACAACTATTCCTGAGAGTGCTTTTGCGAAGTGCTATGCTCTACAGGATGTCACAATCGAAAACGGTGTCAAGACGATTGAACCGTTTGCATTCGGTGAATGTGATTCGATCATTGATATTACGATCCCGAAGAGCGTAACGACCATTTCCAACAGCACCAGCTACTGCATGTTCAGCAACTGGGGCAAGTATGCGGCAAATGTCAAATCTGTAACGATTGAGAATCCGGACTGCAATTTCTGGCTGTTCCAGGGCACCGAGGAAAAGCCGCTGACGATTTACGGCTATGAGGGCAGCACCGCGCAGAAATACTGCGAGAAGAACGGTGAGCATATGCATGTTGTATTCAAGTCAATCGGTGAGAAGCCTGCACCGGAGCCCGTTCAGGATACCGGTCTGTTCTGCGATGCAAACGGCAACGGTGAGATTGACGTCGCCGATGCGCAGTTCGTCCTGACCTATTATGTTGAGCAAATGGCAGGCAATTCGCCGAGCTGGTACGAGATTACCAAGAACCCGAAGGCACCTGACGCCCCGTAATTTCAAATCCGACAACAGAATGCCGTCCCTGCTGCCGTTCCGGTGCGGGGACGGCTTGCTGCTTCTTTCCGGCGGAATATTGATACGGAGACTTGCTTTTTTTCGGAAAGTATGTTATACTGAAAATAAGGCGTAAGCCTTTGATGAAGTATCGTATGAAAGGAAGAGATCGCTGTGCTGTTTTTGCATGAGTTTGCGCGAATTGAAGCCGAAGCGTTCCTGACGCTCGCTTCCGAAATGATCGAAGAGGACGGTATCGTCACTGCAGAGGAGGATGCGCTGCTCGCTGAGTATGCCGCATCGCTGCGCGTACCGGGCTTTACCTATGACGCGGCTGCGGCTGCGGCTGCCCGTGACACAATGGCGCAGCTGAATGAGGTCAGCAAGCGCAAGGTGTATATGGAGCTCTATACCTTTGCTATCTGTGACGGCTTTGAGGATCCTTCTGAGCGCAGAGCACTGAATGAGCTGCGCGAGGCACTCGAACTGGATGCGCATATCTGCCGTAAGCTCGAGACCTGTGCGCGCGATCTGTACGGCATCTATGCCGAGATCGAAAACGTACTCGGCGCAGAACCCTCGCCGGTCAGGGTCGAAAACTGATCATTGCTGCCCCCGCAACCCAACGCGGGGGCTAGCTGTATTATGAAACGAATACATCAGGAGGTGCGTCAATATGGAGGAGCATCAGCCGCGCAATGCGTTTGATATCCCGAAGGTGTTTTATTTTGAGACAGGCAATACCCATACCGGCAGCCGGAAGCATCTGCGCTACCGCGTAGAGTCTGCGGACGGCATGCTGCATATTGCCGTCTGGCGGCAGGATGTCTGCTTTGAGATCGCAGAGGACCGCGGCGCAATCGAAGGAACTGCCGAATATCCCGTCTCGGAGGAGGGCTTTCAGCAGATGCTCGATTACTTGCAGGCGGAATTTGACAAGCCGTGCAGCGGCAACGGATAACCGGAGGAGAAACAATGTTTGATGCAGAAAAATATATCGCAGAATATCAGGAGCTGGAGCACGGTGCGCCGCGTCTCCGCGCAATCAGAAAGGCAATTCAGGCTGCCGATGAGGCACATAATGACGAATGGAGCTTCCGGTTCCGCGAACGCTGCCTGAACGAATCGACCTTTGAGAGCGACGATGTCGATGCACTGATTATCTTCCCCGAAATGGTCGCAATCTATGACCGGAATGAGGAATTGCAGGCGGATGACGAATATTTCTACAGCCTGATGTGGAGCTATAAGCTGGTCATTGAGAATGCGCAGAATTTTTATCATGTGCCGCTGAACCAGATCGAGGCATTTCTCGAGGATTTCCGGCGGCGGCTTGAGCAGGCGGGGCGCTCGCTGCGCACGTATTACTACATGCGCGAGAATATCTCCGAGCAGACGGGTAATCTGCTGCCTGCGGAGGAATACGGCAAATACCGCGATTATCCGACAGATGATCTGAAAGACTGCACTGCATGCGAGACCTCGCATGATGTCCGCATGGCGCTGCTGCTTGATCAGCCGGAGCGTGCACGCGAGATCGGAAAGCCGATCTTTTCCGGTGAGCAGCACTGCGGCGAGGTGCCTGAAACGACCTATGCCGCATGGATCGAATACGATATGCACAAGGGCGATTTCGGCGATGCGCGCAAGCTGGCGAAGCGGCTGTACCCTATGGTGCGGCACCGCATGGATATGCTGCGGGAGGTCGGCACGCTGCTGCATCTCTACAGTCTGATTGACTTCCAGACCGGTACAACGGTATTCCGCCATGAGCTGCGTAATTTCCTGAACTGCCGCAATCACTGGATGCGGTTCCATTTTGCAGCCGGTGCACACCGTCTGTTTGCGCATATGTCCGCGCTGAAAACGGATACCGTCGGACTGGTGCTGCCGCAGGAATTTTCGCTCTGGAATGAAACGCATCGCTATGAAACAAAGCAGCTCAGCAAGTATTTTTATGAGGAAGCGAAAACGCTTGCAGAAAAGCTCGATGCGCGCAACGGAAACACCGTCCTGATGGATTACTTAGACGGCGCAGACCTTGCATATGAAAAGGGCGAGGTGGATTATATCCACGGAGATACGGAGCCGGTGCCGTCTGTGATCGGTGCGGTCTGCACGGTGCTGCCCGATGAGCTGACGGTTGAGAGTGTGACGCGCACACTCGAAAATGACGGCAGATTTGCAGTCGTTCTCGCAAAAACGGAACCGGAGCAGGGGCTGCTTGCTTTCCAGATTGCAGAGGGCGGAACAGAGGAAATCTATCAGCTGATGCTGGTCTGTCAGCCGGTGCCGCCTGTGCAGGATTTCCGTCCGGCAAGCCCTGTTTCGGATGATCTTGCCGAGACTGTCACGAATGCAGAAGGCGTTGTGCTGTGCATCATGCCTTTTGAGGAGAAGCAGCCTGATCTGGCACTGCATTTCCAGCTAAAGCTGCTGAATCTGCTGTTTCCGGGCGCAGTTGCATTTCTTGATTTTTCCCGCCGCAAGCTGCTTCCGGCAGGCTGGGTCGCAATGGAGGCGCACAGCGATGTGCCGCCGCTGGTCGATTACCTTTATAATTTGCAGCTGCACGGCGGTCCGGATTCTGATGCACTCTGGATTCGCACGGAGGGTCTGCGCTGCTGCGGTATCCGCGAGATTGAGATTCTCGATGCAACGAAGCAGAATTTCCCGCGCTATTGCGATATGCTCTGCTTTGCCGCAGAGCGGATTCTGCTGCGCGGTGAGCTCAGTGACGCGAAGGAGCCGTTTGAGGTTGTGCGGAAAAATGACGGTTCTTCGTTGATATGTACATGGGTGCCTGCTTCTGAGGCGAAGGCGGATTATCCGGCGGACAATGCAGGCGGCATGGCGGTGCGGATGCAGCTGCTCGGCGATGAGGCGGATGATCTCGACGATGATGCCGTGCTGTATCTCCATGACGGCGAAGCACAGGACGGTACGCAGCGCCGCAAGCGTCTGGATGCAATTACCGAGGACGAATTCAATACCTTCTGCTACGGCAGCTATATCGCAACGAGCCGCAAGATCGCAGCGCTTGCAAAGGAGCGTTACGGCATTCTGGCTGCACTGCTTGATAAGGCACCGGAGAATGCATATGTCTGTGTGATCGCGGAGGTCGGCGATGATTCCGATGAAATCTGGGTGAAGGTCGTAAAGGCGGAGGAGCACCGGATTACCGGTACGCTGGCTGAGGACTGCATCGCAGGCAAGGCAGGGGATATATATGAAACTGCGCCGGAGCAGCTCACGGATTTCTCCGTCCGGCTCGACGAAAACCTTGTGATTCATCCGAATACGGCGTATATCGCGCTGGAGATTGAATAAGGTGTCTCCGACGGATCAATCATGGAGGCTTCTCGCCCCCATCCCCCTCGTCGGGGACATTGTCCCCGAACCCCGTATTTTATAGAATGATAAAGATATGCCGCTCAATTCAGGCTTTGGATTGCGCGGCATTCCTTATGATATTGAGAAATGTGTGCGGCGGGCAATGCCGGACAAAAGATAAGGCATGCAGCGCTGCCGATGCATGCTGTTGTTTCTGTTCTTCGCACCGATTGCGGACGGCTTGTTATTATTTGTCCTGCGATATTGCACAATCACTGAAAAACACCGCACTGTTTACGGTATTTTAGACTTGCATTTTGCTGCGGTTTATGGTATAATAAAACAGTATGGATTCCAGTATGGACTGAGAACGGAACCACGAAAGGATGCGTACGTTTCTATGGATAAGATCGGAACAATAGCAAGAGAACGCCTGAGCGCGCTGTTCGACGGCGGTGTGTTCACCGAGCTGGACGCGCTCCGGACTGAAAAGGATGCACCGGCTGCGGTCATCTGTGCACACGGCTATGTCGAGGGACAGGCTGTCTGCGCATTTGCACAGGCACCAGATGTCAATGACGGCGTCATGGGCAAAAATACTGCCGGTAAGATCAAGCGGCTCTATTCGCTCGCCGCAAAAACCGGTACGCCGCTCGTCGGAATTTACGATTCAAACGGTGTCTATGTGGACGGTACCGCCGATTCGCTGACGGCTTACGGCAAGCTGATTGCCTGTGCTGCAAAGCTGTCGGGCGTTGTGCCGCAGATTTCGGTGATTGCAGGCGTCTGTGCAGGCAGTGCGGCTCTGCTCGCTGCCGAGGCGGATTTCGTCCTGGCAACGGAATCGGCGGAGCTCTATCTGACACCGCCCTTCGGCACCGATGCCGCAAAGCCGGAGACCGCTGCCAAAGCGGGCATTGTCGCTGCCGTCTGCAAGGACGACGCGGATGCCGCAGAGCAGGTCAAATCCCTGCTGCGGAAGCTCCCTGCAAACAATCTCGCAGATGCACCGGTTGCCGAATTTGATGAACCTGCCGCTGCATGCGCGAAGGATACACTCCTTGAAGGCATTGCCGATGCAGGCTCGCTCCTGCCGCTCTATGAGGCATACGGCGACTCGGTCGAAACCGCACTCGCAACTGTCCGCGGTCAGGCAGTCGGCATCATCACGACCTGCAAATCCGCGGATGCACTCACCGCTGACGATTCCGCAAAAATGGCACGCTTTGTCCGCACCTGCGATGCATTCTCCATTCCGGTGCTGACGGTGCTTGATACGGTCGGCTTTGCAGCCGATACCGATGCCGCAAGAAACGGCTCGCTCCGTGCCATGACGCAGCTCTGCGGTGCTTATGCCGAGGCGACAACGATTAAGATCGCGCTGATTGCCGGTGAAGCATGCGGCGCGGCATTCTCTGCAATCGCAGGCAGAGGTGCAGGCAGCGATTATGTGATCGCATGGTCGGATGCGGCGATCGCGCCGATGCGTCCGGAGGCGGCTGTTGAGTTCCTCTGGCATGACAAGCTCAAGGGTGCTGCCGATGTCAATGCAAAGCGCAGAGAGCTTGCAAATGAATATAAGCGCACGCTGGCATCTGCCGAACAGGCTGCACAGATCGGTGCGATTGATACCGTGATTGCTGCCGGTGAGACCCGTCAGGCAATCGTTGATGCGCTCGATCTGCTCGAGGGCAAGCGCGTTTCCAATCTGCCGAAGAAGCACAGCAATATCCCGTTCTGATCCGGCAAAGCGGCGGAATCTTATGCCGCATGTTCCGGAACAGAGCGTTCATACATTTGTGAATTAAGAATCAGGAGGATGAACTCATGAGCAAGCAGTTTCGTGTAACCGTCAATAATAAACAGTATGATGTCGTCGTCGAGGAGCTCGGCGCAGGCGCAGCGCCGGCAGCAGCAGCTCCGGCTCCTGCGGCAGCAGCACCGGCGGCAGCGCCCGCTCCCGCAGCAGCACCCGCACCGGCAGCAGCGCCGGCTGCATCCGCAGCAGACGGCACACCGGTCTCTGCACCGATGCCCGGCACCATTCTCGATGTCAAGTGCAAGGCTGGCGACAGCGTCACAAAGGGTCAGGTTCTCTTTGTGCTGGAAGCAATGAAAATGGAAAACGATATCGTTGCACCGGAGGACGGCACCGTGCTCGCAGTCAATACGACCAAGGGCAGCAGCGTCAATCCGGGCGATGCACTTGCCGTACTCGGCTGACAGAAAGTGTGATCGGATATGGCGAAAATTGGAATTACAGAAACCGTACTGCGTGACGCGCATCAGTCCCTGATCGCAACGCGCATGACGACGGATGAGATGCTCCCGATCCTGCCGGAGCTCGATAAGATCGGCTTCCGCTCGATTGAGTGCTGGGGCGGCGCAACCTTCGATTCCTGTCTGCGCTTCCTCAATGAGGACCCGTGGGAGAGACTGCGCATCCTCAAGAAGAATATGCCGAATACGCCGCTTCAGATGCTGTTCCGCGGTCAGAACATGCTTGGCTACCGCCACTATGCAGATGATGTGGTCGAGTATTTCGTGCAGAAGTCCATTGCAAACGGTATTGATGTCATTCGTATCTTCGATGCGCTGAATGATATCCGCAACCTCGAAACCGCAATCAAGGCGGCGAAGAAGGAAGGCGCACATACGCAGGTTGCGATGAGCTTCACGACCGGTGAGGTCTTCACTGACGAATACTATGTCAATTATGCAAAGCAGATTGAGAGCGCAGGTGCGGATTCCATCTGCATTAAGGATATGGCTGCGCTGCTGACGCCTTACCGTGCAGAGTCGCTGGTCAAGGCGCTGAAAAAGGCGACCGATCTGCCGATTCAGCTGCATACGCACTATACCTCCGGTCTGGCTTCGATGTGCCTGATCAAGGCGGCAGAGGCAGGCGTCGATGTCATCGACACCGCGATGAGCCCGCTCGCACTCGGCACCTCCCATGCGCCGACCGAATCTATGGTCGCTGCATTCGCAGGCACGGAATATGATACCGGTCTGGACCTTGTCAAGCTGAGCGAGCTGCGTCCGTTCTTCATGGAACTTCGCGAAAAGTATATCAAATCCGGTCTGCTCGATCCGAAGATGCTGGCTGCCGATGCAAAGACGCTGATTTATCAGGTTCCGGGCGGTATGCTCTCGAACCTGCTCTCGCAGCTCAAGCAGGCAGGCAAGGAGGATCAGCTG
>JAEEGL013354737.1_pt1 | contig 12721 bp, 15 predicted proteins | sample 9134231 | NCBI WGS metagenome assembly JAEEGL01 (sample SAMN16246548, study PRJNA631951) | gut metagenome | biome: gut microbiome; feature: rumen; material: fiber-attached | host: Bos | place: Iran: Karaj | collected 2018-10 | reverse complement strand
GCGCGGCGGATGAAGGTCTCGCGGCCGTACATAACGAAGGTGCTTCACCAGGACGTGAACTTCTCCTTCCGCACGGCGGCGAAGCTGGCGAACGCGCTCAGGATGGACTTCTTCCCCGAGCTGCGTCCGCAGGAAGAAAAGTCCGACTTTTCGGCTTGACCTCGTGTAACCGATGGGTTAAACTATTGACATCGCAAATGACGAGAAAGTCATCATGCAAGACTGCAATGAGGTATTCGGCTGCATACCCCACGGGCGCGGAGCGTATCGTTAGTGGCTAGTGGTTAGTGGCTAGTTGTTAGTTTAAGGAGCAGGGGATAAGGGTATGGACAAGCAGATTATTGACTACGAGGCAGACAAGGTCCAGGGAGGGGTTTGTGCAAAATTTGCACATGCCACTCAGAAGATAGTAAAGGGATCGCCCAAAACGAAACCCGATTGAGCATTAAAGTGCAAAGTTTGCACAGAAAAGGTAGGTAATCCTATGGGACTAATCGAGAAGTTGTCTGTTCGTAACTTTGGACCGATCACAAATGTGTCAATTGATTTTAAGCGCATCACATTGCTGATTGGCCCCTCTGCAAGTGGTAAGAGTACACTCCTGAAGATTGTCGCGATGATGCGCCATATTCTCAAGGTCCAACTTGTTCGTTCCGTATTGCGCGAGTTTCATGTTAAAGGGGAAAATCTACCTCGTTTGCGGAGTGAGAACTACATTCATAACGCAGGCTTCGAGACTTTTTTCAGATCAAACTCTTTGATCACGTATGATATTCATGCCAATGATCATCACTTGCACATAGAAATGGATGCGTCGCGTCGAATTCGCGTGACGGGCGATGTGCCGAACGGTCTTGTTTATAAGATTGCCTTTTTGACGGACATGCGCAGTGCGTTAGCAATGTGGACGGAGGGTGGTGCCCGAGGTGTTGCGCGCGGATTAAAGAGTCTGGACTATTATTTTGGCGAGACATATGATTTATGGACAACAGCACTTGAGGCTATACCGGTGGAGGGTTTGCCGCTTCGGCATTTCCCTGGCATGCGTGTTTCGTCTAAAAGAAATGCGTTTCATCAGCAGATTGTGAATGTGCATTCGGAAGGTCACAGTACGCATGATTTTCGTTTGGTTCGCGCAGCGTCTGGGTTGAAGACTTCCATTCCGCTTGTTGTCATGATGGAATATCTCAGCCACGGTAAGATGTCGGTTCCAGAAGGATTTAGGAAAGACGTCCTGGAACAGGCGTTTGATAGTGGGTTTGACGGCATCCAGGTCGAAGGGGCGATTGGACGATTGGGAGAGTATGGCCGTGGACGCACTTTGGTTAGTGTTCAGATTGAGGAGCCCGAAATCAGTCTTGACCCGTCGTCGCAGGTCGATTTGTTGCGAGCGATGGTGTGTTCGGCTTTGGATTGTTCGGATGATCGTATTGTTACATTGGCATTTGCGACGCATAGTCCGTATGTGCTAACAGCGCTGAACGACTTGATTTTGGCGGAGAAACACGAACGTCTCAGAGATGGCATCATAGCACCACAACACTCTTTAGTTAATCAGATCGCGGCTTGGCAGATTAAAGATGGCGGTATGAGGAATCTAGTTGATCGCGATACAGGATTTGTTTCTGCAGATGAGATGGATGGCGTGTCGGAAGTCTTGGGAGATCGCATGTGCGAGGTGTTATCTGAGAGTGAAGGCGGTGATCTGTGAACCAGATGCTGACCAACATTTGCAATAAGGCTTGTGCCATCAAGACGGAGTGCGATGCGCGGCATAGGCCTCAGTCGATCACATGTTCTGATTCCCAAACGAGGAGTGCATTGACGATTCACTTTGCTCATTCAGCCCAAGGGATCGCTTTTGTTACGGATCATGTGATTCCAGCAGGAAGTGCATTGTCATGTGATTGGTGTGTTTGCTGCTGTGATGAGTCAAAGACAAGTTGTAATGGGATGCTGATTGAGTTGAAGGGACGTGATTTTAGGCATGCGGTACAGCAACTTGCATCGACATATTCAGCGATGCGAGCGACCTGGCCTTTGCTGAAGATTGTACGTTGCCATGCTGTCTTGAGTGGGTGTCGTATACCGAGTGTTAAATCTGGGGATTATAAAGTCGTAGGGCAGTATAAATTACCCAATTTCAAGCACTATCGTGCACGTAGGGGATTGATGGTTGAAGTGTGAAAGTGAATGAGGCGATGAGAGACACGTCAAAGATTCCACACGGAGAGCGGCATGCGGGAAAACTGCACGTTGCGCCCTTACTATGCTACGGCGTCACAGGCCGGTTCGATGAGAGTTAACCGCCGAAAAACGGCGAAGTCCGTTTTGTGGGTAGCTGAAGGTCGAGCGTGCGTACCCGATAACAAGGGACGCTCCGCGCTACTCTACACCCCATGGAAGAACAGAGAAAGAGTAAGCAATGAGTACAGAAGAAGTTGAGGTGTATGCAGCGCCTACGGGATATGACTGTAACGCGCTTAAAGGATTTAGACTTGACCATACATGGCTCAGTACGGAATCTGGTCCTCATAACTGGAATTGTTATGGAAGGGGCCGAAGCAACAACCATGATGCCGATACACGACGCATAGGCGTAGGGCATGGGAACGTGCCGTGGATGGCAGCTGTGTATGGTCCCAATGCCGAAGGGAGATCAGGACGTGGCGACAATGACCCTGCTGCTGCAGGTGTTGTAGAGCTACTACATGGTGTTTGCCAGAATGCCGCGAACCGTATGCTTGCCATGACGGAGGAGAACCTTGATGTGGCGAAAGCTGCCGGTAATGAACTTGTTGTTCTTGCATTTGGAAAATACGGTTTTGGTGTTGACCGATTCATTGAACGTCTAAAGGCAACGGCCGCAGGACTTAACGCAAAAGCCCCCGGAAGTGTCACCGAAGAGGAATTACGGCGTACCACGGCAAACGTTAAGGTTGGAACCGCGGTGAGCGCTGAGTTCTATGCGCTAACGGATGATTTGCCAAATATTAGGGATGCATTTAAGGAGTCGGCAACAGAGAGGCAGCGAATTGAGTTTACGGAAAAGTACGCCGCATTCCAGTTGCGCCGATCGGAGAAGTTTGCAGACATTGAGAAGCTTCGTCTGCCAAACCATGATGCTCGCGGTCAGATGGCGTCATTCCTGAAAGTGGAGTTGCCAAACCTGTTGGAGAGCATTCGTGGAAGTCTTGGTACAGATGTGTATGCGCAGGTTGTTTCGGTCGTACCTGACATGGCATGGGACATGTTGGCAAGAATAACATGAGGAGGTGTGGGATGGGGAGATTTGCTGTTGTTGTAGTACATTTTATTGTCAATTTGCGGACATCTCGCTTGTGAGACTTTTGGTTGTGGCGGAGTTTGTATATGCTCGTAATTTGAGTGTTGTGTGTTCGGGGGAATGTTAATGGCGTAGTGAGAAATAGAGCGTGGCCCGAGCGGATGTTGGTGGAATGCGTAAATGGAGTTTGAGATGAGCGGAAATCATTATTACCCTGTCGAGAAGAATGCGCAGATTGTGGTTGTTCCCGAAGTGGTGTCAATGAACCACCACAAAAAGCAGGCTCTTAGAAACTGGATGGTGTTTTTGGGGCGTAGAGTTATGAGAAATCTAGTGTTTGTTGTATTAGTTTTTTTGGCGATGTCGGGATGTATGACGGCAAAACTTAGCGGTTTGGAGCGAGCTTCAGATACTATCAAGGAAGAGACTTATCATGGAAATGGGTGGTGTAGAGGTCGCAGTTGGTGTGGCTGCTGGGAAGACGAAAAGTCATGTGACAGGACTCTGGGATCGGTTCAGGTGAGATATAACTATTTTCATGCACTTGCGGCCGTATTGTCGTTTGGAATATACATGCCGATTGAGATTGATCATCGACTGAATCCTAAGGGTGTCGAAGGGCATCAAAAAAATGAAACTTATTAGGAATCTTGTCGTACTCATCGACGGAACCGATTGTGATTTCGGCAAGAAGTCGCATGTGGAATGGTCTAATGTGGCACGTATCTATAATTTCTGCGAACGGCTTAAATTGGAAGGCGACCGGCAGCAGATTGCACAATATTTCGACGGGGTCGGGGCCCGGAAGTCTGAATCAGTCGTGCTAGATGAAATGTTTGGTATGGCACTTGGTGAGCGTGTTGAAGAAGCGTATGGTTGGCTGAAAAAAGAAGTACACAACGCCATGGTTGATGGAGTTGAGGCGCATGTTTATCTGTTCGGTTTTAGCCGAGGGGCGTTTGCCGTGCGTTGGTTGGCAGCATTGCTTGATTTTTGTGGTGTGCCAACCGAACATGAGAATAAGTTTGAAGGGATTGCGGCCTTTACTCAAGGTGATAAAAAGGCTGCTGATGAAAGGATAACATCTGGACGTTACAGTAAGGTGTCGATAGACTTCATAGGGGTGTTTGACACGGTCAAGGCTCGTCCTGGTAGCGAATATGGTGTCCGTGTATTGCCTGTTTCTGTCTTGAATGCCTATCATGCAATGGCGATTGATGAATGGAGATCCGACTTTGATGTGTTGCCGTTCAATGACGATGACAGGGTAAAGCAAATGTGGTTTGCCGGCGGACATTCGGACATCGGTGGCGGGTACGGTGATCCGGATGCCGATGATCAAGAGACACTGAAAAATCGCTACGCCTCTGATATCGCTTATGATTGGGTGGCTCAACACGCAAAGGATTGCGGACTTCTGATGTCAGAGACTTACGTGCCATTTTCATTCGATGAGAGCGTCAAGCCAGTTTTCCATGATGCGCGAACCTGGTATTACAAGCTTTCCAATATATTCACGGCGGCGTCAAGGTTGTTCCTTCGAACTGTTCCACCATCGGCTATTGTCCATCCGTCTGTTGAAACTTGGTTATATAGATACGATTTCGTACACGCCAATTGGTCGCCCAGTAAGAACAACGTGGTGTGATGCTCTAGATAGTTGGATTAATTGTTCACCAGTCATCTAACCGTCGAATCTTCCTGGACATTGTTGCCACATACGGGCGGAGTTTGTATGCGCTTGTGTGGGGGCTGTTCATTAGCCGGTGGGTGTTGGCGGCATTGGGGAAGACGGACTTTGGTTTGTATGGCGTGAGAGAAAATTGATTGATTTGAGGTGGGCATGGGTTGCCCGAAAAATGGTATAATATTCGGCACCGCTATGGCGGAAAAGAGACTAGAAGACGGCAAGATGAGGTATTCGGCTGCATACCCCACAGGCGTGGAGCGCTGTAAGAAAAGAACTGTTTGCCATGGGGGATGACTCCGTAGAAGCCCTAAATGATTTTCAAAGTTGTTTAAATGACGCAAATTATTTAATGCGAAACAAGAAAGGATTGTTGCAATTATGTGTCGAGCAATTAGCCCAGCAAGTTTTTTGGCACTTGCGTTCAAGAAGAAACAAAAGGCATCTTTGCCATATGATGAATTGGAATGTCTACGATGTAAACTCACCGCATTGATTAGTTCAGACGGTGAGAAGTACGATGTAGATTGGAGCCATGATTCTTATCTTTTCACGATGGGCTTTTATGCGCCAATCTTTAAGGATGATGGCAAGTCTATGACATGCAATATGTCTCAGTTGGAAAACTATTTTAATGCGATTGTTTCTGATTTAATGGATGAAGAAGTTGAGAAGTTGGAAGAAATTATGTCATAGGTGGTGAGTATGGGGGATTTTAAAATCATACGAGACCCAGTACATGGCTATATTCGGATCCCATCCGAATTATGTAGGCTTTTCATAGATACGCCGATATTTCAACGGCTACGATCTATAGAGCAGACCTCAATGCGGTGGCTTTTCCCTGGAGGTAGACATGACCGGTTCGTACATTCTCTTGGTGTTTATCATCTGGCAGTCAAGTTGTATAATGCGATTTCCGATAATTTAGCAAATGAGGATGCATCTCTAAAAGAGCTATTCTCTGACATGAAACTGCGCAACACATTCATTGTTGCGGCTCTGATGCATGATTGTGGGCATGCACCATTCTCTCATACGACTGAGGTGTTTTACAATAAGACGTGTTCCGGCGAGAGCCATAATCGCACGTTTGATGCGTTGGTAAATGCAGTTCCTGACGATGTGAGAAATGATTTTGATTTTAAGTCTAAGTTAAAGAAGCCAGCCAATCATGAGGTGATGAGCGCACTTGTGCTTATTACATGTTATGCTCAAGAATTATGCGAGTATGGGGTTGATTCAGTGTTGGCGGCTCGTATGATAACTGGTGCACGTCATGAATATCCAGAAAATGTGAGAATGCAGGCGGAGAATATCTTGATTGGATTGATAAATGGTACTGCAATTGATGTTGATAAACTTGATTATATCGTGCGTGATACATGGGCTTCAGGGGTCAAGAATGCTGCGATAGACATCTCAAGGCTACTTGATGCGGCTATTGTGCGACAAGGGATAGATGGACGATTAGAGTTCGCATATCGATCCACTGCGTTAAGTGTTGTCCAGACGGTAATTGACGCAAGGAATTATCTGTACGAATGGATATACGGACATCATACTGTTGTGTATTACTCAAAATTGCTTGAGAGGCTTTGCAAGCATCTTGATATGTCGCTTAATAACTTGACATCTGGCGAATTGACACTTGGGAAGATTCTTGATATTTCGTCCTTTAAAGATGCCATTTCGTCTAACAAATGTGATTTCTCACCATATCTTATTTCTGATGGGGATATGATGGCCATGTTTAAGAGCTTTTGTTGGGACAAGACTGAATATAAATCGTATGTATCGCATATTGCTGCGCATATTCCTTTGTGGAAGACCGAGGCGGAATATAGGATTCTGATAGATGAGAGAAATCATTACAAATTCAGTGCGAAGCAGTGTGTTGATAAGTTAAGAGCCAAATTCGGATTGAGTGCTGCTGATTGCTTTGACTGTTCAGGGATGAGCGGTAAACTTTATGATATCGAGCCACATTCTGTGATGATTTGTATGCCGAGCGGTAGGATTGAATCGTTTACCAAGGTCGCCAACGCAACAAAACATCCATCGATATCAGCGTCAAGTGCGATACCATTCTTTTACGTGTTTGTTGGCAAGGAGCATCAAGAGAAGATTAAAGACATGATATCCTATATCAATGGTATTACATGGTGAGATGAACGATAAAAATGAGGGGGGCCATAACACTACAGTATCTCAACAGATAAACTTGGCATATGAAGCATAATTTCAGGACACACTATTGCGCTACATGCGTTAAACCCCTGTAATTGCTAGATGTGGGATGATGGTGGGGATAATAAGGGCAATCCTCCCATAGTATTTAGAAACTAAGCAATCAAACACGGAGTAACACGACAATGAATATGACATTTTCTGAATACAAGCAAGAAGTGGTAAAGAATTTCGGGGAATGTACGATTCTCCATTCCAATGTCGATCTCAAAAAGAAGAATTGTGGAAATACAGGGGATAGAGAAGCCTATAAGGGGGTATCTTGGATTGATTATTGGCGTGCGATGACAGGAAATACTGATGCGACCATGTGCTGTAGTAGTTGTGGTAAAGAGATTTTTGTAGGAGAGCCGACATCTGCCCAGAAGGAGATGTTTTCTAAGGGTGATGATAAAGTAGAGAAACATCGTGCTCATGGAGGGCATATCTGGGTGGTTACTCCCGCAAACAAAAAATATACAGGTGGAAGATACATAATCCCGTTGTGCCCAGAGTGTAATGGTCAACATGGCGAAGATATTAATATTCGGAAAGGTTCGGTATATTGTAAAGAATTGGGTGCTACGATAAGCTAGGACAAACGATTAGATATATGAAAACCTTCGGAATAGTTAGCTACAACATCCACTGCGACTTTACGAACTATGGTTCGGCGTTGCAAAGCTGGGCGTTGTGCAGGACGATTGAGTGATCGATTCCGTTTTCTTGAGTATATGGAAGCCGCGCGGATATTTATTGGACAACGTAAGGAAAGGAAGCGACTAATGACAGATACAGAACTCTTTTTGGAGGCATTTAAACCCGAACCGCATGAAGAAGATATGACGAAGTCAGGCGAGATTCATCGAGATGAGCTGCAAAAAAGTGACGATATATTTCGTTCAGATTATCCACAGATAGTGCGCAATGTTGAGGACACATCAAAGGAGGAGTCACCAGTTCAAAATGGATGGGGTGGATATTGGCAAGATAAGACTTGGTTAGCCTTTCCTAATGAATGTTCAAATTCTGATTGCAAAAATGAGGAGCAAAATCCCGAAATTGTTGGAGCACATGTTAGGAAAGATGGTGAGCCTAATACTGGGAAGGACGCTTGGATCGTGCCGTTGTGCCATAAGTGCAATAGCGATGATAATAAAGAACCAATGGATTTGAATGGAGGAACAGTATTTGTTCGTGTCCACATGAGCGAAAGTCATAAAACTGCATGTCCTGAGGAAGATAAACAATGAGCGGAATTAAAATGCTCTGAATTTGGTATTGGAAACACTTTCACATTGGCAACAGTTGACATGTCCCCAAACCGGCGAATATTCTTGAACATTGTGGCTACATACGGGCGGAGGATGGATGCGCTCGTGTGCGGGCGGTTCATTGATCGGTGGGCTGGCGGCGGTTGGAAGGATAGGGCTGTTTAGCGGGTTGGGATGAAGATTGTTGAAGTGAGATTTTGATGTGGCGAGTACGAATTGAAGCACGGCATGCAAGCAGAAAATGGTATAATATGCACTTCAAACATGAGCGGAGAAATGCACATGCGGAGGCGGAGAGACGCCAGGATGAGGTATTCGGCTGCATACCCCACGGGCGCGGAGTGTTGACGGCCTTCCATGGGGTCTGACCCCATGGAAGGCCCAATGTGGGAAGATAGAATGTCGAACTTGAATAGTGGCGATTCTTTTACGATGGGGTCTGTCCCCAATAGTTTGAGATGCCGTACGCGGGTGAAGAGATGAGAGGAGAAGTGGATATGTCGAGGTGGCAGAACGCAAATTCGTCCATAGGGTCTGACCCCAAGGAGACCATCATCGCCACTTACGGTGGTCGTAGCCTGTATGCGCTTGTGATCGGTTTGTAATTGCTGGATGAGGGATGATGAATTGTTATTGATAGTTAATTAAAAAAGGATCTTTAATATGACGCCGAAGGAATTTGAGCATCGGTTTGAGCACGCAAAATTTTCGTTAAAAAATGTTCAGGATAATATTCGGTTCATTGACCGAAAAGTTGCTGGCGGTATGGGATTGATTGCTATAGCATTGGGCTTCTTTATTTCTCGTTCGCTTGTGGTGAAGCAACTAGTATCGTTACATGAAAAGAATATTAAGTGTTTGATATGGTTCGAATGGATTTTTCTTGTGTTTGCCGCGGTTGCACTAATATTTACACTTATTTATGCTGCGAAAACTCTATTCCCACGGCTGACGAAGGATCCGCGTCTTACAAATAAGAATTGGGTTCTTTTCCCTATGGCGGATAAAACCGAAGAGGTTGTAATTTTGCGAGACGAATTATCTAAAAAACTTGGTGAAGCTATGACAGATAGTATGATACTTGAAGAATATGCTGAGCAACTAGCGACTACAGGTCATATTCAGACGCTCAAGATGGCTGCTTGCAAGTCAATGTTTAGGGCAATCTGGGCATTTTGCAGCTTTGTGTTTATCCTTGGAGTGTTGTCTCTTTGGTGTTATGTATCATTTCAAATGAATATACGCCAAGATTTCAGCGAAACTAAAACAGCAGAAAGTGTTTCCAGTAAGTAAGGGGCTTAGAATGAAAACAATAGAACAGATTCGCCAGGATGCTCGAAATATATTGGGAAACAAATGGAAAGTCCGGTCAGCTCAAGATGTCCCTTCCATAAGGGATTTAGCTTTGAAAGGAAACGAAGCCGCAGAATTTGAAGGAACTGTTCTTTATGCAGATATGGATGGCTCCACGGCTATGGTAAGGGGCTATAAGAATTGGTTCGCAGCTGAAATGTATAAAATATACTTACAGACTGTTTCTGAGGTAATTAGAAACGAAGGGGGAATTATTACAGCGTATGATGGTGATAGGGTCATGGCAATTTTTGAGGGTAGCGCAAAAAATACTACAGCTGTCAAGGCTGGGATGGAAATAGTTTATGCGGTAAGAGACCTGAATCGTATAATTGTGGAGCAATATCCAAATACTCAATTTAAATTGAAGCACAATATCGGTATTGATACGAGTCAATTGTTTGCTATAAGGGCTGGAGTATGGGGGGCAAATGATATTGTGTGGGTTGGTGAGGCTGCTAATATCGCAGCTAAGTTAACAAGCGTGAGCGATGAGAAATATCCGATTTATGTTACTAAAAAAGTTTTCGACTCTCTTAATATTTCGGTAGTAAAGAGCAGTAACGGTGATATGATGTGGGAAACGGTCAATGAACTAAAACATGGAAGGCAAGTTTATCGATCTGGGTGGGGGTGGAGCTTTTAAGGCAAATATTGTGTACAAAAAAGGAGAAGGGTATGTCTAATCAAGAAAATCCAGAAATCGTGGATGCTGAGAAAACGATTGAGCAGTTGGTTGGTGAAATAAATGAAAGAGTGGTTTCGTTGTCTCAAGAGATAGCTGAACTTCGCAATGGAGTAGAGGAGGCTAAGGCATTGCCGGAGACGCAGGGGGCAAAGAAAACTCTTGAGAATATTGAATCATTTGGAACTAGCGCAAAAGCAACCTTAAGTGCAATAGTGCAGGATGCGAAGTCGGCCACGGAAGCAAGAGCGACGGCTGATAAATGTAATGCTGAGGTGGAAATAATTTTAAAGGCGTCAAAGGCAAGGGAAGAAGAGGGGCGACGGATTCAAGAAGGTATTGAAAAAGAATTAAATAATAAGAAGGCGAATTTGCATGATTTAATTGAAGAATCAACCAAGAAGATTAAAGAGGAGCATGAGAAGATAGAGAAAATCATACCCGGTGCGATAACTGCAAAATTGGCTAGTTCTTTCAAAAAAAGGAAGGATGACATATCGAAGTATGGTTGGGTGTGGACATTGTTGCTTGTGGTATCTTCCCTCGGATTAGTTAGCGTCGGCATCGTATCAATCGTAAATCCAGGAGACCACTTTTGGAGTACGCTCCCGGCGAGGGCGATAGTTGTCGTTGGCTTGTTGTTTATAGAGGAGTTCGCTAGACGAAATTACAATATAAAATTTAGGTTGTCAGAGGCCTATGCATATCGTGAGGCATTGGCTGAATTCTTCTATGGCTATAGAAGCGAGATTAAAGGAATGAAGATCAAAGATTCTTCCGTTGGACATCAAGAGATTGATGCCGAAAAGAGATTGGTAGAAATATTAATGGATGAGCTATCAGAAGAGCCAAGTTTCGAAATTTTTGACAAGGAAAAGCCTTCGGCAATTACAGAAAAGCTCCTTGATAAGGCAACTGATTCTCCCGCAGAAGACTCGCTGATTTCAAAGTTTGCAAATGGGAGTTTGTTGACAAAAATCTCTTGGCCAATCGTAGTAGTGTGCGCAATAATAATGATAGGCGCTGTAATTATCGTTTATATCAATAAGTAATCAATGCAATTTCATGGATCCCACTCACCTATTTCTCAATGTCCCCTAACCGTCGTATCGTTAGTTGCAGCATCCACTAACTTTACGAACTATGGGGCAGCGTGGCAGAGGTGGGGTTGGACGATTGAGGGGTTAATAACTTCGGATGCAATATAGAAATGATGAGTCATAATTCCATATTGCGGGAACGGGCTGTTCGCGATGAAAACAATCAGACATTCTTTCGCGGGTTTGAACTTCCGTTTCGCGCTGGTGTTGCATACTCGCCTTATTTGACGGTACAACAGAAACAACAAATGGATTATGAAGTCTGATTTCGTGTAGCTGTGGTTGAGAGCATCGTTAGGGCAATCAATGCTCTGATATAACTTGCCTCGTTGTTGTGCGTAGTTTGGAGAAGAATATGATTGAAGTTAAGAATTTTGTGGAATGTTTGAAAGACTTTGGCATAGAGTTGTTCACGGGTGTGCCGGATTCGCTGCTGAAGAGCTTTTGCGCGTATGTGACGGACACGTGCGGGGAGAACCATGTGATTGCCGCGAACGAGGGCGGTGCGGTTGGATTGGCGGCGGGGCATTATCTGGCGACGGGCAAGCCCGCGCTCGTGTACATGCAGAACTCGGGACAGGGCAACGCGGTGAACCCGCTCGCGAGCTTCGCCGGCCCGGATGTGTATTCCCTCCCGATGGTACTGCTTGTCGGCTGGCGAGGTGACCCGGGCGTGAAGGACGAGCCTCAGCATGTGAAGCAGGGAAAGGTGACGGTATCACTTTTCGAGACGCTGGGAATTCCTACCGAGGTGCTGCCAGACGATGAAACTGTTGCGCTGGAGATTACGCGGAAGATGGTAGAGCGGGCGAAGGCGGAATCGCGTCCGGTCGCGCTGGTCGTTCGCAAGGGGCTCTTCAAGGAGTACAAACTTCAGAACAAGAAGCCGGACATCTCTGACTTGAAGCGTGAAGTGGCAATCGAGATGATTCTTAAGGCGTTGCCCAACGATGCTGTTGTGGTATCCACGACAGGTATGATTTCCAGAGAGGTGTATGAAACGCGTGAACGTCTCGGACAAGACCATTCCCATGCCTTCTTGACAGTCGGTTCGATGGGCCATGCGTTGATGATTGCGCTCGGGATCGCCAAGGCGCAGTCCGATCG
>JAEEGL013013209.1_pt1 | contig 12721 bp, 17 predicted proteins | sample 9134231 | NCBI WGS metagenome assembly JAEEGL01 (sample SAMN16246548, study PRJNA631951) | gut metagenome | biome: gut microbiome; feature: rumen; material: fiber-attached | host: Bos | place: Iran: Karaj | collected 2018-10 | reverse complement strand
TGTTCGCCCTCGATGGGTTCGATACTGATTTTGCCGCCTTGCTTCTCCACGACGTCTGGCTGTGGCAGCGGCTTTATCCCTGCTGTCGGGATGAAGATGGGTACGGGCACTCCAAGTCCCGATACCTCGTTGATTGGGTCTGTAATATTGCTCATATATCGCTTATTCCTTTTTATTGTTTATTTCGTCATCACGCAGCACGCACTTCTTCGTGTTCTGCCCGTCGTAGCGGTAAACCTTGACCCACTGCGGCAGCAAGTCCTCGAAGTAGCACCACGCCACGATATAGCTGGTCATTCTCTGCACCTCTTCCTCGCTTCTCAGCAAACTGAAGAACAGTGTGCCCGCCGACATGTCGCGGTGCAACCGGAGGATTGGCTCACGGCTGCGGTCGATCGGCTCGTCGGGCTTGTGCCACACGTCGTCTATCAGCAGTTTGCGGGCTTCGGCCATCATCCTCGGAGCGTGCTTGCGGATGAAGTCGTCCACTTCCTTCTCGCTGTTGAACTCGTTCTGTGCGTCCTGCAAGAACGTCAGCATTGCGGTTTCAAAATCTGTCATATCTTTCTGAATTTTGGTTTCACGCTGCAAAGTTACAAATTATCTTTGCAAACTTCTGTTTCGTTCACATAATTTTCAATTTATTGTCTTCACGATGGCGGGGGCGAGGCGCGGAATGCTGAGCAGCGGACGGGCGACGGCGTAGACACGCTCCCACTCCCTGCCGAGCGCGTCCCACTGCGCGTCGTCGGCCTTGCTGATGCTGACGTAGAACGACCCGCCGCGCAGTCCGAGATACCTCGCCCGCAGGAGCAGCGGTTTCGCCGCGCCGTCGTAATCGGATAATAACTGCGCCCATCTGTCGGCACCCTCCCCCGCCACAAAATCCTGCACCTTTGGTTTCGGCACGCTCCCAGCGTCAGAGGCGGCGAACAACTCCTGCTGCACAGGCTTGCGTATCAGCTCCGATGGCTTGTGGTTCACCACCACGTTGTAGGCGTCGCCCAGCACGGTTCGCGTCACGTGGAAGAGTATCGCCTCGGGGTCGCCCTTGCGCCGCGTGCCAGGATAGATGAGCTCATAGGTGAACGTGATGTCGGTGTGATTCTCCCCCGCCATGCGGTCGAGGTCGTCCTTAACGGCGTCGAGCACCTTCTGGCGGAAGTTCGCAAATTTCGGGTACGGCACAATCATCTCGCCCGTGCGCTCGTCCTTGTAGGGCATGATGCCGAGGTACTCCTTCAGGTCGGTCAGCAGAATCGTCACCTCCTTCTCGCCCTTCTTCGTGCGGTTCATCAGCATCAGGTAGAGCCGTGGCGTGGGCCGCTTCGTGGAGTACGACGCGATGAGTTCGAGGTGGTTCACGTAGCCCTGCGACATGTCGAAGGCCCACTCGGCCACGTCGGGATTAATCTTCACGTCTATCCACGGCTGCTTCATGCGCACCGACTGCCGCTTGCCGTCGGCGTCTGGCTCGCCGAAGTTGTAGTATTCGCCCGTCTCCTCGAAGCCAAACTGCGAGAAGACGTTGGTCAGCAGCGTGCGCCCCGTCTCGTTGCCGTTGGCGTCCAGCTCTGGGTGTTCCACCATCAGGTTAATCTGCTCGATGGCCTGCCGCGCCGCACCGTAGTTCGACGGCAGCACGCCGAGGTCTGCCAGGTAGATTTTCATCGGCGGTATGCCGTTCTTGAGCACGTGCTCGCTGAACAGTGCCTTCGGCCGGCGCTTCGAGCGATCGAGGTGCAGGTTGTAGAAGTCCTTGATGTACGACTGCAGGTAGTGCGACACCATCAGCAGGGCCTGCTGCTGTATCAGCGACAGTCCCGCGCCGAGCTGAGTGTACCGGTATGGCGTCTTCACCCACTTCTCCTGCGCCACCAGCTCGCGCATCTGTTCCACCGTAATGTTCTTTGATTCCATGTCTGTTATCATTTCGTTACTGTTTTGTCTTGTTACTGTATCGCCAGAACTCTAAGTCGGTTAACCTTCTCGCGCTGCGATGCCTTTATATAGGCGGTTTTGCACCAGCCTAAGACAAGTCAAGCCACCCTGTTTTTTCTCTATAATATATAATAAAGGTATAGTGCCGTTGCGTTGTCTTTACCACTTTCAGATTCCCATTTTTAGGGCGTTTGCTGGCGGTTTTGGTTAACCAGTTTATAGTATTGGCCACCTTCCGCCATTCCGAAATTGTAACTCGTTTATAGTCTTGGCGACTTTCCGCTTGGTGTCCATTTATGTAGTTTCGGACACCTTGCGCTTGCCTTCCTGCACGTCGAGCCAGAGGATGATAGCCTGTGCCACCAAGTTGCCGATGGTCTCACCGCGCACGGCTCGGATATTGTTCAGACGGATATACTCCGACATCGGGATATAAGTCTGCACGCCCTTTGTCGGTTCCTGCGGCTTCGGCTGCTCATGCAGATGGCTTTCCACAGATGCAGGCACCGCTATCTCTGCCCCACCCTGACCGCTCTTGATATTCTCAAAACCCTGAGTAATCTTCTTCTCATGGTCTTTCACCAGCGACTCCTGCATTTGGTTGAAGTCCCACTGGTTTGCTTTCTTGTTTTCCTTCTTGTTTGTCATATTGCTTACTTGTTTGATTTACGATTTGCTTACTTTCTTGATTTCTTGAAATATTGTAACGTTGAAATGTTGCTTGAAAGAAATGTTGATTCCTTGAAGTGTTGATTTCAACAAAACAACTCTTTTACCAAGCTCTCATAGGCGCAGGCCGCAGGACTCCATTGTTTCCACTCGTAGATATCGAGCTTCTTCGACTGAGCCTCGTTGATCTTCACAGAGCGGGGGATGGCAGTCTCGGTCACACGGTCGCCGTAAGCCGTTCTTAGGTACGACATAAAGCCCTTCACGATGTTAGGACGTGCATCCACCATCACAGGCAACAAGCCGCGCAACTGGAGTTGTTTGTTCAGTCCCTGCTGCATCTGAGCCATTTCCACGATGATAGAGCCGATGCCGTCCACCGACAGACCTTCCATCTGGACGGGTATCAGCAGACCGTTGGCGGCACCCATCGCGTTATAGGTACACATCGACAAGGCGGGCGAGCAGTCTATCAGCACATAGTCGAACCACTCCGGTATGCTCGTGATACCTTCGCCCGTACAGTCCTCTATCTCGCCCAACAGTCGCTGACGCAGCAGCAGGTAGGGATGGAGATACTTCATCTGGTCCATCATCTTCGGCTCGATGTTCTGCAGTTCCTTCGACGATGGGATATAATACACCCCTCGGTCACTCTTGTAGATAGGCAGCTTGCCGTGCTCGTCGGCCAGTGCGTCAGTCACCGTCGGACGGTCGCCGAAATCGGCATCCCAGTGCATCAGCTTCGACAGGTCGCCCTGCGGATCAAGGTCGATGACCAGCACGCGCCACGACCTGCAGTAACGCTTCATAGCCACGGCCAGGCTCTGTACGGTGGTAGTCTTGCCAACACCGCCTTTTTGATTGACTACCGCCAACACTTCCTTCAACCTTATTTGCTTGGCGGCTTGATTTGAGTTTTGCTTTGTTTCCATTTTGCTTGATATTTTGGTTTAAAAATTTGTTTCTTGTTTTGTTGAAATCAAGAAATAAATAAACGTTGCTTGACACATATTTTGAAACGTTGATTTCTTGTTTCTCATCTCCATTTCTTCTGTCCGATTGACTATTGTTCGGCGAGGGCGGAGTAGGTGATGTTGTCGAGGTCGTCCCAGTCATGCTTCTCGGCGATGGAGCGCCCTATGCTTTGAGCCTTATACATATCCGAAGCGATAACCTCGATTTCCTTGGTCGCGATTCTGGTCATGCGGACGCGGAACTTGGTCATCCCGTCAGGTAGTTTATTTACCATAGCCGTAGGAATTATTTGTTATAGTCGAAGAGGTCGGGTGGCGGTAGGGTGTTCTCCTGAGAAACATCCTTGGGTCGGCGCTGTGGTCTGGCGAAAGACTGCGACTGTGCCTGTATGGAAGAGGAAGCCCGCCGTGGAGCATAGCCTGCCCAAGTGTTGACGCGAGTGACTTGCGGTGCACCATCGTCACGAACAACCATCGGACGCTGACAGTCTGCGGATGCCTCCTGAACAAAGGGCGACACCAAGTCCCGTGCATGACCGTTCATTGGCACCCGACGGGCACTCCGTCCGCGCTGGCGCATCTTGAACGAGAAGCTCTTGTGCGCCGACTGCGGAGATTTATATCCCCGTCCATTGCAGTTGTCCACCTCCTGCTGCGTCTGCTTGTCGATAATCACATACCGTATGTCGCCTGGCCTCGATAGCCGCTGCGAAACGATTGCGATGTAATTTTCTTCCTGTGCCATAATTATATATTCTATATTATATTAATAATGTCAAACTCACTGCGTGTTTAAAAGTAGGCATCTGGTCTCGCGACGTATGCCTATCAAGTACAGAAATAAGGTCAACGGAAAAGTTAACAAGTTCCACATGACTTTGGACATAGCGTGCGCAATCCATAGCACCAGATTTGATTCGTCATCTATCTTGGGGAGAGTAGAAACTTCTGTTGTCAAACCTTTCGGTCTTATGCCTAAATATACGATTCTGTTCATTATATGTTATTTTTATAATGCAAATGTACTACTTTTAAGTAAACATTACAAATATTTCGAGCAAAAAGTTTACTTTTATGGCGATATTTAACCTCCGTTTACAAAACATACCTATAAGTAAACACACATTAACAAAATAATTAAAATAATACATATAAGAAAACTTTTTGGTATAAAAGTTTGGCGGAAAGAAAAAAAGTCCGTATCTTTGCAGCCCACTTATAAGTAAACTGATAGAGATGGATGTAAAAACGATAGCCCGTCAGAAGGGCATGACAATGGAACAGATAGCCGAGCGCCTGGACATCACCAAGGGCGGGCTGTCGAAGGCACTCAACGGCAACCCGACGCTGAAGACCCTGCGCTCGGTGGCCAAGATACTCGACGTACCCGTGACCGCCTTCTTCGCCGACGAGACCTCTGCGCCCGCAGAAGACGATGGAGAGGAAACTGTCATTATCGTCAGCCGAAAAGTTAAGACCATCAAGATAAAGCTGGAAGACGACCAGCCCTGATCCATACCGTACCACATACCGTACCTTACTCAGACCACCCTTTACCTCATACTGCTGACGTTCAGACCACCCCTTACCCCTCCTACTCAGGAGGGGAACGCTGCGCGGCCTTTCCTACTCAGGAGGGGAACTGCTGCCGCAGGCTTCTTCCCCTGAGTAGGGGGAGCCAGAGGGGGTCTGAGCAAGGGTGTCAGGAGGAAAATCAAAAAGATACCGCCACCCTCACGAGCAGCGATATCTGTGATTTGAGAATTTTTAATTATTCAATCGTCTGAAAAAAAAGGGTTGAACTGTCGCAGCGGAACCCTTTAACAAATGAAAAAACTGTCTACTACTAACTAACTATTAACTAACCATTAAATAACAAACAGAAATAAGCCTCGCTCGGCCAACTATTCAAAACTTTAATTAAACTATCAAAAATTAAACTTTTACGTACACAAAATTAACAATATTCAAAACTTAAAACGGGATAAACTCAGACAGCTTTGTACGATTCAGACCCTGCGATACTCGGTCTTGGCGTCAAACGACGGGCAGTCCTTGATCCACTCGCTCGGTTCGATAATGCCGTTGTGGTTCTTGTCGGGCGAAAAGTCGCGGTGCCCCTGAATCTTCGCTTTTGGGTAGAGTTTGCGCAGGTCCATCAGCAGTGCCAGCAGCGAAGCCTTCTGTGCATCAGTCCGCGTGTCCTTGGCCTTCAGTTTGCCATAAGCCACGCCAGGACGATTCTCCAGCCCGCCTACATACACCACACCGATCGAATACGAGTTATAGCCGTTGACGTGCGCCCCACTGATGTTCACGTCGCGCCCGATATGCACCGTCCCATCGCGATAAACGACGTAGTGATAGCCGATGTCGCTCCAGCCCTGCTTTTTGTGTTGAGCACGAATCTGCTCCACCGTCATATCCTGCCCCTCCGGCGTCGCAGTGCAGTGGACGGCGATGTAGTCAATCCTGCGCTTCGACCGTTTCAGCGTAATCGTCTTCCCGCCGTAGCTGCTTGTCACCGCGTCGGTAACGTACCAGGGGTGTGTCTGCTGCGCTGGTGTCACAGCTGCTATCCCCATCGATGCCAGTGTGCGGGGTCCCGCCACTCCGTCGGCGGTCAGCCCATGAGCCTTCTGCCACGCTTTCACTGCCTCAGTTGTCAGCCGTCCCCAGATGCCATCTGGAAAACATCCGACCACCTTTTGTATCTGCTTCGTAATTGTGCGATTGGTCGTACCCTCGCGATAAGTCATTACTGCCATATTCTTCAATTTTTCAATTTTTCAATTCTTCAATTCTTCAATCCTTCAATTCTCCTTAGTGAGTGACGATTCTGATGCCGTCGATTTCCATGATGAGATAGTCGCGGACGCGCCGTATCTGTCGCGAGCCGCCCTTGCCGTCAGAACCTACGAACATCACCATCCGCTGCTTTAGTCTCGGATAGACTTTGATCGTTACAACTGTACCGCTCTCGCAGACACCCTTGCCCGTCACGTACTTGATGTGATATGGCACTCTTTCCACGCCATTCGCGTCGGCACCGCCGGGCGGATTGAACCCAGTCACTTGCACGCCCGTCTTCGGGTCTTTCCAAGTGAACCTCTCGGTCAGCGTCCTGATGGCCTCCCAGCTCATTGTCGGTTTTGTCTTCGGCATAACTGTTTTGTCTTCTTTTTGGCAAAGGTAATTCTTTCTTTTGTCAAAATGGGACAATAACCGCCGCGCCAGCAGTTCTCCCCTCAGACCCCCTTTGGCTCCCCCTACTCAGGGGGAGAACCTGCCGGTCTGTTCATCGACGCACAAAAAAAGAGCCCGCGTTCCCCTCCTGAGTAGGAGGGGTTAGGGGTGGTCTGATCGTCAGCATTGCAGGGGTGGTCTGAGCGACAGCATTGCATAGGTGGTCTGATTAAGCGTACAAAAAACCCGCCCGCGTCATCCCGACGCAGACGGCCCATAATAACAATTTAATCCTAAAGATATTTATTTCTTAAAGATAAACCATTTGTCCGAATAGCCCTGCAGCAGAACGTAGCCAGTCATGTGGTCGTTCTTATAGCTCTTCACTGTCGCCGTGTTCACAGTCTTTCCGTTCTGGTAGAAGGTGATAATCGCCCAGTAGCCATCGTTCCATCCGTTACCCGTCTTTACGCTGCAGGTGCCGCTGCCGTTGATTACCATTCCGCTGCCGCTGCATGTACCATCGCCGTTGATTGTTACCGTCGTGGGAGGGTAGCCGTCCTCGGCATACATCACTATCGGCATATTCGTTTCGTTGGCCGGACAATATAGCTCACACGTCCATGTTCCAACATAATAACCTGGGATAATGTCGTCGTCGCTCTTCGAGCAACTTGTCATGTTCACACTTGCGGCCACTATCGCCGCCGTCATCACTAATAAATAAATGCTCTGTTTCATAAGTCTGTAATTTTATAGGTTTATTATAATATGTTATCCCTTCAATAGTCCTCCGGCTAAGAGCCCGAACACAGCTGGCCCTAAGAGCCCGAAGAAATAAATCATCACTAACGTCACAGCCACAGCGCCCAAGGCCGCAAAAATCTTGCGGCGCTCCTGCTGCCTCGCATACTCCTCGGCCTCCTGAGCCTCACGGGCGAGGCGCTCTTCGTAGGAGCGTTGCTGTGCCTCGCGCTCCAGTCGGCGATGGTGGCGGCGCTCGCGGTTGATGTCGCGCTGCGGACGGCGGGGGGCGGCTGGCTCGGCAGACGGCGACACGGCCACGGAGGGTGCAGTTTCCCCGCCTGAGTAGGAAAGGCTACGGGTAGGCGAGCTCTGCTCGGGAATGGGGTTAGGGGTGGTCTGATCAATCGCAGGTGTCTCGATGACGGGCGCGACCACCACTGCGGGCTCTGGCTCAATGGCAATAGGCTCTACCACGATAGGCTCTGGCTCGATGTAGGGTACCTCGGGAGCCTGATTATTCGCAGGCTCTATAATCGAATCTTCGTCAACACACTGATTATTTGCAGCCTCTGTAACGGGGGCTTCGGCGACTGCCGATTCCATATTCTCCAGCAGGTGCATCTCCCTTGGGAACAGGCAGATCCATCCACCCTCCGGCAGCCGTGTGATGGTATGTCCCGGCACTATCGCGGGCAGCGTGTCGTCCGTGCGGAAGCCCCTGCGCCAGTAGTCCCCCGCCTTGTGCCATACCTCCATCAGTGCGGGCTCCTGCCGTCCATCGCAGTTCGGGTAGATCGAGGCGTCGCCGCCCGCCCTCGTCACGCCCAGCGTCCTGTCCCACTGCCGGCGCAGCTCCTCGCGTGTCTTCGCCCATGCCGCCAGCGTCGGGTCGTCAGCCGCCATCTGCTGATACTTCTGATACACGCCCTCTATAATGTCGCCCACGTTCAGCGGGTGCCGCTCCGCCCAGTCGCTCGTCATGCGGCTGATGTAGTACACGTTCCCCGTCCACGGGTTGCGCTCCTCGATGTCTGTTGCAAAATTGTATGTCATATCTCCGTGAATTAAATTGTTATCTGTAAATTGTTATTCTGTTACTCTGTCTTTAAGCGTTAATCTGTCTTTATCTTCGCCCGCCGGATGAGTCCGTCCACGAACTCCGACTTATTCTCGACCTGCGCGAGTTTGTTGATGCTCTGCTCACTCAGTCTGAGCGTCACGGCCTTCTTGCCCAGTGCCTTGCGCCCGCTTCCCTCGCGGTGTCCCCCGCGTCCCGATGGCTTCAATGTCTCTTCCATATCGCTTAATCTCTGATATATTCTATAATGTATAACTTAGTTCTCGTCGGTCACGCCGTCCGCATCCTGATCCCAGCGCATAAGGTATGGAACTCGCAGGCTTCCTCGTCCCATATCAGTGCCCAAGGGTGTACGCCGTTGCAGTCCTTGAAACGCTCGTCGTCCGTGTCCACGTCGGCCATCACCATCAGTGTGCGCTCTCCGTCCTCGTAACTTTCGATTACGTCGTAATCAAATCCAACACTCACCACACCTACGCGAGTAGTCATGCAGTAGTCCATAATCTCCTTCTTTGCCAATGCCAGCACCACGTTCAGTGCCATTCCTTCAATCTTTGCCATAATATTGCCCTTTCTATAATTACTGATTATTCCTATATTTTACCAACGCTCAATCTTAGTGTCATAACGCTGCTCAACGGCGCTGATCAGCTCGTCCAGCGAACTCTCGCAGTACACGTCATAGACACCATCGCCCAGACGCACCACCTTGTTCATCTCGTCCAAAGTCTTGTCGTACTCATTCTCGATGTCGAACCTGTTGCCGAACACGTCCAGCAGGTAGAACTGGTTGTTCTTCTCTCCGAAGCCGTTGCCAGGATATTGGCAAAGCATAAATTTTCTTGTCTTCATAATCTTCTTGAATTAAATTGTTATTACTATGATATCTTTTATCTTCTGCAAAGGTACAAAATATTTTTGAAACCTGCAAGCATTTATCAAAGAAATATATCAAATATTGCATAATTTAACATCCCGCTTCTCGTTGGTGGTCTTCTTCAGCCACTCCTGCGGGCGTGCCTCCTGATGGCCTAATTTCTGATACTCCAGCACATAGTTGGTCTTGTTGCCTCCGTCGGGCTCCGGCAGGTTGCCACTGCCCCAAGTCTTGAAGAGGTCGTTAAACATGCCACCGAAGAACGACGCCGTGCGGTCTTCAAACGTGGTGTCCTCGCCGTCCGTGTCGTAGGCGTGAACGTCCCACGTTCCCTTGTCGTTCTTCTTGCAGTCAAAGCGGCAGTTGCCAAACTGATAGCATACTGTTGCGCCGTCGGCAGCCTGCAAGAGTGCGTCGCGGTAGTATTCGCGGGTGCCCTCAATGTCGCCGGGATAGGTGTCGCCGTCGGCCTCGTAGGCAGCTCTGATTTTTCCGATGGTCTCTAATGTAGGCTCAGGCGCATACTCCTTCACGTTGGCCTTGTGGTGGTTCACGTAAAGAGAAATAAAGTGGTCGTAAGTCCAGCCCTGCACGCTGTTGCCCTTCTTATACCAGACGCAGCCGTCTGCCAGTTCCACGATTTCCACCACGTCCCATTTCCAATACTCATCAATATTGAGCACGGCACCAGGGCGTACCCATTCGGGCAAATCCTTGATGGTGTGTTCGTTCTTGGCCTTCTCCATAACGCGGTAGTGTTTCATGCACTCCACCTGAATTTTCGTAGCTGTTGTAACGATGTAGGTATTCATACCCTCTTCAATGCCAGTAATGCGCTCGTAATCGTGGCCATACTGCTTATCGGTGACTAACAAGCCAGTCTTGTAGGTCTCCTTTACCTTGGCAGCCTTCTCAGCCTCGCGGATAGCCTTGGCGCGTTCCTTCTCTTCCTTCTTGTTGATCCAGCGGCAAAGCGTGCGCCCGTTCTGTCCTGTGGCCTCCTTGATGTAGCCGGCCTGCAAAAGTCGGTCGTACTCCTCTTGCACAAATCCTGCCACTGCCTTACGCTCTCTATAATAGCCCGTACCGTGGCCCGTCAGGTCGGTGCGCTTGTTCTGGATGGCTATGCGGTTGCGGATGCAGCCCAGCGCGTCGCCACGGTCTTTATACAGGTTGCTCCGCTTCGTGGTCGTACACTCCTTGATCGTGGCGGCGATTCCCTCCGCGTAGGTCTCGCGGTATAACATACGCTCGTCGGCCTCTGAGCGCGTCAAAACGATGTCGCCGTAGTTGTCCGTACCGCAATACTCGCAAGCCGTCAGCGCCTTAAACTTCGCCTCCAGTGCGTCGATGTCGGCGGGGTTTACCTCTCCGCTGATGCTGTCGGGATGCACGTACAGATACTGTGCGCCCTTGGCCAGCTCCGGACAGTTGTGCCACTTCGCGTAATCGTTCAGCAGCGTCCAGCCCTCGCCCTTCAGCAGTTCCACCACCTCGCTATAAAAGGCCGTCAGTGCCTTCTCTGCGGCCTCGTGGGCCTCCTGCGAATAGTCGCCGTACACCTGGCGGCTGTATGCCCGTACCTGAGTGCGGAAATACACGTCGGCCACTTTCTCGCGTCCGTAGCCCTCGTGGTGCTTCACCTGTGGGCGCAAATCAATTACTACCTGGCTCATGCCGTTCTTTGTCTCGATGTTCTTGCAGTTGTCGGCCTGCATGCCGTTTGTCTTCTGTGTCATAACTTTATGTGGATTAAATTGTTATTAATATGTCCTTATGTTCTTATGTCTAAAAACTTGTTATTCTGTTACTATGTCTATAACGTGTTACTCTGTCTATAATCAATAGCAATCTGCGTAGATGTCCGTCACGCGGCCTGCGTCGATCATCTTTCGCGCCCAGCGGGTCACGTTGTTGGGGTTCTCACACCTGCAGGCCAGTTGCGTCTGGTCGTCGCTGTAACCATGAGCGGCGGCGAAGTTGGGGCGGTGTACCTCGTAGGGGCTTGTAACGGTGTCAACACGTATTACTACCCACTGCCCCGCGTGCTCGATGCAGCTTTCAGCCTCTGAGCCGTCCACCATGTAGTAACGTCCGAAATCATTCTCAGGGGCTGACGGGTCGGCCTCGTTGGTCTCCACTATAACGCGGGTGCCCTCCGGGTCCTGTCGTGCCTGCTGCCATGCAGCGTCCCACAGTCTGCAAAGCGTGTCGCGCTTCTCGGCCTCGGTTAGTGTCGGGTCTTCGTCCGGGTCGCTGATTTCCTGCGGCTCTATAACGGGGCTGTCCTCGCCCTCGTTGCTCTTATGGACTTCGTACCACGTCTGATCGGGAATCTCCACCTCTGGCGCGTCGCTCCAGTCAAATTGGTCGGGCTTCAGGTCGTAGCATTTCAGCGTCATTTCGTCGCAGTCTATAACGTAGGCGTATGCCTCGTCGCCGTGCTGTCCGAATGTTACCTGATAGTTCTTGTCGGGGCGCTCGTTGCCGTGCTCATCTGGACTCGTCAGGCAGCCTTTTACAAGCTCCGTGGCGATGCTGTCGCAGTCCCACATAACATAGTCGGGGCCGTAGCCGTCATTGCGGCCTTTAAGCCATCGTTTCAGGTCTGCGCCCACTCCTTCGGGGTAGCCGTCCGAATGGTGATACAGGTTAATAACTGCCTGCTGTGTGCCGGCTTCATCTACTCTCTGTCTTATCTGGATTGTTGCTCTTGTACTCATAATTCTGTGGATTTTAAATGTTGCTATAATTATGGATGTTCGCTATAATATATATAAAAGGTGTGGGGGCGGGGTGCCCCCGTCGGGGCTTATGCCGTGCGCGTCCAGCCCTTCGCCTCGGTGAGCGTCTGGCGCAGGTGGTCGAGACTGAGCACGTTGGCCCTTACCTCGCCCTCGCCCGTCAGCAGATAGATGAGCGCGTGGGCCTCGTTGCCTGCGGAGTCGCTTACGAATACGTCCACCGTCCAAAGTCCCTCGCCCGTGTGGAATCGTCTGCCCACGATGTCGCGGTCTTCGTCGGCTATCTCGTAGCGGCTTGTCAGCTTCCCGAAGTCCTCGGGCGTGAAGTCCGTCGCCCATGAGGTGTTGACCGTGCCCGGCTTCTCCTGTCGCTCCCTGGCGATGTGGGCGGCCTTGCGCTCGTCGGCGGTCTCTGATTTGGCCGCTTCCGTATAACGTGTAATCTCGTCGCAGCGGCATTCGATGAAGGTCTGCGGCATACCCTTCCAGCCGTAATTGTACG
>JAEEGL011086246.1_pt1 | contig 12721 bp, 10 predicted proteins | sample 9134231 | NCBI WGS metagenome assembly JAEEGL01 (sample SAMN16246548, study PRJNA631951) | gut metagenome | biome: gut microbiome; feature: rumen; material: fiber-attached | host: Bos | place: Iran: Karaj | collected 2018-10 | reverse complement strand
TACGCTCATCTACGAAGGACAGGATCCACGAGAGATTTCTGATGAGGAATTAGGAGAGCTGCTTTCAGGGCATATTACAGAGCCTGAGGATATTAAGTGGATTTCATTAACCGAAGATTTCAAATTAAATGATTAATTCTGAATGGAGAACATAAATGATTTATAGAGAATTTGAATTAAATGAAGAAGGATCACTACCTGGAGCCAAGCTCACGGTGTACATTCAGGAACGATACAACGAGATTACTATAGAAAAGAGGCCGCTTATCCTCTTATGTCCTGGAGGAGGCTATGCTTATACCTCAAACAGGGAAGCGGAGCCTATGGCGATGGCTTTTATGGCAAAGGGGTATAGCACGGCAATTCTTAGATATTCTTGTCAGCCTGCCCAGTATCCTACAGCTCTTTTGGAACTTGGCCGTTCTATGCTGATCATACGAGAGCATGCTGATGAATGGTGTGTTGATACAGATGCAATCGTTGTAGAAGGGTGCTCAGCCGGAGGACATCTTGCTGCGAGCCTTGCCTGCACCTGGAAAGATGATTTCCTTTCTAGTAAGCTTCTGGGAAGTGTCAAGGATGAGGATAAAGAGCTGTTAAAGCCTAATGGCCTGATCCTGTGTTACCCTGTTATAACTTCCGGGGAGTTTGCTCACAGGGATTCATTTGTAAGACTCCTTGGTGACCGATATGATGAGCTTCTTGAAAAGGTTTCCCTTGAAAATGTAGTAAATGAGAATGTTCCCAGGACTTTTATCTGGCATACATATACAGACCAGAGTGTACCTGTTGAGAATTCTCTTTTGTTTGCTATGGCTCTTAAGAAATATGGCATAAACACTGAACTTCATATATTCCCTGAAGGCTGCCATGGACTTGCCCTTGCCAGCAACATTACAATCAGTAGTCCTGAGGCAAAAGAGCTGGTTCCAACAGCTCAGCCATGGATAGACCTTGCAACCACCTGGATGAAGTACTATGGACTGTAAGGATTTGCATAGGTGAGCTCACATACAAACCAGATGTGGGCTCTTTTTTATTGTGAACATTGTAGCTATTGGCTATAATAGGGGAATAATGTGGAGTTACAGGGAGGTTACGTATGACAGTAAAAGAGTATACCGACAGAATTGTTAAGAATGTCGGTCAGGTAATTATAGGAAAAGACGATGCAATCAGGCAGGTTGTTATCTGTTTTCTTGCGGGGGGACATGTACTATTGGAGGACCTTCCTGGTACAGGTAAAACAATGCTGCTTAGAGCATTTGCTAAGAGTATAGGTGGGGATTTTAAGAGAATTCAGTTTACTCCGGATCTTTTGCCGTCTGATCTGACGGGAATTCATTTTTATAACCAGAAAGAAGGGGATTTTGTATTCCGCAAAGGACCAGTTTTTTCTAATGTAGTCCTTGCAGATGAGATTAACAGAGCAACTCCTCGTACTCAGTCAGCTCTTCTTGAGGCTATGGAAGAGAGACAGGTTTCTGTGGACGGAGATACATTTGCATTGGAAGAACCCTTTATCGTTATGGGAACGCAGAACCCTGTTGAATCCTACGGAACTTTCCCATTGCCTGAAGCGCAGCTTGATCGTTTCTTCATGAAGCTTAGCATGGGCTATATGGAAAGAGAGCAGGAAATTTCCTTAATGGGACGAAAGAATTCTAAGGATATCATTGAAGAAATGTCAGCTGTGGTAGATTCAAATGATCTGATGGAAGCTAAAAAAGAGATCGAAGCAGTAACTGCTTCAAAAGATGTGAAGGCATATCTTATGGATATTGTTGAAGCTACTAGAAATAGTAATCAGGCTGATGGTGGTGTTTCTGCAAGAGGAACACTGGCTCTTTTTAAGGCTGCTCAGGTTAGTGCAGCAATGGCAGGCAGAAACTATATTATTCCTGAAGATATAAAGTATGAGGCTGTTCCTGTTCTGGCACATAGACTTTTAACAACTCCCGGCAGTCACAAGGATCCGGTAAGAATAATTGAAAGGATCATTAGTGAGGTTAAAGTACCACTGGAAAGCGTATGATTACTTTTTTTCTGATTGGACTTTTGGCAACTATTCTGCTTATGCAGTTTAAGATATCGCCGGAAGCATCCAGGCATTTACAACTTAAGTATTCCTTTGATACTAAGCTTGCTGAGCCTTTAGAAACAATTTCCTATAGCGGCAGGCTTCTTAACAATTGGTTTTTACCAGTTATATACATGAACTTCAGCGAATGTATGCCTGAAGGAGCTGTTATTATCGGAGAAAAAGCAAATACCATTTCTCACAGTCTGTTTTTGCTTCCGCACAGATCTTTTAAGCATACAGTTCTTTTTACGCTGCCGGAAAGAGGCGTATACAAGAAGGGCAAGTACTATCTGGAGACAGGTGATTATCTTGGTTTTCAATCCTTTGTGAAATCTTATGAGATAAATGCAGATATTACCGTTATGCCAAGGCTATGCACTGATGAGCCTGTACTTAAGATTCTTGGCGGTTATATTGGCGATATTTCTGTAAGACGTTTCATTATGGAAGATCCCGTACTTACTATTGGGTATCTCGATTATACAGGTCGCGAGCCTATGAAAAAGATATCCTGGAATCATAGTGCCAGAACTGGAAAACTTATGGTCAAAAACAGTGATTATACTGTGGATGCTAATGCTGTAGTTGTTCTAAATATGGATCATGGCAGTGCAGAGGAAAAGGAAAAGAGCTTTGAGATTGTCCGCACTGTTTGTGAGAGGCTTGAAAAGGAGCATATCCCTTATCAGTTTATGTCTAACGGAGATGCCGGAAATTTTGATGAGGGCTTTGGTAAAAAGCATTTGGATCAGATTATGATTAATCTTGGTCGTTCTATGATATATAATTATGATTCCTTTGTTAGTCTGTTTGATCGCTGCATTCGTGAGAGGAAAATGAGCCGAAGCTATTATATTATAAGTGCTCCTTTGTCTTCTGAAGACAGAACTGCGCTTAACCGCCTTCAGAAATATTGTGAATATGAGCTTTGTGTGCTGGAAGCGGAGGTGGAAAATCATGCTGTTTGTTAATGCATTAAAAACTGTATGTGATTTTTTGCTGTTTTTTTCCTTTGCGTCGCTATTTAGTGTATATAATAATTCGTTACTTCTACTTTGCTCAGTTATATTATTGGCATTTATAGCTTCACTTATTTTGCAAAAGGCAAAAGGCTCTTTAATTACCAGGATATTATGCAGTTTATTGCCATTATTGGGGCTTTTTGCAGCTCAAAATAGAACGCAGGTTATAGTTACACTTATTGGAATTGCCTTCAATGCAGTGTGTTTCATGACGAATATGAGCGCTATTTACTATGAAGACTACAAATACTGGTTTGGTATTCCTGCTGTTTTTGCCGCTGTACTTTTTGTAATATGCTTTAGCTATTGGCCGCTTCGCCAGATTTCTACTGTGTGTGCGATACTATATTTATTTCTTGGGATTTTTGTTCTTAGATGTAAAAGAATTGGAGGCAGTGCGGGCTATAAATTAAAGCTTGTAAATTTCGCTGGGCTTTCAGGTTCACTGTTGTTTGGTATTTCTTCAAGTTTATTTGTATTTGTGTTATTAAGGTTTTTTCAAAAGGTCGTCGGGATAATCCTGACGCCTTTAGCGATTCTTTTAAGTCTGATAGCCTATGTCTTCGGGGAATTGGGACGTTTTTTGATACCTAAACTTCAGGAGGAAGAAGAACTTCCTGTTGTTGAAGAGGAAGTAAAAGAGATAGTTAGTACTGAAATTGAAGCTGGTAAAATAGAGACAGTTGATACTACTGGCTATGACAAGTTAGAGATTGTTCTTCATATTGTACTGATCGTCTTGATTGCTGCAGTTATTATATATTTGATTTATCTTTTCTATAAGCTTATTCATAAAGCCAGAATGGAAGAATCAGATAGTATCGGTGAAATCGAAGAGGGCGAAATTGAACACTCTTTCCTTGGAATTAAGCGCAGAAAGAAAAAGACAGATAAAGCTCTTTTTTCCAATAATGAAAAGATAAGGCAGATTTATAAAGATTATCTTTTGTATATTAGTCTTTATGGTGTTCAGATTGACAGAAATACTACTTCTGAAGAGATTACAAGATCTGCTTCTGATTTTGTATCTCCGGATAAAGCAAAGGAGCTTAGGGAGTTATACATACGCGCCAGATATCATGATGATCAGGAACTCAGTAAGGAGGATGTCAAGCTGGCAAAGGCTCTTTTAACAGAAATGAGAGAGGAGCTTGAGCAAGGGAAAACCGTAACAACATAATTTTGAATTTTACATTTCGAAATTTACAAAAACAATTTTGAATATTTCATTTTTTTAATGCCTACCCTTTTTTATAATGAGTACTGTAATCGGGTGATGAGTTTCCAAAAAAGTCGCAAGCATCACTCTTAAAACTCATTTTTAGAGAAGGGTAGGGTTTTTTATTATGAAAAAGAGAATTCTTAGTACTCTCGTTTGTCTGACAGTTGCAGCAACAACAATCATTGGTTGCGGACAGGCAGCTCCTGTTGAGTCAACTACAACTGATACACCAGCTGCAGAGACCAAGACAGAAACTACTGAGACTAAAGCAGAAGAGACAACTGCTGATACAGCTTCAGGAGATAAGGTAACACTTTCAATCTACACACAGTATGCTGATGACGATACAAAGGTTCCTTATGACTACGCTGTTGAGCAGCTTGCAGAGGCTTATCCAAATGTTGAGCTTAACCTCATTGTACAGGCTCAGGATGATGGCCAGACACTTAAGACTCTTGCTGCTACAGGTCAGCTTCCTGATATCTACCAGGCAAGCACAGATATCATCAATACATTCCGTGAGTCAAACCAGATCATGGTACTTAATGATGTAGCACAGTCAACAGGATTCCTTGATAAGCTTTATGATGCAAACAAGGATCTTGCTTATGCAGAGGATGGCAACATCTATGCATTCCCATTCTCAGGCCAGGAATACGTTCTTTGGTACTACAACAAGGCTCTCTTTGCTGAGAACAACCTTGAGGTTCCTGAGACATACGATGACCTTCTTAACTGTATCGAAGTATTCAAGTCAAAGGGTATCACTCCACTTGCCCTTTTCGGTCAGGAAGGTTGGAACACAGCTGCTGCTTATGACGTAGTAGCTACAAGATACGCTGAGGGCGGTATCAAGGCTCTCGATGAGGGTAAGGCATCAATTACTGATGAGGGTTATGTAAAGGCAGCTGAGAAGCTTCAGGAGCTCGTTGCAGCTGGTCTTTTCCAGGAAGATGCTACAACAACTAACTACGACCAGGCTTCTGAGAAGTTCCTTTCAGGCGAAGCTGCTATGTTCATCAATGGTCAGTGGTACATCGAAGATGCTACAAAGACACTTGGCGAGAATGTAGACTGGATGTTCTACCCAGCTGAGGACGCTGCTTCTTACACAGCTGGTAAGGCTGTATTCTCAGGCGGTGGAAGTTCTTCAGGATTCGCTGTAAATCCTGATTCAGAGAACGCTGCACTTGCTGCAGAAGTTGCTGAGTTCATCACAGAGAAGTACTGCGAAGCTAAGGTTATGTACAGACACAATCCACTTGTTGCTATCGACACAGGAAAAGAGCCAGACTCTGAGTATCCTGCAATGATGAAGAAGCTTTCAGATACACTTCCTTCAATCACAGCAACAACAAAATTTACATGGGGACTTACAAATTCAACATTCAACGATGCAATCCAGTCTGAGTCACAGGGTCTTGTTTCAGGACAGTTCACAGCTGAAGAGTTCGTTCAGGATATTGAAGACACAATGGAGTAATTGATTTGATTTAATGGGGCGGCACTAGTTGCCGCCCATATTTATGGGAGACAATACCATGAAAAAATACATGGGAAACAAGCTGGCTATTTTACTTTTTGTTTTACCAGCACTTGCAATCTTTATAACATTCGATTTTATTCCGATCATCCAGGTTTTTGCTTATAGTTTTACTGACTGGAATGGTCTTACGATGCCGAATTTTACAGGTCTTAAGAATTATCTGGACCTGTTCACAGATAGAGTATTTTTTACTTCTAACAGAAACCAGTTTATTTTTGCTGTAGTGATCACAATCTATCAGATGCTCTTTGCAACTATTTTTGCGATCACAATTTCTGACAAGAAGATGAAGGGGAGAAAATTCCTTAGAGTAGCATACTTTATTCCTGTTATTCTTTCTGTAACAGTTGTATGTCAGCTCTGGAGTGCGATTTTAAGTGGTGAGGGACTTCTTAATAAGCTCTTTGAGGTAGCAGGTTCTGATTGGAAGCAGAACTGGCTTGGAGATAGATACAAAGCTATTTATGTAATCGCTTTTGTTAATGCATGGCAGTGGATGGGATATCAGTTTGCACTTATTGTTGCTGGTATCAAGTCAATTCCTGCAGATTACTATGAGGCAGCCAGAATCGATGGATGTTCCAATGTTTTAGCACACATGAAGATCACAATTCCTCTTCTTGCTGAGACATATAAGTTCTGCCTTATCATTTCACTTACAGGTGGTATCAAGGCCTTCACTGAAATGAATATTTTGACAGGCGGTGGACCAAACAAATCTACATATACTCTTACTTACATGATGTATAATGCAGCTTTCAAGAAGTCAGATTATGGCTATGGTCTTGCGGCCGCATCTGTAATGGTTATCGAGTGTATGCTTGTAATGCTTGTGATCAATTTCATTTTCAGAGAAAAAGATCAGAAGAAGGAAGAAGAAAAATCAAGGAGGAAGCGTAATGCGTAAAGACGGTAATAATAAAGTTCTGCATTATATATTCATAGCATTTTGCTGGATTTATGCAGCGTTTTCACTTTATCCACTTATCTGGATGTTGTTTTATTCATTTAAGACAAACCAGGAAATTTTCGTAACTAATCCATTTGGTTTTCCATGGCCACTTCATTACGAGAACTACATTACAGCCTGGACCAAATATGATGTACCTCTGTACTTCATGAACAGCTTACTTGTATCAATTGGTACAGTTGCAATCACCATTTTCTGTGCGCTTTTATTCTCTTATGCAACAAGTAGAATGGTATGGAAGTTTAAGACTTTCACAAGACTTTTCCTTGGACTTGGAATGTTTATTCCAGTACAGGCTATCATGATCCCTGTAGTTAAGGTTGTTCAGAACTTCAACCTTATGGGTACAAGATGGTCACTTATTTTCCCTTATATTGCCATAAATCTGGCATTTGCATGCATGGTTTATTATGGTTTCTTTAAGGGGATTCCTATGGAGCTTGAAGAAGCTGCATGTATGGACGGAGCAACAATTTATCAGACATTCTTTATGATAATTGAGCCACTTGTTCGTCCTGCTACAGTTACACTTATTATCTATATTTTCCTTAATGCATGGAATGAGTTCATTCTTGCAAACGTAGTGGTAGGTAGTATCCCTAAGCTTAAGACTCTGCCTCTTGGAGTATTGTTCTTCCAGGGCGAGTTTACAACAGATTGGGGCGGAATGGGAGCAACTATGGTAATTGCTTCTTTCCCAGCAAGCATTGTCTATTCAATCTTCTCAGAGCAGGTTGAGAGTGCGATGACAATCGGAGGAGCCGTTAAGGGGTAATGAAAATTTAAATTGACCAGAGACGTGTGTGGACCAAACACGCCCCTGGTCAATTTGTGATAAAATATATGTTATGGAGAATAAAGACTTCAGTAACATGACGCTTAGGGACATGGAGGAGTATATTCCTAAGGGCAGGCGCACTGGTAAAGAGAGAGCCCGTAACATGTCCATCAAGTATAAGATAGGTACCATAACATTTTTAGTAGCACTGATTCCAATGGTGGTACTTACTATTTTGATGCTCTTCTTTTATAACAGAGCAATTATGCAAAGAGCAGAGAAGCAGATAGAAGAAAACATAAGGATCATGTCTGATAGAATCTATTCTGTTCTTCAAAATGGTGAAGTTTGTTCTAATAATCTGACTATCGAATTTGGCAATTACTACAACGATAAGTCTATGAAGCAGGTAACAAGGGATAATAAGATTACAAGCCAGTTGTCCCAGTCACTGCTTATCTATAATGGCATTTCTTCAATTGTGTTTATTGATAATAATGGACGTTTTTATTCAACTGATCCGTCTTTTAATTCTGACAGTGCCAAGATCAAGTATTCACAATATGTCTACAGTCTTAAGGATTTAAATGGAAAGACAATTATGATGGACCCTACGGAGAATCCTTTTGATAAAGAGGATAAAGAGGTTATTACTCTGGGTAAACACGTGATAAATATAGCATCCGGTTCACATTTGGGATATCTTTTCATAAATATGAACAAGGATTATCTGATCGAGTCATCTCAGAGTGAGATAAGCTATTATTTCCTCTATGATGAAAATGGAAATCCTATTATTGAGACTGAAAAAAAGGATGAAATCTATAAAGATAAAGAACTAATTGATAGTCTCTTTTCCACTGAACCAAATTTCATCAAGTATAATAGAGAATCATATCTTCTGGCCAAAGATATCATTGATGAATATCACTGGACAGTGGTTGGAATAACGAATCTTAATAAGTTTAATGTTACAGGCAGAGAGTTAAGATTTATTCTTTTTACTACAGGTAGTTTCATAGCTATTTTATTGCTTGTTGCGGTTGGCTTTTATTCATATCTTGTAACCAAGCCTCTTGCGATACTTCATGATGGAGCTGAGCAGATTGCTGAAGGTGATATGAGAGTAAGATTCAGGTTTAGGACCAAGGATGAGATCGGACGTCTTGGAAGAATCTTTAACTATATGACCCAGAGGAATCTGGAGCTTTTGCAGAGAGTCGATGACGAGGCCAAAAAGAAAAGAGAATATGAGCTGGCTTTAGTTCAGGAGCAGGTAAAGCCACACTTTCTGTATAATACCCTGGATATAATCATAATGCTTATCGAGATGAAGAGAACCAAGGAAGCTTCAAGAGTCACTCATAAGCTTGCAAGCTATTACAAGAACTCTTTATCCGGAAGTGATGAAATCGTAACCATAGAAAGAGAAATTCAGATAATAAGAGACTATCTGGATCTTCAGACCATGAGATATGGCGATAAATTCACTTATAATCTTGATGTCGATGAATCGGTTTTTGATTCACAGATACCTAAGATGACTTTGCAGCCACTAGTTGAAAATGCCATTTATCATGGGATTAAGAATAAGACGGGTTCAGGAATCATAACTGTTTCCGGAAGAAAGCTAAGCCCAGACGAGAACTCTGAAATAAAGAGTGATTATGTTGAGCTTATGGTAAGTGATGACGGAATTGGTATGCCAAGTGACGAACTTTCTAAGCTAAATGACCTTTTGGGAAAAGAGAACTCTTTTGAAAATGAAGAAAAGAAAAAAGAGAGGGAAGCTGAGATTACTGATCATGACTCAACCAAGGGCGGAAGCCATTTTGGACTATATTCTGTAGCCAAGAGAATAAGGCTTTATTTTGGTGCTGAGTATGGGGCTAGAATTGAAAGTACAGAAGGAGTTGGAACGAAAGTTATCGTGACGCTTCCTTTATGACATAGGAGACAAGCTTTGATACGAATAATGATTGTTGATGATATGCCTATTTTCCTGGAATATCTAAGAGGGTGTATCGATTGGAATTCATACGGATTTGAGATATGCTGTGAAGCCCACGACGGACTTGAGGCGCTTGATAAGATTGCTGAGTACTACCCGGACGTAGTTTTGACAGATATTACCATGCCTCATTTGAACGGACTTGAGCTGGCAGAGCGCATTACCAAAGAGTATCAGGATATTTCTGTTATTCTGATCACTGGTAACAACGAGTTTGAGTATGCGAGAAAGGCTGTAAAACTTGGCGTTTGCGATTATATCGTTAAGCCATTTGAAAAGGAGGAGCTGATCCTAAGCCTTCTTAAGCTTCAGGACAATATCGAAAAGGCTGTTGAAAGCTCTGAGGGTGTTGATAATGAGCATTATGAGGAGCTTCGTGCGCTTATTTACGCTGGTGTATCCGATAAGCAGGCGGCTAGCGACCTTGAAATGAAGGTTTTTGGAAAAGAGATATCGGATGGAGGATATCTTTTGGCTCTTTTCAGGTTTGATGACAGAAGTTATACGGGAAAAGATACTGATCTTCGTGAGAGACTCATTAACTGGGAAAATCTTATCGCTAAAATGCTGGCTGATAAGCTTGAAATATCCGGAGAATTCAGGATTTTCCACGATTTTGAAAATAATATTGTTGTACTAATGAGATTTGATTCATTTGACGATATTCAAAACTATAAGGGCTATGAGTTCGCGGATCTGATCCAGATTGTAAAGAGCCAGTTGGAAATTGGTAGTGCAATTGCTATTTCAAAGGCTATGACTATTTTAGATGTTAGAAATGCCTATGAAAAGGCTCTTGCGTTCCTTTCTGAGAAAGGCTATGGACAATTATGGGATTTGAGAAATAACAGTGATGAAGTTGCTTACTCATCATTGGATGCAATTATCAGGCTGAACAAGGATCTTGAGTCATTGCAGGCTGAAGATGCTGAGAATGTTCTCAATAACCTATGGGAAAAACTGCATCATAATTATTCTGGGGATGAGAAAAAGATTTCAATTTCGGATATGAATCTTTTGACCAGTGCCATCAGTATTCTTATGACGAATATTATTAGCAAAGGTTTTTCTATAGAAAAGATTTATGGAGAGGGCTTCTCACCTGAGGAATTCATGTCTGATACCAAATCTCCTGAAGAACTCAAGAATAACGTTATCTTTTTATATAAAAAGAGAGTTGAATTCGAGAAGGGTAAAAAGGATTCCAAGACTCACGATATCGCCAGCGCTGCAAAGGAATATATTGAGAAAAACTATGAAGACAGTACACTTTCTATAAATGATATTTCTGAGGCTCTTTGCGTTAACCAGACATATCTAAGGAAGATGTTTAAGAGTGAGATGAATATGACTCTCACAGAGTATATTACTCAGTATCGTATGCAGATGGCGAAAGCTCTTTTGACAGGAACTGATGAGAAACTCACAGCCATTGCCTATAAGGTTGGTTACAATGATGTGAGCTATTTCTCAAATGTGTTTAAAAAGTTTTATGGTATTTCTCCAAGAAGCATGAGCAAGGAGTGAAATTAGAGGCTTCGTATTATGGTAATGAATAATGGTGATTTAAAGGATTATTTTGATAAAGAGATAAAGAAGATTAAAGGTCTCTATATTCCTGTAAATATAAGTCTGTTTGACAGAATTTTATATAAAAATGCTAAAGTCAGCGATATACATCCCAACCTCGATGATGAGTTCTGCTTTCCAGAAGTGGGCCCTAGTTTTAGAATCATCGGTGAATATGAAAAAGACTTTAATTATAAGTCGCAGATTGGGTTTAATCCTCCACCAATGGAGCCTTTGATTGTTATGAGAGCTCATCCAGACGGATATATTCTTGTAAATGGACATCACAGGTGGGGAGCTGCCCTTAAGATTGGGCTTAAGAAGGTTCCAATCAAGGTTGTTAACCTTATGCTTGAGGAAGATATCAAGAGAATTCTTGATAATTCTGATCATGATAAGCGTGTGACTCTGGATCTTGATGAGGTTGTATTTAGAGCAAAACAGGATGAGGATATTGAAAAGACACCATTTGGAATCCTGATTAAGAGAAATCCAAATCGTATCAGAATTGGAATTCCAGCTCTTTTCAGGTTCCTTAAGACCCATGGCTATGACATTTGGGTTTATTCATCCAAATACTATTCCTTTGATGATATCAGGCTTCTTCTTAGAAGGTATTCTGTTCATGTGGACGGTATTATTACCGGAATGGGTAAAAAGGGAATATATGACACCAAGAGAGCTCAGGCTATGAAGGGGCTGATTCAAAATAAATATAGTGAAACTATTCACGTTGATAATGATATGTTACTTGTGACTCACAATAATTCCAGTGAGTTCGAGGAGATTGAGTTTAACGCTCAGGGTGAAGAGTGGTCAAAGAAGATTATTGAAATATTAGAGCAAAGAGCTAAAACAGAATAAAAATGTCAATTGCGCTAGAAACTCCATGTAGTTATAATATGAGAAATGTTAGAATTGTTGGGATTTAGTAGTAAACGGGAGAGCAGAGTATGGAATTATTGGAGATTTGTAAGAGGGCAAAAAAGGTAAAATATGAAGTACAAAAGCTTGATACTAACCTTAAGAACGAAGCTTTAAAGAAGGTTGCTGACAGACTTGTTAAAGAAAGCAGCTTTATTCTTGAAGCAAATCAGAAGGACTACGATAATGGCGTTTCAAATGGCATGCACAGCGGAATGCTGGACAGATTAAAGCTTGATGAAAAGCGTATTAAAGCCATGGCAGAGGGCATTATTCAAGTTACTGAGATTGAGGATCCTATAGGTGAGACTATTGAAACCTTTGAAAGACCAAATGGACTTGTTATCTCCAAAGTGAGAGTGCCTTTTGGTGTTATTGGAATCATTTATGAGTCCAGACCTAACGTAACTGCTGATGCTTTCAGCCTTACCTTTAAATCAGGTAATGCAGTTATTCTAAAGGGCGGAAGCGATGCGATTAACAGCAATATAGCAATTACCAAGGTTATAAGAGATGCGCTGGAGGAAGCCGGGGTTAATCCTGATGCTGTTCAGCTTATTGAGGATACAGACAGGGCGGTTACCACTAAAGTCATG